>WNFJ01109339.1_pt2 | contig 29228 bp, 33 predicted proteins | sample 5400461 | NCBI WGS metagenome assembly WNFJ01 (sample SAMN13153349, study PRJNA577476) | soil metagenome | isolation source: 115 cm saprolite on Douglas fir-dominated hillslope | place: USA:California | collected 2013-09-17
GTTACGGAGAATGACCCTGACGAGCCGAGTTAGCTTGTTACCATAGTTTTGTGTTTGTGCCATCAACAAAATGGAAGAACACAAGCTAAAGCCATTCAAACTGAGACGACCCCTGCTAGTCGGGGAACGACCGACTGGCATTATCGTACCCTGGCAGGTGTGGTTAGTGTTTTGTGCGATTGTCATCACTGTGGCGGGAATCGTCGGCTGGTTCCTTCCTTGGTTTCGTCTGCCTGCGGCTTATATCGTCATTACGATATTAATTTTGGCGTGCTTATCTCGTTATCAGTCTCAGCAAAGATAGAGCGGCTGCACATCCGAGATTCGACCGAGCTTTAGGCTGGTAAACTCCGCATCGCCGATAAACGAATCGCGGGTTAAGTGATTGACCCGGCTCGAATCTTTCGCTTCTGGTTCTTGACAGCAGATATGTTCATTTGCACACTTTTCAGTGAGTGTAACTCCTGACGCGATTCGGAAACTCTTGGACGAACTCGAAGCCAACCGAAAAAGCCGAAAAAGCGCCTGGGTGACACTGCAACGGCTGCGCAAATTGTTGGAAGCAACCAGCGCCAGAATCAGATTCCCTGAGGACCGCAACTTCGAAACCGAAGGCGAAGCAATCGAGTCGGGGCTTCGGCGAACGATCGCAGGACGAGACGCGGTGATGCGCAGCCTCATACGAGCTGTTTACAGGTTCCGGGACGCCGCCCTTGTCGCCGAGAAAAAGGATGATTTTGGTGGCGCCCTTCAGAATCTGTATCGGGAGTTGGAGCGAGCGGAGAATCTAGTTGGACCGTCCTGATCGTCGCAGATTCCTTTCGATCGTTTGGCCTGAAGAATCCGAGCGGCTCTCTCTGCCGTGTGTGTTGCCGATCACAAGGAATTTTGTGCAGGCTATTAGCGATCAAATCGTCTAGAACTCTAGTAGCTCGGGAGGTTATAGAGGTGAAAACGAGAGGCAAACGAGTCTGTCCGGCTTGCGGTACGCTGTTCTCAGAAAACGGCGAGTCGTGCCCGGTTTGTGCGCTGCGCGGAGCTCTCGGAAAAAAGCAGTCGATTAGTGAATCACCCACCGAGCCAACTCTTTCGCCTTCCCAGCTCCGGTTAGAGCATTACGAGATCCTCGCGCGAGAAGATGGAACGCCGATGGAACTGGGCCGCGGTGCGATGGGAGTGACTTACAAAGCGCTCGATGTAAATCTTCGAAATGCGGTAGCGTTGAAGGTCATCAACGCCCGATTCATCGGCGACAAATCGGCCCACCGGCGGTTTGTGCGGGAGGCCCGCGCGGCGGCCAGCGTGCGTCACCCGAACGTCGCTTCAGTGTTTCACCTAGGGAAGAGCGGCGACAATTACTTCTACGCGATGGAGTTTGTAGAGGGAGAGACTCTGGACAATCTCATCAAACGCTCAGGTCGACTCAAGGTAAAGCTGGCGCTGGAGATCGTGACCCAGGCCACTGCCGGGTTGGCCGCCATCCACCAGCAAAACCTCGTTCACCGGGATATTAAACCGAGCAACATAATGGTTGCTTTGAAGGATGGAGGATGTTTAACAGCGAAGATTATAGACCTTGGCCTGGCAAAGGCGGCTAACGAACCAGCCTCCGTAGCGGGCATTTCAATGGCTGGGGCTTTTGCTGGAACACCGGAGTTCGCGAGCCCGGAGCAATTTGCCGGAGTCGGCGTCGACGTCCGCTCCGACCTCTATTCTCTTGGAATAGTACTTTGGGAGATGCTCACCGGTAAGGTGCCCTTCAGTGGTTCTGCAGCTGAGGTGATGTACCAACATCTACATACGCCCTCACCCGTTGAACGACTCAAAGGTATCCCACAACCAGCGGTTATCCTCGTTGAGACACTCCTTAAAAAAGATCCGCACAGCGTTTCCAGACTCCAAACGAACTCGTGAAGGCAATGCCGACGGTCACGCGTGCAATAGAGGCGAAGCGCGCCATTAGACATCAAGAGATACGGATGACTTTCGTAGACAGCCCGAGTTCACGACAAGGAAAGCCACCTGCAATTAGAGCCCCAAAACGGAGTGTTGCGGTACTCCCGTTTGACACTCTAAGCCACGGTAGAGGAAACACCTACTTTGCTGACGGGGTTCAGGACGAAATCCTTTCCAATCTCGCCAGAGTGTCGCAACTAAAGGTGATCAGTCGAACATCGGTGATGACGTACCGCCCTGGAGATAATCGGAACCTTCGTTCGATCGCGGAGTCGCTCGGCGTCGCGAATGTGGTGGAGGGCACCGTGCGCAGAGACGGTAATCGTGTCCGAATTACAATCCGGCTTGTTGATGCTCGAACCGACAAAGCTCTCTGGTCTGACAGTTATGACCGTGATCTCACCGATATTTTTGCGATTCAAAGCGAGGTGGCTCAAACAATCGCTGGCAAACTGGCCGCGACCCTCTCTCCACAGGAAAAGAAGAGGATCGAAGCAAAACCGACTGACAGTCTTGAAGCGTATGACCTGTATCTTCGGGCCAAAGCGTTAATCGCAAGTGCTACAGTTTCTTGGGCCGAAAGACCGCTGCGCGAAGCAATTAAATTTTTAGAGCAGGCTGTCCGTTTCGATCCAAAGTTCACCCTTGCCTATTGTGTATCGGCAAAGGCTCAAGACCTCCTTTATCTCACTTACGATTGTGCTCCAGAGCGGCATGCTTCGGCGGAAGCGGCCATAAGCAGTGCGCTGCGCTTACAACCCGATCTACCCGAGGTTCACCTCGCATACGCGGACCATCTGTATCGTGCGTACCGGGACTACGAACGGGCGCGGGTACAGCTGGCGATCGCCAAGCGTAGCCTGGTCAACACCCCTGAGGCGATCTTGCTCGAGGCCGTCATGGATCGGCGGCAAGGGAATCCTCAGAAGGCGATCGAGCGGCTTAACGAGTTCATCACATTCGATCCAGGTAATTCAGTCGCAATATCAGTCTTAGCCGGGACGCTTATGGGCGCCCGTCAGTATCGTGCAGCGGAACAGGCATACGATCGTTTGATCGCGCTTATTCCTGACCGACCGATACTTAACATTGAGAAGGCCTTCGTAAGCTTTCTGAAAACTGGTGACAATTCGGCAATGCATTTAGCGATTACAGCGCTCCCAGCGCCAATGCGCGATCAGACAGAGGTGCTTTCTTTCCGACTAAGGCTAGCCTTCGAGGATCGCGACTGGCAGCAAGCGAAAGAACTGATCGAAAAGATGAAGGGCGGCGAGGACAACGGTGCCTTTGCTTATGGTTTCCGACCGATTCCAGTTGGCTGTCACCTCATCCTACTTGCCCGACTCCAAGGGGAGGAACCAAAGGAAAACCTCAGATCGGCCGAGTCGCGAGAGCAATTGAGTCAAAAGGTCCAGAAGTCTCCCGGAAATGCCGGCCTACTCAGTAAGTTGGCAGTGGTGGATGCACTGCTTGGGAAAAAACAGGATGCTATCACAGAAGTAAAACGCGCCACTGAAATGTTGCCAATTTCCAGGGACGCAGTGAACGGGCCGGAAGTCGTGAAAAATCTGGTGATCGTTTACGCTTGGATTGGCGAGTCGGAGCTCTCTTTCGAGGCATTAGTTCCGTTAACGAAAATGCCATTCGGCATTGACTACGGCGATTTGAAGCGCGACCCATTATTGGACCCACTCCGTAACGATTCGCGCTTTGACAAACTGTTAGCCGAATTAGCGCCAAAGGACTGAGGGGCTGATCGATCAATGCCTGAGTGTGTGCGGACTGAAGCGGGCGGGCGCATGGCGGGCTGTGAGGTCAATCGCCGTCATGATTTTCGCTGCCCGTTCTTAGCTGGTCTAAACCCATGGGCACGAGCGTCTGCCTCGCTCATGAATTTCCCCTGCTTGGTGTTCCCGTACCAGCGGGTGCCCGGATAGTGATAAACACCGCTCGCTGTGTTGACCCAAACCTGAAGGCTCTCAGAAGACTGAGCGACACGGGCTCCAGCCGAAACAGAGCTATCCTGGGCCCGGATCGCGGGAACAAACAAAATCAGGGTGACAAGAAGTATTGGTATGAGTTTGACCGAGCGGGAGATGATACTCGTGCGCTATCTGCCCCGCGACATGGCGGAATCTGAATGGGGGAATTCGTTAGAGTTCACAAAAACCATAATTCGGACACAAAGGACCTGAGCTTTAGCAGGGTGAAAGTATTACTAGACCTAAAGCAATCGCCTCCTCTAGCCGATTCTTACTCTTGATACACAGTCACATGTCAGCGCGGCTCACGCTCTTCATTGCGTTCCTTTTCTCGCTTTTGCGAACCACTGATCTACGCGCAAACGACATTCCCGAAATCGTGCGCAAAGCAAAACCTGCCGTTGTTGAGATCGTCACCGCAGACGCGCGCGGGAATATAGTTACCGGTACCGGCTTTTTCATTACGTCGGAAGGCCTATTGCTAACTAACTATCATGTAATCAAAAACGCGCGCACTGTGGGAGCACGAACGCCGAGCGGCGCCTACTACCCATTTACTGGAGACTGGATCAGGTTACCCAACGTCGACATCGCGATGCTAAAATTCAACGCGAACGACGTTCCCTACCTTCTGTTAGATAGCAACGCACAAGTGGAGGAAGGACAGCGCGTACTGGTGATTGGAAGCCCCGAAGGGCTTCAAGGCACGGTATCAGATGGTTTAGTGGCAGCGATTCGTGAGAACGGCCAATACATTCAGATCACTGCGCCAATTTCGCACGGCTCTAGCGGTTCGCCGGTGCTGAATGAGCAGGGGCAAGTCATCGGTGTTGCTACCTCAATGTTAGTTGATGGTCAGAACCTCAACTTCGCGATCTCGTCGGCCGCGATAGACTTCGCAATGAACACGTGGGCGTCTAATAGCGCGTCCGCTAAGTCAACTCCTGAACGCCAGAGTAACGGCACGGCGCTGAGCGAGCATACCCAGACGCTAATCGAACAATTCGTTGTCGAATACATTAAGGCCGGCGAGAGCGCCGACGTTAGCCAACGCAATCAATATTTCGCGCCAGTCGTGTCCCGCTTTTATGAAGACACCAATTACTCCCGCAGCCAGATACGTAGTTCCGACCAACAGTACTATCGGAAGTGGCCGGTTAGATCTTACCTGCCGATCGAGGGCACCTTCGCCGTACAAGAAGACGGCGATCTCATTTATGTTACCGAGGTGTTCTCCTGGACGGTGATAAGCCCGCATCAAAGGTTGAGTGGTAAATCAAAACTTTTTTGCACGATACGCTTTTCGACGGATGGCGGAATGGAGATTGTTGGGATCAACGAACAGCGAATTAACTAAGACTTCACGAGCAGTTGTTCGTGGCACATGAAAAGCATTGAGATCCGAGACACTCTCCGCAAAATTCTTCTGGCCACAAGTTCGTATAAGCGCTCGCGCGAAAAACTCGTGTGCTTCTGCCCCATGAGGGGCGCGGCCGTAGATGGCAGACTCATGCTAGTAGGTCGCGCGGTTCACGGTTGGCACCCATCCTTTACGGTATCAGACCTCGAAAGGAAAAGAGAAACGCTATTGGAAAACACGATTGCTTTCAGCTCATTGGATCCTGATCCAATTGCGCATCTTCATGACGTTTGGCGAAAGCCTAGTAGTGAAAAACAATGTAATCCGGCGAGATCCAGTTTTTGGAGCGTGACTCGAGCTGTCCTCAAAGAATTTGGTCCGGATGAGAATCCTCTAAGCCATCTATACTGGACCAATCTTTACAAGATTTCGCCGCACGTAGGGCGCAATCCGAGCGTGAGTCTATGCAAACTCCAGGGACCAGCTTGCCAGGAGATGTTGGGAGTCGAGATTAAACTCTTGGAGCCTCAAAGGATATTGTTTCTGACCGGAGCATGGTGGGCTAATCCATTCCTGATGGCATTGAAATTCGCTCCTCGTTTGGTAGGAACCTATTCTCACGTGCATCAAACGGGATATCTAAGGCTAGAGAGCGGCGAACTATGTTCGGTAGTCGTTGCCGATCACCCAGAGCGAAAGAAAAGATCGGTAATTGGGGCAGAAATTCTGGATGCTTTCCATAAGCTTTCAATTAAACCAGAAACCGGAGCAGGAGTTAATTGGCAGATGCGCTCTTGATGCCCAAAGCCTGCCGCAAGGATTGCTGGAGGAAAGCCGCATCTCGCGGGCGGGCCTTCTGACCGCCGATTACCATCCCCTATGGCTCCAAAGACTTTTCGTCATTGGACATTCTGATCGATACTGAAATGGCCGGTTTATAGATGTTGAATCTCTGAGGAGGCGTGTAGATGGTGGTGGCGTTTGCTGTGGCGTCGTTCCCGTATCCAAAAACATTGCCGTAGGTGCTGGCATACCCCGGGGTGGTAAAGGAAGAATTGGAGCTTAAATCAGCCACGCCGACTCCTACAAAATAACGATACCCGTGCTGCAGGGTCACATCCGCGCAACGCAAAGCAGCCATTTGAAGGACGCGTTCGGCGCGGCCGATAAGCTTGCCAACAACTATAATGCTTTTGCCAGCGCAGAATCCGAGCGGACCGGCCGGCTCCTGGGGTACGAAGCCAAGGTTGAATCCTGCAAGGACGGTTCTTTTTATCTCTATTTCCCGGTCATCAAATCTGCGGAGATGCGTCGCGCCATGAGGGCCGCTGATTGCCTGTTTACCCCAAAGAAGAGGAAGACGGCCCGGCCCGGACGACTCGCAGCAGCCTAACGTACCTGATCAACGAGCGATAGCGCGGCTTGACCTTGCCTTGGGTTAAGTCGCGCGCATTTGATTGAGTTACCAACAGCCCGCCGAGAGATCTGTTGCTCCGGATTCTGTTGCTCAGAATAACGAACTCGCGGCCTCTTTAATGACGTCACCACTTTCATTGAACTGGATCAGACGGAGTGTGCCCCAAGGGGGCATCCATGTTTCGGTGAAAAGAGACAAGAACTGAACGCACACCATATAGGTGGCGACGGTTGAGCCTCCGACGACCCCTCCGTTACCCATCAGTAATGCCTTTCCGACAGCCGCGAGGAACTCCCGGCCGGCGGCCCCGTTTGCCACGCTGCATCCTAAGAATAGCACTCGAGCGTCTGGAGTAAGGGCGCTGTTACAGGGTGCAAGCAACGGGGCATTCGCGGCGAAAAACTTGGCGCGGGGCAGATCTAGCACGCCGGGTTCTCCAGGCGGTCCATGGGTATCGAACAAAACCCAATTCAAGCCAGAGTACTTTTTTAGCGCTTTTACTATATCCCTTGGGCTTTCCACGGATTCCATGGCGTGGTTGGTTGGATCATGCGCGACAAATCTTTTTGCTGCGCCTGCAAAGCATGGTTCATCGGCAGCGTAGAGGTAAAGTTTCGTCGCCATATGTCTCCTTCTAGGTTAGTTCTATTTATGACTCGAGCGAAGACCTAGACCGAGCGACGCTTAAGAAGAGTGGCGTTGGGGGAAAAGGAAATCGGGTCTCCAGTAAAGTTCCCTATTTTGGAATTATCCTTCATTTGTAAGATACAGAGGGATAATTTGAGCCCGAGTTTCAGGAATTCGGAAGAATTTTTGTGATTCCGAGAGACGCAACTGTGATGTGCCTGATTCTGGTCAGTGATTCGTGAGGGCGATAGTTGGAAGATCCAGGATGATGACGTCGAACATAACGCCTGCACCGGCTCCGACGACCAGGCCGAGCAGCCAATGGTCATCCTGATCCGCGCGCGAAGTGCGCAAAAACCCAGGTTCCGTACGCTGCATATCGAAATTTCAGAAGGCTGAGAAGCCGTCGCTCATTTCAACGGTTGGGAGTCTGTTTCTCCGTCATACGAATCGGCGCGGCTCTGGCCAACGTTCTCCACGCTGATTGCCTAACTCGACTCTAGATCCCCGGGTGATGTCGCAGAGCCGCCCGGGTGATAACTTTCGGAATCTAGCGCAATCAACGCATCTAGTGGATGATTTAGCTAGTTGAGTTTGCGCACGGAGGCTCGCCGGTGTCGTTTGGGCTGTAACTTATCTGATTCCATCGCAATCCCAGTTACTGCCGCAGTAACACTTGCCCACTCGGGAAGCTTGCCAGATTTTTCAGGTGCAGGTTCCTCCGGTTGCTCGCTCATTTCGCACCTCGCAGCGTAGCCTTCTGCTGCGCTGAGCGCAGCAATAAACGCAGTCACCGCAGCGCCGCGGGGTAAGTTGTGAGGCTCTCTACCGCGATTGTCGTCCCATCCAGCGCCGAGCTTGGAAAGGGCAGCTTCCTTTTCATGAATTGTTGGCCATTCGCCCGTAGTTAATCAGAATGTCGTCCTCGAGTGCTGCCACCCGAAATGGTCCATACGCCAGCTTGATGTCGTACACTTCTTCTCCCCTCTCAGATAGAAACTTGTGAACTACCTTCCCGGTCTTAATGCAGTACACCATGACAATGTCGCCAATCTCTACGTCGCTCGCGCTCATTCTTTATTCAGTCGGTCCCTCGCACATTACAATCTAGCACCCACGAATCACCACTCACTCCTACATTACCGAATGGCTGAAAGCCGCTGTCATCTCCGGGAGGTTGTTCGTGATAGACTGGCCTTGGAAAGAGTATTTAGATGGCATCTGATTCCAATCCATCGCCGCGCGTCGGTATCGAAAGCCAAGTAAATCCGCTTTCTCGCTCAGTAGTTTACCTGACCTTGAACGTTCTAGACATAGATGGAGAGGAGAAAGAACGGCCCGTAACCGCATCTGGCTCTGTGGATCTCGGAATGTGCTCGCCCGATGCCGCACGGAAGGATTTAATGCGCTCATGAGTGACCACATCTACAAAAAGATCGAGCTTGTCGGTTCCTCTCCAAACGGCATCGAAGACGCGGTGAACAACGCAATCACTCGAGCTGGCAAAACAATCCGCAATATGAGCTGGTTTGAAGTCGCCGAGGTGCGCGGCAGCCTCGAGAATAACAAGGTTGCGCACTGGCAGGTGACGGTGAAGGTCGGGTTCACGTTGGATAGCTGATAAGATTTAATTGGACGAGATGGACGCCGATGGGCCGGAAAGCAGCATGAGCCCTGAACAAATAGCCGAGCTCAACCCCCGCGACCGACTCATGAGCAGGTTATTGCGCAAAGCTGAATTTGTACGGCACACGGCACATGGCGTAGTAATTCGTTGGGAAGGCGAAAGGGAAGAAGGGGAACTCTACGGCTTGAGCGATCCGATCCTCAAAAGTTTGACTTTTTACGGCCATTGGGACCCGGGCGAGCGGCCCTGGTTTGACTCTAAAATCAAACCCGTCAGAAGTCGGCGAACGACCGGCAAATCGCGTGGCCGAGCGAGGCGACGCCGCACCAGGCGCGGCAGCCGACGTGATTCTCGACGATAGTGACGATCAAGGACGGCAGAAAGCCCTCCGTAGGGCGTTCGTTCTTCATGAAAATTCCTTTGCGTTTACTCCTTATGGCAACTGTTTTGAACAGTTGTTGTTCGACGTTCGTTAACGCCCAGACCGCGACCGTTATTCCAGCCAATCTTGCGGCCGGTCACGTCGGCGAATACGCGACCGTTGAGGGAGTGGTTGCAAAGGTCTTCACTTCTAAAAAGCGGAAACGGATTTTACTTGCGCTACGCCACTCGGCCAGACACATTGCGCGGTCAGACCATGAAGGACGGGGACCGGACACCATTCGGCCGAACTGACACCAAGGCGAGAGCGACAGCACACACCCTACCGCAACGGGACCTGACCGGAAAACAGTAGATGCCCGCTTTCACCATCAACATGTCCAGCCCCTTGCCCTCCGGGTTCACAAGCGGACTAGGCGGCCCCAATACGGGAGGCCATCTGCCACCAAATTGGTATATTCAGTATGGAATGGACTTAGGCGCCAGCGTGGGTACGGAAGTCCGTGCTGCCTTCGATGCCCACATTACCAAGTTCAATCCGCACATTCCTTCCAGGGACACCAGCAAAGTATACGGGCCCCAACTCTTCCTGCGGTCCCCAAACGACATTCTGGGCGGCTTCTACACCCACATCACCGGTGTGCCGGATGAGCTCGGCGTCGATTCCCCGGTCACGAGGGGAGATCTGTTGGGCAAGGTGTACTCGTTCGGCGGCACGCCAGCGCATCTCCATCTGGCGCTGGTCGAGATCATCGGCGGCGGGCCCGGGGGACAGTACACGGGGGTGAACCTTTACCAGCAGTTTCTGGACACGGCCAACAAAAACACCGTTTTCTCTGTCACTTTCAACCAGGACGGTTCGCTACCTATCGTCGGGTGAGAGACTGGTCTGATCTCGCCGACCCGCGCCAGCACAAACAGCTCATCGGCGTCCTCGCCGCTCGCGATCACCACGCCACTCGGAGTTGTCAGGTAGAAGTAGTCCTCGTCGCCATTAGCGGTTGAGATAAGAAATCCTTTCGGCAAACTGCAGATCACGAATCACCAAACCATGCCCAGCAGCTGAACCGCCTGGAAATCACTCCTTGAAAAAGACCCCATGGCTGACAAATACATGCAACTCGTGCTCACGCCCGCTGTGCAGCGGGCTCAGGACAAATACTTCGGGAAGCACCAAGCCGTGGAGAATGCACTCGAGACCGACGCGCTCACGCTTGACGAAGCTGGCTTCATCGCCTCGCGCGACAGCTTCTACCTGGCGACAGTGAGCGAAACAGGCTGGCCCTACATCCAACATCGCGGCGGTCCGCTTGGGTTCGTAAAGGTGCTGGGACCGAATCTCATCGGCTTCGCGGATTTCAAGGGTAACCGCCAGCTTGTCAGCACGGGCAACATCGGCATCACCGATCGGGTATCCCTCTTTATGATGGACTACCCGCATCGCACGCGGCTCAAACTGCTCGGCCATGCTCGCGTGGTCGATGCGCGCGAGCATCCCGAGCTGGTCGATCAACTCGCTCCCGAATCGCTCCGTAGCAAGGTGGAACGGTTGTTCCTCATCCAGGTCATTTCCTACGACTGGAACTGCCCGCAATACATCACCCCGCGCTTCACCGCCGCCGAGGTGGAAAAGTATACCGCACCGCTGAAAGCCCGCATTGCCGAGTTGGAAGCCCAACTTGCCGCTCGCGACGGCCCAGTGGTGGAGGCTCAACGATGACGGCGATTTCCAAGATGTCCCTACATGGAGGAATCCACACCACAACTATCAACCAACCACCAGTAACTAAGAAAATGACAACCGACAGCCCATTCGCCCCCACGCAACATCCGGTGCGTTACAAGACTATTCGCGTGAACGAATTGGATATCTTCTATCGCGAAGCCGGCCCCCCAACCACCCCGACTATCCTGCTTTTGCATGGATTTCCGACTTCGTCCAACATGTTCCGGAATCTGATCCCGCGCCTTGCCACGTCCTTCCACGTGGTGGCACCAGACTATCCCGGTTTCGGCCAAAGCAGTATGCCGAGTCATAACGATTTTGATTACAGTTTCGAGAACCTGACCAATGTGGTAGAAGAGTTGGTCGAAAAACTTGGACTCACCAAGTACTCGCTTTACGTCATGGATTACGGGGCGCCGGTGGGTTACCGACTGGCGTTGCGGCGTCCCGATCGGGTGCAGGCGCTGATCGTACAGAATGGCAACGCGTATGACGAGGGTCTTCTCGAGTTTTGGAACCCAATCAAGAAATACTGGAACGATCCAACACCTGAAAATCGAGAGGGCATCCGCTTCCTGGTCGATCCGAAGTCGACACGATGGCAGTATGAAAACGGCGTGGCCGACCGCACGCTATTGGATCCGACAACCTGGACATTGGACCAGGTCGGGTTGGATCGGCCCGGGAACGCCGAGATCCAGTTGGACCTGTTCCACAGCTACGGGACCAACGTTCCGCTCTATCCCGAGTTCCAAGCCTTCTTCCGGCAGTATCAACCGCCGACTTTGATCGTCTGGGGTAAAAACGACTTCATCTTCCCGCCAGAAGGTGCCGCGCCCTACCCCCGGGACCTGAAGGATGTGGAGACCCACTTACTGGACACGGGTCACTTTGCGCTTGAAACCCACGGCGAGGAAATCGCGAGCCGAATCGAAGGATTTCTCAGGCAGCACAAACTGGCGCTTTGATCCGTTTTCAGAAAGACCAGACTGGTTTTCAAACCGGTTTCGGCCACCTGAAAACTCGAACCGGAGATAACTATGGATATTCATCGGGAAGACACTGCAATTGTATTCATCGATCCGCAAAACGACGTCTTGAGCGAAAAAGGTCTGTCGTGGCCTCTGGTCCGCGAAAGTCTTCAAGAAAACAATACAATTGAGAACATGGAGCGAATCTTCAAGGCCGCGAAAGCGCATGGATTCGAGGTTTTCATCTCTCCTCACTATTTCTATCCCACGGACAAAGGATGGAAATTCAACGGACCGCTGGAAACCGATGAGGCGACCTCTGGTCTGTTCGCTCGCAAAGGAGTCTTGAATCTCGATGGCCTCGAAGGTTCCGGCGCCGACTGGCTGGACCGCTTCAAGCCGTACATCGAGGACGGCAAAACCATCGTAGTCGCGCCGCACCGGGTCTGGGGGCCAGAAACCAACGACCTCGTTCTACAGCTACGCAAACGTAAGATCAGCAAGATCATTCTAGGCGGAATGCTCGCCAACATGTGCGTCGAATCTCATTTGCGCGAACTGCTTGAGCAAGGTTTCGAGGTCGCGGTCGCGAAAGATGCGACTGCTGGGCCAAAGCACCCGGAATGGGGCTATGGATATACGGCTGCGCTCATCAACTACGCGTTTCTCGCACACGCGGTCTGGACAACGGACCAAGCCGTCAAGGCGATGGAGCACGGTCAACGGTAGCACGCGGCATCGTCGAGCCCACTCTCGAGTCATGAATGCCCGAAGAAACTTAGAACAACCCAAAAGTGGCGACATGAAATGTCGTCAGGTCGTAGACACCACTGGCTAAAATGAATGATCCAGAAACATACGATGCCGTCATCATAGGAGGCGGCAAGGGCGGCAAGACTCTGGCGATGTACTTGGCCAGGCAGAACTACAAAGTGGCCCTGATTGAACGCGACCCCATGATGATTGGAGGTGGTTGCATCAACGTCGCCTGTATCCCCACAAAAACCTTCATCGCCAGCGCTCGACTTCTTCATTCCATTCGGCGTGCCGCCGAGTTCGGTATTAAGGTAGAAGGGGTTTCGATCGACTGGCGAGGCGTTCGGAACCGGGTTGAGGAGGTGGTATCAGAAATGCGCGCGTTGAACCTTAAGAACTTTACCTCGTTTCCAAGCCTCGATTTCATCTTGGGAACCGGTCGCTTTCTCGGGCCGCAACACATCGAAGTGGCGCAGAACGACGGCGCGGTCCGTCAGCTAACCTCCAAGCGTATTTTCATTGACACAGGTACTCGGCCCGCCGTTCCGGATCTCCCTGGCTTGCCGGACATCCCCTTTCTGACCAGTGACACCATCCAACAGCTGGACGCTGTTCCTTCACGCCTGCTGGTGCTCGGCGCGGGATACATTGGTCTCGAGTTTGCTCAGATGATGCATCGGTTCGGGAGCAAGGTCACCGTTCTTGAGCGAGGTGGACAAATCTTGAGTCGTGAAGACGCCGAGATTGCCGAGACACTAGCGAACTGTTTGCGAGGAGAAGGGGTCGAGATCCAGCTCAATGCGGCAGTAGAAAAGGCTCGTAGGTTTTCTGACGGTCAAGTGGGTGTCACCTTCCAGACGCCCAAAGGAAAACAGGAATGGACGGGATCCCACCTGTTAGTCGCCCTGGGGCGTACTCCCGTTACCAAGGATCTGGATTTACCCGCTGCAGAGGTAGAAACGAACCCCAGGGGTTTTATTAAAGTCAACGACCGCTTGGAGACAGGCATCTGGGCGATTGGGGATGTGAGTGGCGGACCCCAATTTACCCACGCGTCCCTGGACGACTTTCGGATTCTTCGCGACAACGTTTTTGGGAATGGTTCCCGCTCGAGAAGTGATCGGTACGTACCTTCCACTCTTTTCACCGATCCTGAATTGGCGCATGTCGGATTGACGGAGAAGGAAGCAGTTTCCCGGGGATTGGAGATTCGAGTTCTCCAGGTTCCGATCACTCCGCTGACCGTGCCTCGGGCCAGGACCACCGGCCAAATGGATGGTCTTCTACGCGCCATGATCGAAAAGTCGACTCAACGGATCCTTGGATGCACCATTCTGGCTGCCGAAGCAGGTGAGATGATTGGAACCGTGCAGGCATTCATGATTGCGGGAATGCCTGCGACCAAACTCCGTGACGCGGTCCTCTCCCATCCGACCATGGTCGAAGGGTTTAACGCCCTCTTTGCGGCCCTCTGAGCCACCGATCGTTCGTCCGCGCGGCCCAAATCTGCGTACGCCCTCCGGTACCGGCCGGCGGATCAGTTCGACCTATTCGTTTCAAACCTGCGACTATGGAATGACTTGGTCTTTGCGGAGGTTGGCGAAGAAATTTTTGAACATGTCCTCCGTATCGATGCAGTCGTGGAAACCAGCGCGGCGCGCCTTGATGGTGCTCGTGATGTTGTCATATTCCATGAGACGGAGAATGGCGTCGGCGAAGGGCCACGACGAAACCTGTTCGTAGGGTAGTGGCTGCAAGCCATGCTTGCGGACAATAGCCTCCCACACGGGCTTTTTGTCGGCCATATACACGGTAAGAGGCGTCGGGATGGGATCGGCCGCCGGCATGTCGAACATCGCGGCGATGCGCGGCCAAAGGTACTTCCAACGGAAATAGTCGCCGTTGGTGATGTTGAAAATCTCGTTCTTGGCCGCCTCGGACTGGCCGGCCCACGTGGTCGCCTGGGCGAGAATTTCTGCCGACGTGATTTGATATAAAATCCCATAGGTCTTCTCCGTGCCCGGAAACCTCAGCGGGAGGCCGAGTTCCTTTGAGATGGCGGCATAGACGGCAATCGACATCCCAAGATTCATCGGGTTGCCAAGACCAAAGCCGGTTGTCGCTTCCGGGCGCAGCGCGGTCCAACGCCACACCTTCCCCTGCTGTCGCTCACGGAGAAAGTCCTCCTGGTCGTAATAGAAGTTCGGCGGCATGAGCCGCGGGTCGTCTTCGCGGGCCGGCGTCTTAAAGGGGCCCAGATCGGCGCCATAGGCCTTTCCGCCTTGGTAGAACGTGACGTGTCGCAGCGAGGGAGAAGTCTTTTCAACCACATCGAGCAGGTTCTTCAGGATAGCCACATTGGCCTCGCTTCGTTCGGTCGCAGTCGGCTTTTCGATATAAGCGCCGAACACGATATGGGTGATCCCGCTGATCTTTCCGAGCTTTCCTTGCAGATCGTCCCGGTCGAGCAGGTCCGCGCTGATGACTTCCACGCCCGCCGGCAAAGGCGCGGAGCGGCGCGACAATCCATAGACGCGAGTGCCGGGGAGGGAGGTCCACTGCTCGGCGGCGGCGCGGCCGCTCACACCGTGGACACCCGCAATCAAAACGACGTTCTTCGTGGACATCTCTTTTCCTTCCTGCTCGTTTGTCGTCTTTTTGGCTGTTTTCATGAGACTGTTGCTGGCCATCCGTGACGCAAAACCTGAACGTCTCAGCTCTCCTGAGGTACGTTGGAAGCGGACAAAGCCCACTTAGCAATCTCGTCTTTGCGCAGGAAGACGACGCCGTTCTGTTTTTGAGCATACTTGACAAACTCCTCGATCAGTTTAACGCGCCCCGGAATCCCGGATATCCGGTCATGCGTGCTGATCGACATCATCCGACGGTGGGAGACAGCCTCCGCGTAGAGGACATCAAAATCATCCTTCAGATCTGAAGCGCACGATGTCATTATTACGAATCGTATAAGGTACGACGGCAAAGGGTTTGCCTTTTACCGTCACCGTGAACGGCTCGTCCCGGCTGATATCATCAATGTGATAGATGAAGTCCAGGTCTTGAAGAATTCCCAAGGTGTTCGGTGTGCCGCGCAGCCAGAACGCATTGAACCCAATCGGACGAGTACCCGTAACCTTCTGGATAGTGTCGATACTGGCCTGATACCCGGCGCGTTCTTGTTCGGGAGTCATGGAATATTGCGGCTCCCAGGTCTGGCCGTGCCCGGCCGCTTCATGGCCGCGATCGACAATCTCTTTCGCCAGTTCAGGGTGTCTTTCGACCGCTTGACCGACCATGTGAGACGTCACCTTAATGCCAACCCGATCCCACAGATCAAGCAGCCGAGGAATGCCTTCCTTAAAACCATACTCATACCACTTCTGCACCGGTAAGTCGGGGTATTTCGGGTCAATGGTCGGAAAGGGACTGCCGGCTCCGCGATCCGGTTGAGCGCCGGTTTCAAATTGCATGGAGATCGAGATGACCAGTCGGGCCTGGTCGGGCCAGAAGCTTTGCGTCGAGTTTGTCATAGTGTCCTTTCCTTGAGCGCGGCTTGTGCGGATTGAGTTGATTCCCAAGCCTATGGCGGCTGCGGTGCTCGTGGTGATAAACGTCCTGCGATTCATTAGGTTATGTCGACTTTACGGAGGGGCAACTGCAGTGGACTATTCTCGCTATCGAGAAACTCTACCGTGATAAAGAGCAGCTCCGTGGTGCCGACGTTCTCCAGATCGTGCGTCATGCCTTCTCCTTTGTGATACCGGAGATTCTTCGTATCCCCACGGTAGTACTCAATTTCCTGCGTACTTCCATCGGCGGTACGGGAGTGCGCTCTTCCCCCGTTGAGGACTGTCCAAAAGTAGTTTAAAACGTGTCGGTGAAATGAAAGTCGCTGTCCCGGTTTGAGCCGAACCTCCCAGATCCGCGCCACGTCACATTCGGAGAGCAAGCGAGTACCGACCTGCCCGTTACTATTCGCAGGCTCAAGCTCTCGCCAAAGTTTCGGCGACCAATTCTCAAACATTCTCCCGCTTACTTTGGTTCGCTGATCCAGGCTATTCATCGCTGCTTATTCTATAGTATATAGTCTCTTTGAGCGGTCAACCTCTTTTTGTCTTCTCTTTAGAAATGGTTGATTAATGCTCGCATGGACAGATCAAATCCGGTACTGACAGAGTTCCAGCGGGAGCTCAATCGGTGGCATCGCCTCCACCCAAATGCCGACTATCTGGCCCGATCCATATTGGGAGCATCTCAGGCAATTCAATAGAATATCTTAACCTAGCGATTAAGAACAGTATGCCTGTCCAGCGGCGATATTCGCAAAGACCGATTTAAACAGCACTTTCTCGAGCCGATTCTATAGGGTCGGTATACGCCCGGTCAGCGGTTGCGAAAAGTCGCGTTAGCGAAGGAGCTGAATACCAGCGCTATCCCCATGCGCGAGGCTTGGCCAGAGAGAGGAATCAGCGGATCAACTCTGCGATAGAAGTCTTTCTGAAGGCATATCAGACCCAAAAGTAGTAGGCGCCGAACTTGACCAGGATTTTCCCCCTTAAATAAGAAAACTCCTCCGCCATTCATGGCTACACTTGCGCGAAACCACCGTCTACAAACAATTCCGTTCCCGTAATGTAGCTGCTGTCCTCAGAAGCGAGAAAAACCACAGCCTTCGCGACCTCATCGGGTGTGCCGAGGCGGCCGAGCGGAACAGTGTTGGAAATCATCTTCAAGCGTTGCTGGCCCGTTTCTGCGGAAGCCAACAGTTGGCTGAGTCCGGGTGTATCGGTCGAGCCTGGGCTCACTGCGTTCACGCGAATGCGGCGGTCCTTCAAGTCCGTTGTCCAGGTCCGGGCGAACGAACGCACGGCGGCTTTGGTGGCGCTATAAACGCTATTTGCCGAAAGCCCCTTGCTCGCGACGATGGACGCATTCAGGATGATCGAGCCACCATCCGACAGCAGCGGAAGGGCCTTCTGCACCGTGAAAAGGAGTCCTTTCACGTTGATATTGAAGATTGAGTCATAGAACTCCTCAGTGATCGTCCCAAACTTCGCATACTTCGCGACACCGGCATTCGCGAACACAATGTTAAGCTTGCCCTTCTCCCGCTTGATTTGCGCGAAGAGCCGATCAAGATCGCCAAGGTTCGACACGTCTCCTTGTACGCCGGTCACATTTTTGCCGATCTCCTTGACGGCCGCAGCCAATTCCGAATCACGACGCCCCGTGATGAAGACATATGCGCCTTCGTTCACAAACTGCTTCGCCGTGGCCAGGCCGATGCCCCCATTGCCACCAGTAATCAGCGCAATTTTTCCTTCCAGCTTACCCATCTATTTTTCCTTAGTTGTCATTTAATCGGTAGCCTCGTAAGAGTCCCGATCAGCAGGTCTTGGATCGAATGTTTGGCCAACCCGGCCGACGAGCGCGCTCAAAGCCATGTCGGTTGGCGGCGTTAGCAAAACCACGTTTCAGCAGATGCCTCCGGCCTGGTGGAGCAATAGCATTACAACTCGCTGTCTCCGCACCGACGAGAGATGAAGCCGGCCGGTTCGCCCAAGACTCCGCGAGCTGGGCTTGGGCCCGGCCGAGCTCAAACTGCAAAAAAAAGGGGGAGTTCATAGGTCGGCACGATTGCTGAATTTGTGATGCTTGCTAAATACAAGTAACTATCGTTATACAAGCGATAATCGACAGACTTCGTGTTTGCAAGTGAATTGTTTATTGATATCTTGTAGGGACGATGAATGACGAAAAACAGGTCGAACCGTGGCGATCGCCGTGTCCGGTAGCTCGCACCTTAGATTTGATTGGCGATCGTTGGAGCCTGCTGATTGTGCGAGACATGCTGTCCGGCAGCTCCAAATTTCACCAGTTTCTTGCGTCCCCGGAGAACATCCCGACCAACGTCCTCTCGAGTCGGCTAAAGTTGCTGGAAAGTACTGACCTAATTAAGGCGACTCTTTACCAACGGCACCCTCCGCGCTTCGCCTACACGTTGACCGACAAAGGCAAAAAACTCGCTCCCGTAATTCGCGCTATCGCCGACTGGGGCGAATCCAGTATACCAAAATCCAGGGGGCCGAGACGGACCTCTTTCACCCAGGCGTAAGCGGTCCGGGCCGGTCCGTGGAGAGAGCAGCTATGAAAGCACTCCAGATCCAAGCATTCGGCCAGCCCACCGATGTCGCGAAAAGTGTCCACATCAGAAACTCGGGGAGTCTAGCCATGGCTCCTTATCGCTTGCGCGCGCCGCAACCATGGCCAGCGGGACATCCGGTATAAGAATCTCATTCCGGCCCTGTTTCCCTCCCTTTCTCTTTTATCGCACACGCTGGGCATAATCGGAACCGATCTTGCATAGGCTCGCACGGGGGTTGCCGGTCGTGAGCGGGCCTTCACATACGGTTTCCACCATCCAGAACTGCTCAACGATCGCCTCGAAGGGGCTTGCCTTACTCCTTTCTAGGTAGGGTGCTCGGCAGGCCTGCTCCGCGTGCAACGCGGCAGTTGGGACAACGATAGCGGCAACTGAGACAGAGAGCCGTCCGGGTCCTCATTCCTGGCGTCTAGTACAAGGAACTCAACGCGCCGGACCAGAATTATCTCCTCGGCGCTCTGAACAAATCTCTAACCCGACTATTTATGAGAATCGGTTTCACCACTCCTAGCGTTCCTGGTCACCTCAACCCAATGACTACGCTGGCCCGTGAGCTTCAGTTACGCGGCCATGACGTTGTATACATTGGTTTGCCGCTTGCTGGCCCGGCCGTTCGGGCTGCTCATTTACCGTTTGTCCCTTGCGGTGAAAAGGAGTTTACCGAGGATCGCGGCAAAGAACTTCTACTTCAGCTGAGCAAGTTACATGGCGGGGAAGCTAGGCAATTCACCATCGGTGTGGTGGGGGCCATAACGGAAGCGATGTTGAACTCGTTGCCCACAATACTACCGGCAGCAGGTGTTGAAGCTCTGGTAATCGATACCTATCAGTTTTATGTCGAATTAGCACCGATGCGGCTTGGCATCCCCTATGTGCACGTGTCAAACGCGCTGCATTTCGACTACTCCGGATATACACCACTCTGTATGTATGAGTGGCCGCATGAGACTACCCCTGAAGCCCTGGTTAGAAATCGAAAAGGTGTGGCCAATTTTATCGAGATGCTGACGCGAGCTAACACCGGAGCTCAAGCCTATGCGGAGCGCGTCGGACTCAAGATCGATTGGGGCAACCCTTATGCTACCATCTCGAAGCTTGCTTGGCTCACTCAAACTCCGAAGGAGTTTGACTTTGAAAGTTCTCACTGGCCACCGCAGTTCTACCATACCGGACCATTTCACGATGGTGCCGGCCGGATAGACACCGATTTCCCTTGGGAGCGACTAACCGGAGAGCCCCTCGTTTATGCGTCGATGGGAACAGTGCAGAACGGGCTGGCAAATGTCTTTCGCGCGATTGTGGTAGCGGCAGCAAAGCACAAAGATGTGCAACTGGTCCTTTCCGTTGGCCATAACCTCGACCCGAAACAGATTGGGCCGCTCTCGAGCAACACCATCATGGTAAAAAGCGCACCGCAATTGGAAATTCTTAAGCGTGCCTCTGTCTGTGTCACGCACGCAGGATTAAATACAGTGCTTGAGGCTTTAGCCCAAGGTGTTCCGCAGGTCGCGATCCCGGTTACTCACGATCAGCCCGGTGTGGCTGCGAGAATAGCTGCCAAAAAGACCGGAGTGGTTGTGCCATCAGAAGAGTTAACCGCTGCTCGTCTCTCACTGGCTCTTGATGAGATACTTCACAACTCTACTTATCGGGACAACGCACGCTATCTTCAGAAGAGAATTGCCGAGACGAGAGGACTTTCTGCAGCAGCCGATCTGGTAGAACGAGCATTTGGACTGACCAAGGAGACCAGCAAGTCTCCCAACAAACAATATGCGTGAGGCGGCGCGGTGGAACACGCCAACTGAAGCTCGACTCGGCCCCACTCCGGAACTGCAAGACTACCGAGCTCCGGCCTGGCTGTCGATGCCGATTGCAGCGCGTATTTCCAACGGCGCCATGAGCAGCTGGCTGCCGAATTTTTGCGAGTGGATCGGATCGATTGGCTAAAGCGGGTGAGTTGGCCGAAGCTTCAAACGCCTCCAGTAGTTGCGGCGCGTAACGGCGCAGTTGGAGATAGCTCTGGGTGACGAGCGCCAAATGATCAAATTCTTCGGCGCGTCCAAGCTTTGCTGCTTCAACTACGCTGGTCTCGAACGCCCCAAGTCATGAGCTTCTCGATCTGGGAAAACGGACCTGCGCTCTGCTTTGCCTCGATCAACGCCTGACCGACGGGCGCGTAGAGTCGCGCCTCGTTATTGTTGATTTGCCCTGCTCCGGGAAACTGGCGAGGTGTTAAAAAGCTTGCCGAGAAAGTGTTCGTGCGTCTCCAGTGAATTAATTTTCCTATAGCCTGCAACTGCGATTCCTTGAAATCGTTCGGTTCTGCTGCCATAAACCAGGGCTAAAGATGACCAAGACTGAACTTCAAATCGCACTCGCTGCGGCCACGCAGACCAACAAAAGAACCGCTGGAGTATTCCTCGATACGCTTAGTAACCTCGCCTACAAAGCGATCAAAAAGAACGGCGAATTCGTCTTGCCTGGCTTTGGCAAGCTGGTAAAACAGAAGAGGAAGGCTCGCACCGGCTTCAATCCCAAGACGCAACAGAAGATCAAGATTCCAGCCAAGACCGTTGTCAAATTCCGAGTCGCCAAGGTCGCAAAGGACGCGATTCTGGGGGTAAAAAAGTAGTCTGGCTATAGCCTAGAAGCTATATGAAAGGTTTCCAGGGATGAAACCGATTCTTGCGAAGGTTACCGCGATCGAGAAACGAGGTGACCAGTACCAAGTGATCGTTCAAATCAGTCCGAAATATCGAGGCTCATTTAATACCTTTGCCTTTGGAGAGACCAAACCGCATAGCGGTTCCTTTAAGGATGGCCGGCTTGACCTGATCTACCATCAGAACCCCGGCCTTAGCGTAGGAGATCCGTTTCCGCTTTGGACTCTCCATTGATGGAGAAAGAACGCTGTTTTCATTCTGAAGACTTCCAGTGAAATCCCGGGGTGGATCGATTATGAGCATTTACTCACTATCGACTGGCGAGCGGAGGAACTGAAGGCCGAGACTGCCTCTCAAGCATTCGGGCGGGCTGTCGCACAATTTGGAGAGGCGCTCATCACCGGCCTTTCGGTTGCGATTATTTGTACTTTGACGATGCCCAAAGACATTGCGGGATTGGTGGCTGAGAAATTCGACGGTGCTTGTTCACTACGGCTCCAGCCGCGAGCGTGCAGAAGCCGTCGCCCGGGAAATCAAACAGACGGGGCGCGACGCCGAAACTATAGGAGCGGACCTCAGCCGCCCCGGCGAACCGCTGGCATTGCTCGCGCGGATCGTTACTACTCGGTCCAGCCTTTGTACTGGTTGACATTGTCTTTGGTGATCAGGTCGACAGGGATGAGAGTGAGTTCTTGAGCCGGTTTCTTACCATTTATGATGTCGTAACCAATCTCGACTGCTTTCCCGGCCATTCTATAAGGATCCTGGGCCGCACTTGCTGCGATCAAACTATCTTTGTCTTTCAGCGAAGGCACCACGCCTGGCGAACCATCCACTCCGACGATAAAGCAATCTTGCCGTTGCGCTTGCGCCACGCTTTGAAGTTTTTGGCTTTGGCCAAAGCGCCGGTAGACTGGAGCTCAAGCCAAAGCAAACACTAAGGAGGATTTTGGAAGACGCACTCAGGATAGTCGTTGTTTTCATTTGTTCAGGGGATAGTGATGTTGCGTCGAGGTGGTTTCATCAGAGACTTATGTTAACTGCTGATATATTTTTAATGTCGTATTGTTGCTTACCAGGGGGAAAGAAATCCGAGTATACAGGCGGAAAGGTCGGAATCAGGTCTTCAAAGCCAGGAGCGCATCACCAGCACGAATAGCCTCCATCGACCACCAGGTTGCTCCCTGTCACAAAACTGCTGGCATCCGAAGCAAGAAAGACAACGGCCGGAGCGATTTCCTGCGGTTCTGCAATTCGCCGCATGGGCGAAAACGTCATCCAGTGATCATACCAATCTCTCCTGATCTCGTCCTTCGGTGTCATCGGCGTGTTAACATAGCCGGGAGAGACACTGTTGACGCGAACTCCACGCTTAGCCCATTCTCCAGCCAGCGACTTCGTCAGCATGATAACGCCGGCCTTGGCCGCATTATACGCGCACTGAGACTGGGGAACGTTCGAAATAAGTCCGGACATAGAAGCCATGTTAATGATGGTACCCTTCCCCCGGGCTAGCATCACCTTGCCAAACTCGCGGCAGCAGTAGAACACGCCGCTCAGGTCGGTATCGATAACGCTCTGCCACACCTCGTCGGTGCATTCTTCGGATGCGACGCAACGGGCGATCCCGGCGTTATTAAAGGCGATATCGATTCTGCCAAATCGGCTTTGAACATGGTGTGCAAGGTTGTGAATTTCTTCCGGCCGCGTCACATCGGCACGGAAAAACTCCAGTCCGAGCTCATGCGCAACCTTCTGTCCACGTTCGGGATTTCTGTCAGACATCACGACCGTCGCGCCGTTTTCCAGTAAGGCTTTGGAGGTTTCTCGACCGATCCCTCCGCTTCCCCCAGTGACAATAGCCACCCTATCTTTTAATGGAGCGTTAGAAGAATAACTCATCTGTAGAATCTGTTTTTTACCGTTCTTTTTCGGTTTCGATCTAAGCAGCCAAAGGTAACTGCCGTAAGTGCCGCGAGGTCCGCGCGCCTCTTCTTGCAGTTCCTCTAGCAACGGCTTTAGGCTATGAGTTGGTCTGAGGGCGACCGAGTCAATCACCTGATCGATCGAAACTCCCGGATTTTACGCACTATGGTGCATTTTAAAAGCAATAGTTCGCATTCTATACGAGCTATTCAGCCAACACTTGCATTTTTACCGCAGAGAGTGCTACCTTCAGCTTTTCACCCTCCATTGAACAACGTGGCCGCAGATGAGCGAAATAGCCCGCCCCCAGCCCGTCGCCATCAGGAGCTATTGCAATTCCTGACTAGAAGGGGTCAGCTTACTGTCGACGAACTCGCCGAACACTTCGGCGTCTCCGATGACACGATTCGGCGTGATCTTCAGATTTTAGAGCAGCGTAAGATGATCCTGCGCACACACGGTGGAGCTGTCTCAACCGGATACCTTGTTCATCGTGAGACTTCGTTCTCGATTCGAGGTCAAGCACAGGCCGCTGCAAAAAGCCGGATTGGAAAAGTGGCGGCGGAACTAATCTCGGACGGCGAAACTTTGATCGTCAACGGCGGATCCACCACTTTTGCATTCGCAACGAGTCTCGGTTTGCGTCGCAACCTGACGATTGTTACTAACAATCTTGCTATCCCTTCCATCTTGTCGGCGGAGGCAATCCAAGAAATTTACGTCCTTGGGGGCCAATACAAGGTAAATTTGGTATCTACTATCGGAGCCGTAGGATTCCGTTCTGGCGATATCAGCGTCGACACTGCGATTCTTGGAATTAGCGGTGTGACGGCGCGCAAAGGCATTGCTACGACCGTCTTGGAAGAAACATCAATGCTCGCAGATATGATTTCCGCGGCCGGTCGCGTTATTGTTTTGGCGGATGCCTCCAAGTTTGGTCGTAGCGCATTCGGCTATTTTGCTCCGCTAAGTGCGATAGATATTCTCGTAACCGACTCACCGCCACCCGACGACCTGGCAGAAGCTCTGTCAAAGTCAGGGGTCGAGGTGATTGTCGCACCTGCTTGATCCTGAAGCCTGCAACGCTTTTAGACATCCGCCGCTCCTCGGAATCAATACGCATTTTCCTTGGTACCTAAGCGAACTAAAACGTCTCTATGCCGAAACACGTCGAACGAGCGACGCGAAGATAAAGCGCGATTTGGAATAGAATCTATGAGCAATTGGAAAAGGACCATATTGGCTTCGCTCATTTTCGGGGCGACTGCCATCCTGGTATCGACGGCCGACAAACCGAAGATTGTGGTTGTGTATCCATGGGTTATCTGATCGGACTCGACTACGGAACGGAATCCGCGCGCGGCGTTCTGTTAGACGCGCAAAGCGGCACCATCGAGAGGAGCCACACGCATGTCTACCGGCACGGCGTCATCACCGGAGCCCTACCGGAGGGTACACCGTTACCTCCGGCCTGGGCTCTGCAGGTTGCCACTGACTACATAGAGGCCGCGGCAGAAATACTCGGCGCGCTCGCCCGCGCTAAGCAAATTGACGGCATCGGTCTTGGTTTTACCGCCAGCACACCGCTCCCGGCGCGCGCCGACGGCACGCCACTTTCGATGCTTTATCCGGGCGAACCGCACGCCTACGTGAAGCTCTGGAAACATCAATCGGCGCAGCCCTGGGCGGATCGGATCAACGCTCACGGCGGCGAGTTCTTGAGGAACTTTGGCGGGAAGGTCTCGGGCGAGTGGCTGCTCGCCAAGGCCGCGCAGCTTGCTGAGGAGGCGCCTAACCTTTGGAGCGCTGCCGATCGCTTCATCGAAGCCGGCGACTGGCTGGTCTGGCAGTTAACCGGCCAGGAAAATCGTAGCCTTGGGTTTGCGGCGTACAAGGCACAGTATCAGCCAGGGATCGGATACCCGCACGACGTCGTGCCTGGTCTTATCGAGAAGTTGGGCGAACCTAAACCGGTTGGTACAGCGGCCGGATCGCTCACCACCGAATGGCGCGAGCGGACGGGAATCGGAGGGAAAGCGATCGTTGCGATCGCGGTCATTGACTCCCACGTCGTGATGCCAGCTGCCGGCGCAGTCGAGACTGGAACCCTCGTGGGCGCACTCGGCACCTCGGCGGTATTCCTCCTCCTTGATGATCAACAGCGGCCTTTGCCGCCCGGGATCGAGGGCGTCGCTCGTGACGGAGTGCTACCCGGCTTCTGGTGCTACGAGGCCGGACAGGCTGGCTTTGGGGATACTTTGGCGTGGTTCGTCCGGACGTTTCCTCGTGCCGAGCGGGTCGACGAGAACTTCGCTTTGTACAACGCAGCTGCCGCCGGCTTGCGTCCCGGTGAGAACCATCTCGTGGCGCTTGATTGGTGGAACGGCAACCGCGTTCCATTGGGGGATTCTTCCGTGAGCGGCCTTCTTCTCGGAATGAATCTGCGGACAAGCGGGCCGGACATATACAGAGCTTTGCTGGAGTCCCTTTGCTTCGGCGCACGATCGATCATCGATCACCTCGCTGCCGGCGGCGCGCCGATCGAGCAAGTGATTCTGACTAGTGGGCTTTCGCGAAGCAACGTGCTTCTTATGCAACTCATGGCCGACATCCTCGGACGCGATATTCAGGTGCCGCAGATCGCCCATGTGACCGCAGTCAGTGCCGCCATTCACGGAGCCGTGGCGGCTGGCGTGGTGGCAGACTATGCAGAAGGCTCGCGTCGGTGGAGCGCCAAGGACCGCCTGTATTACCGGCCGCGTGCAGAAGCGCTTATGCCCTATGACACGTTGTACGAACAATACTGCAAGCTTAGCCAGAATGTAGTCGTACGCACCTCCATGCACGAGCTCAATGATGTGGCGCAGCTCTGGAGATGATTAAGCACAAGAACGTTGTGACGTTCAGTTATAGCCTTGTTCATTGAGAGTGCGTAATGCCGAATTCGAGCTTGCCTGCCATGGAACCCATTGCCAGATTGGCAGCTAATTTTCCGATGAAATCACCGGCTTGTTTCTCGGGGCGAGCGGGCGTTGCCTGCCACGTGCTGATCGGTCACGTCGAGGGCAATGCGCAAGCCTGGTCACCTAGCGCTCCACCAGATCAGTGAGCTGCTCGGGGTTGCGCGTCGTGGCGATGAGCTTGTGCCCTTTCTGCGAGCATCCCTTCGGCGAGCGCTCAGGAGGCGTTCGAGGAGTCGGGACGATTCTTCGAACCTTCGAAAAGAGTAAATTGAAAGGTTGCGCCGGGACCGTCGTTCGATACGGCCGAGAGCCGTCCGCCATGACTTTCGACAACGGAACGACTGATCGATAGCCCCATGCCCAGGCCGCCGGGTTTGGTAGTATGGAAAGCGTCAAAAATTCGTTGTGCGCTCAGTGGATCAAAGCCGATTCCGGAGTCTTGCACGGCAACACGGACCTCATCGCCCTCGCCGCGTTGGGTCCGGATTACCAGATCTCGCTGACGGTCCTCCACGGTGCTCATCGCTTCGATGGCGTTCAGGATCAAATTCACTACCACCTGCTGTAGTTGTACTCGGTCGCCCATTACCGAAGGGAGATCAGCGGCCAGTTCCGTCCGTAATACCACCTTGTTTCTCCGCACTTCGCTCTGGGTAAGGATAACAACTTCTTCAATGGCCTCGTTTATATCTAACCGCTCCTTTGCCGTGCGAGCCTTCTGAAAGAGGGCTCGCATCCGGGAGATCACATCGCCGGCCCGACTTCCATCGCGAACAATGCGACGCATAGCTTCACGAGCTTCGTTGAGATTGGGCAATTCACCTGCCAGCCAGCGCAGGCCGGCGTTGGCGTTCGTTACGATGCCCGCCAGCGGCTGATTGACTTCATGGGCAATGGACGCCGCCAATTCTCCCATCGTCGTTACCCGGCTGACATGAGCCAGTTCGGTTTGCGCTTCGCGCAAGGAAACTTCCTTTTGATGCAGCTCTTCTTCCGCCCGCTTGCGCTCAGAGATGTTTACGACGACGACCGCAAAAAACGCCGGCACGCTTCCAGTCGCCGGGACCAGGGTACTGCTAACGTCCGCCCAGATCACATTGCCGTCCTTGCGCCGGTAGCGTTTCTCGATTCGGTAATCTCGTCGCTGCCCTTCAGCGGACTCTGCTAGAATCGCTTCGGTGGCGGGACGGTCTTCTTCATAGGTCAACTGCAAAGGGCTGAGCGTTTGCAGTTCCGCTTCTGTATAGCTGAGCATTTTTTGGAGAGCCAAATTCGCGGTAAGGTAGCGGCCGTCCGGAGAAAGCAACGCAATGCCGACCGACGAGGTCTCAAACAGCTTACGCCAGCGTTCTTCACCGGCTCGGAGAGCTTCTTCAGCCTTCCTTCGATCGCTGTTTTCTTGCGTCAACTCCGAATTCAATCGACCGAGGTCGGCATAGAGTCGGGCGTGGTCCAAAGAGATCGCGGCCTGAGAGGCCAGCAGCTCAAGCATCGCCAACCGCTTGGGCGTGAACACACGGGGCACCAATTTGTTCTCCAGATAGAGCACGCCCATGAGCTTGGCCTGCTTCACCAGCGGCAGGCAGAGGATTGATCTGGGGCGCTGCTGACGCGCATATTCGTCCTCCGAAAACAGGTTCTGGACCGAGGCGTCATCCAGAATTACGCTCTCCTGAGTTCGAATTACATAGCGAAGGAGCGAGTCGGGCAAGTCAGAGGGAGTCACCAAAGCATCTTGCAGTTGGACGTCGACCCCGTCGCGGCCGGTCCTGGCCTCCGCAGCGATTCGAAGTTCTTCGCCAAGCGGCAGGATCAGAAGTCCTCGCTCGGCACCAGCGTGTTCGAGTGCAATGACCATTAGAGTTTCGATCAGATTCCCCAGCACAATTTCCCCAGCAACCGAATGCGACGCCTTCATTACCGTTCCCAAGTCCAGTTGCTCAACCGACGTGCCGATCGTGCTGGCAGGGCGCAAAGAGGCCTGATCTTCGATCGCAGGATAGCGCTCGTCGAGCTGTTGTACCTTGCCCAGTGCGCCCCAGCGCAGATAACAGTAGCGCGCGTCACGGAGGTAGGAATGCGCCGCTTTTTCGATGCCACGCTTTAGATAGAACTGGGCTGCCAGCTCATTGGCGAGGCCCTCGTTCTGGACAAACCCATTCTCGCGCGCCGCCCGGATCGCCTCCTCGTACAACCGCATGGCATCAAGGTCCCGGTTTTCGAGGCGAGCAAGCTCGGCTGAAACCAGTGCGTGTTTGTCGGCGAAAGTCGGCGGGTAGTTTTCGGCCCACTCGCGCAGTTTCTTCCGGTGCGCCGTCAGGAGGTCGCGCCACCCTTGTTGCTCGTCGGCAGAACCCTTCTCATAGAGTGCCGCCACCGTCAGCGCGGTGTAGTAAAAGTGGTCGAGCAACATGATCTCGCCAAATGCGCCCCAGAGGAGCTCCTTCGCCTTGTCGGCTGCCGCCAGAGCCTCGGCGTAGTCGCCTGACAGGAACCGCGACTTCAGTTTGAAGATCCAATAAAAGAAGACCATCACGGGCATCCGGTCGCCCGTCAGTTGCGCCTCGAACGCCGCTTCATCGAAGTGCTCGTCGCTAAAGGTTGAGAAGGTCGCGGTCCGGCCCTGCATGGTCGCGATGAAGCGTTGCTGGCTCACGATAATGTCCGCGACGTCGCGGAACCTGGCTCTCCGGACGAAGTCCAGGCT
>WNFJ01182649.1_pt2 | contig 29223 bp, 23 predicted proteins | sample 5400461 | NCBI WGS metagenome assembly WNFJ01 (sample SAMN13153349, study PRJNA577476) | soil metagenome | isolation source: 115 cm saprolite on Douglas fir-dominated hillslope | place: USA:California | collected 2013-09-17
ATCACAGGCGCGCAAGCAAAGTTATACGTCAGCAATATGGATGTTCCTTCGCTCGTAGTGAACGATATGAAAAGTGGTGTTCGCAGGGGAGGCATCAAATTAGGGGAAGGCCCGCACTACATCTCGAATTTCGAGGTTCGCGAAACGCCACCCGCGCCGTGGGAGCGTCGTGAGCCCGCAATGCCAGCCGCAACAATCACCAAGTGGGCCCTTTCGCCGAGTATGGATGCCCTGGACCGCGATCTCGAACGCCCGCTTTCAAAGTCGGAAAAGGAAGGGATGAAATGGCAGGAGGTGACGGCGGAGCCGCCGGGCTTTGTTGTTATCAGTCGATACCGAAAGGCGCCGGAACTCACTCCTACATTTGCCAATGATTTCTCAAAGCGACTCGAGCCGCAGAAAGGAATGAAGCTGGTTTACGCTCGTACGACCATAGTCTCCGGCCGGGATCAGGTCAAAAAACTGAATATCGGCTATAGCGATGACGTCAGCGTTTTTCTGAACGATAGAATCCTTTACCGTGGCCGAAGTGCCCAGCGCTTCCGCGACCCCGGATTTCTTGGCATCGTGAATCCGGAAAACGACGCCGTATACCTGCCGCTGAAAAAAGGGCAAAACGACCTGGTGCTTGCTATAAGCGAGTTGACTGGCGGTTGGGGGTTTATCTGCCGGTTCGATGACATGGATGGTATTCGCTAAACGGTCCCTTGTGGTTTTGGCCTTCATGCACCATCACGGCTCGGACGCGGCCACGCTGAGTTCGCCGGAACAGGAGACATAGATTGCGCCTAGGCGTCTCCGGCCTTGCCTTTGCCCTTGCCCTTGTGATGGCTGTTGGCCTTACTCGCTACATGACGAGCATGCTGGTCAATACCGAACCAAGGGATGCAGCCACTTTGTCCGCGGTGGCCATGCTTTTCCTCGCGATCGCTTTCCGTGCGTGATGGCTCCCCGTACGCCGCGCTGCGGCCCTCAACCCCGCCGCAGCTCTGGGGAACGAGTAATGCCGTAGTATTTTTTGGGCGGGGTATTTGCCCTCGTCCGAGATTACCCGCCACTTCGCGACTACCCGTGGGTAGTCGGTTTCTTGCGGGCCGCGAACTTCCGGGTAACCGGCGAACAGGACGAACAGGACTATGGGGATTGACATCTTTCCGTGTTCAGCATAGACTCATATCAAGAATCTATGGGAAGGCCACAACAGCCCGGCACAGATTCCACCGGCACGCTGGATCTGCTGATCCTCTGCCGCTTGGCTCACGGGCCAATGCACGGATTTGGTATCGCCGAGCACCTCCACCGAGTCTCTGACGCTTTGCATGTGGAGGAGGGATCGTTGTATCCAGCCCTCCACCGGCTTGAGTCGCAGGGGCTGGTCGAGTCGACCTGGGGTGTTTCCGAAAACAACCGCCGCGCTCGCTTTTACAAACTCACACCGCGCGGGCGCAAACAAGTCGCCGTCAAAATCTCCAACTGGCGGCGCGTGGTGGAGGCGGTTAATCGTGTGATCGATCCGTTGGTGTCGTGATGTTTCGTCAGTTTTGGATTGACGTGCGCGTTCGCCTGGCGGCTGTGTTCGCCAGACGCCGCCTGTATGCCAGGGCTGATGAGGAATTGCAGTTCCATCTCGCAATGCGGGAACAGCGCTTGATCGAATCGGGTGTGCCGCCTGGCGAGGCTCACTGGCGAGCTCGCCAGGAGTTGGGCAATCCCACACTGCTCACGGAACGCACGCTCGAGTCGTGGAGGTACGGGTTTATGGATACGCTGCTTCAGGACATCCGCTGCGGCTTTCGCCAAATGCGCAGGAATCCGGGTTTCTCCGTAATCGCGGTGGCTACGCTGGCCCTCGGTATCGGCGGGATTGCGGCGATCTTCAGCGCCTTCGACACCATCCTGATTCGTCCCCTGCCCTACACCGGCGCCGGCCAGCTTGTCATGATCTGGGACGAACTGAAGGGGAAGGTTGCCGCGAAGAGCTTTCCTACGCCCGCCGAGTGGATCGAATGGCGCCGCCTCAACACCGTTTTCACCGACCTCGCGGCCACACAGCCCTGGGGCGCCACGCTCTCCGGCGATCCCGAACTCGAACAGGTGCCGGCGCGCAAGACTACCGCAAATCTCTGGAGCGTGCTCGGAGTCCGGCCGCTGATCGGGCGTGTGTTCACCGAAAGCGAAGATGATCAAAGCGCTCGCGTCGTGCTGATCAGTTACGGGCTGTGGCAGCGCCGCTATGCCGGTGCGCCCGACGTCTTGGGCCGCAAGATCGCGATGAACGACGGCACCTGGGAAATCGTAGGCGTGATGCCACGAGACTTCTACTTCCTGCCGGCGCGCGACATCGATGTTTGGATGCCGGCCTCTTTCCCACCCTGGATGCGGCGCAACTTCTCCTGGCACGACGCCCATGTCGTCGCGCGCCTGAAGCGCGGTGTGACGCTTGAGCAAGCGCGAGAATCGATGAAGGCGTTGAGTCTCCAAGTGACCGCGAAGGACTCTCGCGGACCGCATCGGGCGCTTGTGACGCGGTTGCGGGAAGAGATCGCCGGAAAGACACAGTCCCTGCTGGTTATGTTGCTCGGCGCTTCGGCGGCGCTTCTGCTGATCGCGTGCGTGAACCTCGCCAACCTCCTGATGTCGCGCGGTGCGGCCCGCAGCCGCGAGGTGGCGGTCCGAACTGCGCTCGGCGCGGGACGTGGCCGCCTGATCGCGCAATTCCTCACCGAAAGCCTGATGCTCGCCGGACTTGGCTCGGCCGCCGGCCTCGCGCTGGCCCTGCCGGCAATGCGCTTTCTGGAAACGCTGGCGCCCGAGCCCATGGGCGCAATGCGGCTGACGCTCGACTGGCGGGTGCTCGCCTTTTCCGCCGCCGTAGCCATCGCCGCCACCTTGACCTTCGGACTTATACCGGCGTTGCGCGGATCGCGGTTGGTCCCACAGACCGGATTGCGCGAAGGAGGGCGCGGCGCCGCAGGTCCGCGCAGTCACTGGTTGCAACATTCGCTCATCGTCGTTGAGACCGCTCTCGCCGTCGTGCTGCTGACCAGCGGCGGCCTGATGCTCCAAACCTTCCGCCACCTCCGCAATTCCGATCTCGGGATGCGGAGTGAGAAGCTCCTGACCTTCGAGGCTCCCCTGTTCCGGTATGGAGATTTCGACAAGCGCGTGGCCTACGTGAACGCGCTGATGGAAAGCATTCAAGCCATCCCGGGCGTAGTCCATGCCGGCGCAAGTTCCCAACTTCCGCTACGGACCACCGACACGCAGGCAACATTCTATTTGCTAGAAGGCCAGAGCGGGCGCGTGCCCGACCAGGTCGCGCTCATGCGCGTGGTAACTCGCGATTACTTCGCAACCCTGGGCGCGCGCTTGCGCGAAGGCCGGTTTTTCGACATCTCCGACCACCATTCGGGATCGCCCGCGGCGATCGTGAACGAAACTTTCGCGAACCGTCACTTCGAAGGCCGTTCGCCGATCGGGGCGCGAATCAAGTACGGACAGCTGAATGAAAAGGGCTACTGGTACACCGTCGTCGGTGTCCTGAAAGAGATTCGCGAGGTCAGTATGGCTGAAGAACTGAGGCCCGCCGTGTATCGCCTGCACGACCAGACCGACCAGGTCGGCAGCCTGCCGAACGGCATCGTCGTGCGCACCGCGGTCGACCCTTCGTCGATTGTCTCGGCCATCCGTAAGGCGGTCTGGTCGGTTGACAAGAACCAGCCCATCTGGCGTTTCGAGACTTTGGAAGCGATCATGGATCGTCAATTGTCGACGCCCGCACAAGGCACGTCGCTCCTCAGTGCCTTCGCTCTGCTGGCGCTGTTGCTTGCGTCGATTGGATTGTATGGAGTCCTCTCGTACGCCGTAACCCAACGCACCAACGAGATCGGCGTGCGCATGGCGTTAGGCGCAACTTCCAGAGAGATATTGCTCTCCTTCGGTAAACGCGGCTTAGCGTTAACGTTTGCCGGACTCGCAATTGGCCTGGTACTAGCGGCGATCTCGTCGCGATTGATGAGCAACTTGCTCTACGGCTTCCGGCCCGACTATATCCCGACGGTCACCGCGATATCTCTCATTCTCCTGGCGGTGGCAGCTCTGGCCTGCTTTGTTCCCGCGCGCCGCGCTTCGCGTGTCGATCCAGTGATTGCCCTGCGCAATGAATAGAGCCGCGCCCGCTCCGCGGAAGTGTCGGCATCGACTTGGTTCGTCAACGGAATCTCGAAGAACGGCGCCATCGGAATCTGTGTGAGAACGCCGTTGGCGATTACCCGCGATCGACGCCGTAGCGTTTACCGGAGAGAGCAAACTGGTTCGAAAGGCAACTGGCTACGAACAGGAAAAAGCTGAAGCCGCGCTATCCCACATCGGGTTCGCGGGCTGCGCGAGCCGAGGCTCCGGCGCCCATTGGAGCGTATCGGTGACCTACAGATTTCCCGACGAGGCCGAAAAATAGCGTCTTGCAAGCGTCGCCATATCAATAACTTGGTTGTTCTGCACCCCGGGCCATGCCAAAAAAATTCACCGCGCGGCGCGCAGCGCTTTTTCATGCATCTCGGTGGGCGTGCCAAGCGCGCCGTGGCAGTCAAGCAAAACCCCATTAAACACCGACCACTCTCCTGCGGTTTAGTTCACCGCGCGGTTTACTCGGTGTTCGCTGCGCGGTGGAGTTACCCACCACCCGGCCGTCCGGCGCCGCGAAACCGAGCAAACCTTTTTCAGTGACACTTCTTCCCCACCTAAATCTCCTTCCCCACCAACCACTTCCAGCCACCCAACCGATTCCCCGCGCCACCCCGCTGCTAAACTCCAATCGGAATGCCGAACCGTACTCCCTCCCGCTCCGAGCGAATCTTCGCCCACGCCCTCCACTACATCACCCCCTGCCAATCCCACGAAGGCGTCCCCTGCGCCATCGTCCCCAACACCCCCTTCGCCCAGGACATCTTCCCCATCCGCTCCGTCCTCTTTCGCGACTGGCTCACCGACACCTTCCATCGCGAGCGCGAAGTCTTCCCCACCCTCAGCCCTCTCCGCCACGCCATCAAATTACTCGAAGGCAAAGCGCGCCGCAGCGAATTCCCCCGCCAAACCATCGCCCTCCGCACCGCCAGCCTCGGCGATCCACTCAACCCCACCGCCATCCTCCTCGACCTCGCCAACCCCACCGGCGACGCCGTCGAAATCACTCCGGAAGGCTGGCAAATCAAAACCATCCCGCACTCTTTCCGTCGAACGACAACGCAACATCCGCTCCCAACCCCAGTCCCCAATCCCGAGCCCCCAGCCCCAACCACGATGCCGCCAGCGGCGGCAGCGTGGCTACTCTCCGCTCTCCGTCCAACGGGCCCCTACCCCATACTCGTTCTCAAAGGTCCCGCCGGCAGCGGCAAAACCTTCCTCGCTCACAAACTCCGCACCCTCATCGACCCCGCCACGTCCACCTTCTGCCCGCTCCCCCGCACCGAGCACGACCTCATGCGCCACGCCTGGAACAACTACATCCTCGCCTTCGATCACGCCAACCGCCTCCGCCCCCAAGTCGTCAGCGCGCTCTGCCGCCTCTCCTCCGGCGCTTCTTTCGACTTCGAAAGATTCAATCCCAACGACTCCACTGCCGTCCGCCTCCAGCGCCCCATCATCCTCACCGTCCCCGACGACGAGCCCGCGCCCGTCGATGTCTTGCGCTACGTCGCCAACCACGCCATCACCATCGACCTGCCCGCCATCCGTCCCGCCCAGCGCCAAACCGAGCATCAACTCCTCACCGAATTCGACGAAGCCCGCCCCGCCCTCCTCGGCTCCCTCTGCACCGCCGTCAGCCTCGCGCTCGGCAACGTCGACACAACGACACTCGAATGCCCGTCCCGTTTCGCCGACGCGAGCCAATGGGCCTGCGCCGCCGCCCCCGCCCTCGGAATCTCCCAACACACCATGCGCGCAACGCTCACTCCCGACGCCCTAGCGCGCCAGATAGCCGCGTTCGCTTACGAAAAACAATATTGGGAAGGGTCCGCTACAGAATTACTGGAAACGCTCAAAGCCGCGCAAGTTTCCAACCTGCCAGCATCTCCAGTACACCTCACGCGCCGCTTGAACCGAGCCCCGCTGTCCACCCTTGGCATCTCGTTCGACGTCTGGAAATCCAACGGCAACCGAAAACTCCGAGTGGCAGTAACCGCCCGTTCTACCGCCACTTTGACCCAATGCGCATAAATAACCCCAATTCACTCAACAACATCGAAAGGGACACCACATGCCACACCCTCCACCCCACCCCCAGTTATCTTGACCCCAGCCCTGATTTGGCACACAATCGAAGTTCCGAGGGAGGTGTCCATATGAAACGCGCAACACGGCGCGAGATGCTCGAGAACTGCATCGTGCGGGGAGGGCTGGTCGCAGGTGTCTCCATGTCCGCGAATCAACTCTTAGCGTTCTGGCAGGAGGGAGAGCGGAACGCGCGCAAGCCGACGCCATCGGAAGTGCTGGGTCCGTTTTTCAAAAAGGGCGCGCCGAATGCGTCTGTGTTGCGGCAGCCTGGCGATCCCGGATTTCCGCTGCGCGTTTCGGGCAAGGTGTACAACACGCGCGGAGACGCCGTGGAGGGCGCGCGCATCGACATGTGGCAGACCAATGCCGACGGCCGCTACGACACTGTCGGCTACCGTTACCGGACCAAGCTCGCAGTGCCGGCCGGCGTCGAGTACGCCGTGGAAACTGTGATGCCTGGCCACTACGAAGACCGGCCCGCGCAGCACATTCATTACATGATTTCCGCGCCAGGTCACAAGACGCTGGTGACGCAGATCTACTTCGCCACCGACCCTTTCTTTGAAGGCGACGTGGACAAGAATTATCGCAAACGCAACATAGCGGAGAACCGCGACCTGGTGCGTCCGGTCTCGCTCTATGAACAGGGCGTGCCGCACGCCGCGGTGAGCTTCGACATCGTGCTGGAGCGGGCCTGAGATGCGCTGCGCGCTAGTGTTCCTGGTAGCCGTGATGGCCGCGGCGCAGGACCGCACCATTTCCTCTGATGCCGAAGTCCGGTCGCTTGCATTTTCCAAGGACGGCAATACGCTGGCCGCCGCTTGCAGCGATGGCAAGCTGCGGCAGTGGGACGTCCGCGCAGGTTCTTTTCGGAAGGCGATCCCGCGCGTCAATGAAGAAGCGTTGGCAGCCATGCCATCCGGCAGTGGCCTGTTTGCGGTGTCGGCGAAGGATGGCAGCATCGTGCTGCATGATCTGGAAACCGGCGCGGAGCTGCAGCGGATAGCACTTGCAGGGAGGCGCGTGCGGGAGTTGGCGATTTCGAACGACCGGCAGTCGCTCGCCGGAAGCAGCCGCGTCGCGGGCAACAGTCGCGAAGAAACGATGCGGCTGTGGGACGCATCCGGCAAGGAGCGCTTCACCGCGCCGGCCGGCATCGGCGGTACTTCCGCCCTGGCGATTTCGCCGGACGGGTCAATACTTGCGGCGGGCAGTTGGGACACAAACCTGCGCGCCTGGAACACGCGTAACGGCGAACTGCTGCGCTTGATCGAAGACGACCTTCTGGTAGCCTTGTTCTACCTGGCCTTCACGCCGGACGGAAAGACTCTCGCCGGCGGAGGCGTGGACCGCACCGTGTACTTCTGGGACACCAAGACCTGGAAACTGGCGCGCAAATTCAGCGGGCAGCCCGAGATGATTTCGTCGCTGGCGTTCTCTCCCGATGGCAAGCTCCTCGCTACAGGCGGCTTCAACGATATCGCGGAGAAACATCCCGTGAGCATTTTGCTGTGGGATGTCGTGTCGGGCAAGATTGTGCGGACGTTGCCTGCACCCCACATGGTGAGCTCGGTGGCGTTCTCTCCGGATGGCAAGCTGCTCGCGGCTGCGAGCGGCGACAAGATGGTTCGGTTCTGGACGGTCCGGTAGTGGTGGCGCTCCCTCCCGGTCGCGGCTCGGTTGACGCCCGAGCGCTGTGGAGTTTTCGAGTAGACCAATGAGCACGCACGATGATCAGGCCGTCTGGGAGGCGCTGGACTCTTTCCAGATCGAGTTGCCGTCGTGGGGTTTCGCGAACACCGGAACGCGATTCGGGAAATTCCTCCAACTCGCGGCGGCCACCACCACCGCGGAAAAACTCAGCGACGCCGGCGAAGTGCATCGCTTGACCGGTGTCTGTCCGAGTGTCGCGCTGCACGTCCTGTGGGATTTTCCGGATGGGCTCCGAAGCGCCCGCGAAATTGCCGCGATAGCGAAGAAGCACGGCGTCAGGCTCGGCTCCATCAATCCCAACGTTTTTCAGGATCAGATTTATAAGCACGGCTCGCTCGGCAATCCGGATCCTGGCATCAGGAAGGCCGCTCTCGATCACATCCTGGCCAGCATTGAGATCGCACGCCAGTTGGGAAGCCGTGACATTTCCCTCTGGTTCGCCGACGGCTCGAATTATCCCGGCACCGCGAATATACGGCAGCGGCGAGCGTGGTTCGAAGAGGCGCTGAAGAAGGTGCACGAGCATGTCGCAGTCAACCAGCGGATGCTGGTGGAATACAAACCTTTTGAGCCGGCTTTCTATCACACCGACATCGCCGATTGGGGAATGGCGTTGCTGCTTGCGAGGGCCGCCGGTCCGCGCGCCAAAGTTCTGGTGGATACGGGCCATCATTATCAGTCGCAGAACATCGAGCAGATTGTCGCGTGGCTGCTCGCCGACGGCATGCTCGGCGGATTCCACTTCAACGACCGCCGATACGCCGACGACGATCTGACGCTCGGGTCCATCGATCCCTATCAGGTGTTCCGCATTTTCCACGAGATCGCGATGTACGAGTGGGAAACGGGCAGTCGCGCCGACATTGCTTACATGGTCGACCAAAGCCACAATCTGAAGGGCAAGATCGAAGCGATGATCCAGACCGTGATCGCGGCGCAGGAGCTTTTCGCCAAGGCCGCGTTGGTGGATCGCGAGACGCTGGCGCGGCATCAGAAGAATTCCGCGCTGGTGGATGCGGAGAATTGTCTGAAGGACGCGTTCTCCACCGACGTGCGGCCGGCGATCCAGGAGTGGCGGCGGTCGCATGGGTTGCCGGAAGATCCACTAGGGGCGTTTCGCGCCAGCGGCTATCTGGAGCGGATCACGGCGGAACGCGCAGACAGGAATCGCGCCGCGGTGTCGAGTTATGCATAGGTGACATGACTCGCATAGGATCGCTCCTCAACGCCATCTCAATCTCCAAATCCTTCGCCGGCGTCCAAGCATTGAAGAGCGTTTCATTCGACGTGCGCGCCGGAGAGGTGCACGCACTGATCGGCGAGAACGGCGCGGGCAAATCGACGCTCATCCGGGTTCTAGCGGGCGCCATTCAACCGGATTCGGGCTCCATCGAGATGGACGGCCGCGTCATTGAGCACAACGATCCGCTGACAGCGAAGGCGCACCTTATCGCGGCCATTTACCAACAACCGGCGCTGTTCCCGGATCTCACAGTGACGGAAAACATCGCGCTTGGAGTAGAGCGCGGCGGGCCGTGGCGGCGCGTCCATTGGCGCGACCGGCGCGAGAAGGCTGCTGAACTCCTCGATCGGATCGGGGCGCGCGTGAATCCGGAGGCCCTCGTCAGCGATCTTTCGCTTCCGGAGCAGCAACTGGTGGAGATCGCGCGCGCACTCGGAGCCCATGCGAGAGTGTTGATTTTCGACGAGCCGACCCCTTCACTCACCAGCCGGGAAGTGGAACATTTGTTCCGAGTGATCCGCGGCCTGCGTGGTCAGGGCGCCGGCGTGATCTACATTTCCCATCGCCTGGAAGAGCTGCCGGAAATCGCGGATCGCGTAACGGTGCTGCGCGACGGCGCGCACATCGGGACACACGCAATGGCGGAAGTCACCCGCGAATCTCTGATCCGCATGATGGTCGGCCGCGAACTCTCGGCGGTTTTTCCCAAGCGCGCCGTGACGCTCGGCGAAGTGCGGCTGGAGGCGCGCAATCTCAGCAGCCGCGCAGCCGGGATTCACAATATCAACCTCAGCCTGCGGGCGGGAGAAATCGTCGGGATCGCCGGACTGGTGGGCAGTGGGCGCACACAATTCGCGGAGGTGCTGTTTGGACTTGCGCCTGCCGATGCCGGTCAGATTTTTCTGAACGGCCAAGAAGTTCGGATCGCCGACCCTCGCCAGGCGATCGCCTTGGGCCTCGGCCACGTTCCCGAAGACCGGCGGCGCCATGGCCTGATCATGCAGATGCCGGTCGCCGCCAACACCACGCTCGCGGACTTGCGTGCAGTATCACGCCATGGATTTCTCGATTTTCAGAAAGAGAATGCCGCCGCCGCGTGCTTCGTCGAGCGTCTGGGCGTAAAGACTGCCTCCATTCAAGACAGCGTCGACAAGCTCTCGGGAGGCAATCAGCAGAAGGTCGCGCTCAGCCGCTGGCTGGCCATCAATCCCGGCGTCCTGATTCTGGACGAGCCGACGCAAGGCGTGGATGTAGGCGCAAAGGCCGAAATCCACGCGCTGCTCTGCGACTTGGCCGAGCAGGGCCTGGCGATCCTGATGATATCGTCCGAACTCCCCGAAATCCTGGGCATGAGCGACCGCATCGCAGTGATGCACGCGGGTTCGATCGCCGGGATTTTACATCGCAACGATGCCACACAGGAAAAAATTCTCGCCATGGCGCTGGGGAGCCCGGCGTGAAGCGCGAGTACTCGCTGCTGCTGGCGCTTGGTTGCCTGCTAATCTTGCTCGCACTCTCGTCGCCGGGATTCTTCAGCGTAGGGAACCTGCGCGACTTGCTGCTCAGCAACATCCCGGTGCTTGTGGCGGCGATCGGCATGACCATCGTGATTCTGCTGGGGCAAATCGATGTTTCCATCGGCTCGCAATTCGGGATTTGCAGCGTCGCGTGCGGGCTGCTGGCGAAGGCGGGCCTGCCGATGGCGGATCTTGTGGTTGCCACGGCCGCGATCGGCATGCTGATGGGTGCGTTCAACGGAGCGTTGGTCGCGTGGCTCGGACTTCCATCCATCGTCGTGACTCTGGCGACGATGGTTGTACTGCGCGACGGATTGCGCTGGGCGACCGGCGGCGAATGGGTGCGGAATCTGCCGGCGACTTTTCAATGGATGGGGCTCGGCCAGACTACGGGACAGACGTTGATTGTGATCTTCGCGGCGGCGTTGTTCGTTCTGTGTGCGTGGGGAATGCGCTACTTGGCCGCGGGCCGCGCGGTCTACGCTACCGGGTCCGACGCAGAGTCCGCGCGTTTGGCCGGAATCCACACGCGTAAGGTTGTGTACGCTGCTTTCGCGGCGATGGGCGCGTTCACTGGTGTCGCGGCTGTGTTGAATTCCATCCGCTTTAGCGATCTCCAGAGCAACGCGGGCGTGGGCCTGGAGTTGAAAACCATCGCGGCCGTTGTGGTCGGCGGCGTCGCGATTAAGGGCGGGCGCGGCAGGCTGGTTGGAAGTTTGCTGGGCGTGGCTCTTCTGGGAACGGTCGGGCCCGCGCTGACGTTTTTCGGCATCAGCGCATTTTGGGAGAAGGCGATTCAGGGCGCCATCATTCTCGCCGCCGTCGGGATCGATCGGATTGCGGGCAAGAAATGAAGCATGAACGCGTGCTCGTCGTGCTGTTGCTGGCGGAGATCGTCATCTTCAGTTTCGCCGGACAGAATTTCTTTTCGCGGGCGAATGCGTTTGAAATCGTACGGCTCAGCGTGGAGCTGGGACTACTGGCGCTGGCGCTGACGCCGGTGATCGTCACCGGTGGTATCGATCTTTCAGTCGGCTCCATGATGGGCCTCGCAGCGGTGTTGTTCGGAAAGCTCTGGCGCGATTTTGGCTGGCCTATCGAAGCGGCGGCGCTGGCTGCGCTGGCAACGGGACTCGCGGGCGGCGGCGTGAACGCTCTGCTCGTCGCGCGCTGGAAGATTTCGCCGCTGATCGTCACGCTGGGCTCGTACTCGCTGTTTCGTGGACTGGCGGAAGGAATCACCGGCGGCCTCGACAGTTACAGCAATTTTCCCGGCGGCTTTCTCTACCTGGGCCAGGGATACATCGGAGGCATCGTCCCGCCGCAAGCGCTGTTTTTGGCCGTCGCGATCGTTGGATACGATCTCCTGCTTCGCCGCTCCATAATCGGCCGCGCCCTCTACGCGATCGGCTTCTCGAGCGAAGGCGCGCGCTATGCAGGGCTGCCCGTGAAGCGCCGGATCGCCTTGGTTTACGTGCTGTCGGGCTTTGCCTCGGCGCTAGCGGCGATCATTTACGTGGCGCATTTGGGACAAGCCAAAGCGGACGCAGGCACAGGCTACGAACTCGCTGCCATCACCGCCGTTGTGCTGGGCGGAACGTCGATCTTCGGCGGACGCGGAACTATTCTCGGCACGATGCTCGGGCTGGCCGCGATCGTCGTTTTGCAAAACGGCCTTCGGCTCGCCGCGCTTCCGGCGGAGCTCACTGGCATTCTGACAGGCGCGCTGCTGCTGATCACGCTGGCGGCGGGTCAATTGCTGGTGCGGCGGCGCAGCATGCTGGCTCTCGCGGCGGCGCTGATTATCGCGGCCTCGGGCGGCGCGTGGTTCGTCGCAGGCCGAAGTATGCAAGGACACCGTATCACCGTAGGCATGATGCCGAAGGCCAAAGGCGACCCCTACTTTGTGAGTTGTCTGAAGGGTGCACAGGAGGCGGCGCGCGAACTGAAAGTCAATCTAATCTGGGACGGCCCAACGGAACTCGATCCCGCCAGGCAAAACGAGGTCGTCGAGGGCTGGATCACGCGCGGCGTCGACGTGATTGCCGTGAGCGTCGAAAACCAGGCGGCCATCTCCACCGTATTGCGCAAGGCGCGCGCCAAGGGCATTCGCGTCATCACCTGGGACGCCGATGCATTCCCGGATGCGCGCGACTTCCTGATCAACCAGGGGACCGCACACGACATCGGCTACACGCTGGCCGACGAGGCCGCCAGAATCCTCGGCGGCTCCGGCGAATTCGCGATTATCACGGGCGCGCTCAGCGCGGCGAATCAGAATCAGTGGATCGGTTTCATCAAGCAAAGAGTCGCGGAGAAGCATCCCAACCTGAAGCTGATGGTGATCCGCCCGAGCGATGACGACCGCGACCGCGCATTCGCGGAAACGCAGACGCTGCTCAAGGTGTACCCGAACGTGAAAGTGGTTGTGGCCATCGCGGCGCCCGCTGTCCCCGGAGCAGCCGAAGCCGTGAAGCAATCCGGCCGCACCGACGTCAAAGTCACCGGACTTTCGCTTCCCAATCTGTGCAAGCCCTACGTGCACGAGGGCGTCGTCGAGAGTGTTGTACTGTGGAACACCACCGATCTCGGATACCTGACCGTATACGCGGCCGATGCCCTGGGCAGAAATGCGCTGAAGCGCGGCGACACCAGTTTGCAGGCCGGCCGGCTGGGACAGGTAAAAGTAAACGGCGACCAAGTGCTGCTAGGACTGCCATTCATCTTCGACAAGACCAACATCGATCGCTTCGATTTTTAGCCGGATTTTTTTCACAACCCTCGTTCCCGTAGCGCGAATCGTTGCAGCTTGCCGGTGGCGGTTTTTGGCAGGGAATCCACGAATTCGATCCAGCGCGGATACTTGTAAGGGGCCAACCGGTTCTTCACAAAGTCTTGCAGCGCTTGAATCAGCGCAGGGCCGGCTTCCGCTCCGGGACGCAGCACGACGAACGCTTTCGGCTTGATCAATCCGTCTTCGCTGGATGCGGCGACTACTGCGGCTTCAAAAACCGCCTCGTGCGCCATCAGCGCGGATTCGACCTCGAGCGGCGACACCCAGATGCCGCCCACTTTCAGCATGTCGTCGGAGCGCCCGCAGTGGACGTAGTCGCCTTCCGCAGTCTGGCGAAACTTGTCGCCGGTGCGCACCCACTCACCCACGAAGGTGCGGCTGGTTCGCTCCGGATCGTTCCAGTAATGCACGGCGGCGGATGGACCGCTCACCCACATCTCGCCGAGCTCGCCGGGCGCGACGTCTTTGCCATCTTCGTCGACCAATCGCACGCGATAGCCCGGGACGGGCCGGCCGGTGACGCCATAGCGAACCGAACCAGGTCGATTGGAGACGAAAGTTTGCAGCATTTCGGTCGAGCCGATGCCGTCCACAAGATCGACGCCGGTGCGCTCGCGCCAGGCTCGGCCTAACTTCTCGGGGAGAGCTTCGCCCGCGGAGGAGCAGAAGCGCAGGGCGTGTTCTCCGCAGCGAGGAAGGTCGGGCGAAGCCAGTAGCGAGTTGAACAAGGTGGGGACGGCGCAGAAGATGGTCGGCTTTTGCCGGCGCAGGATCGCGATGACCGCCTCGGCGGTGGGCCGGCCGCGAAACAGGATGCTGGTTGCGCCTACCGACATGGGAAAACTCAAAGCATTGCCCAGGCCGAAAGCGAAAAACAGTTTTGCGGCGGAGTAGACGACGTCGTTCTCGCACAAGCCGAGCGTCTGCTGGCCACAAAGTTCGGCGGTTCGGATCATGCTGGTCTGAATGTGCACTGTGCCTTTGGGTTTGCCAGTGGAACCGGATGAATAGAGCCAGAAGCAGACGCTATCGGCCTGCGTGTGAGCGGGATTGCTGCGGGCGTCTGCCGCTGCGAGGAGCGCGTCGAGATCTCGGATCACCTTCCCGTGCCAATTCGCGAGCCGTGCTGCTTCGAGAAACACAGGCATTCGCTCGTCCGAGACAATCGCGGCGCGTGCTTGGCTGTCGGTCAAGACCCAGGCGTAGTCGCTTGCCGTCGCCAGTGTGCTGATTGGTATGGGAACGATTCCGGCGTGGATGGCGCCGAGGAAGCAGGTCGGGAAGTCGATGCTGTCGAAGAGGCAGAGCACCACGCGATCGTTGGGCGCGAGGCCGAGATTCCTGAGCGCATTGGCCGCACGATAGACGCGCTCAGCTAATTCGGCATAGGTGTAGCGGCCGTGGTCGTCGATGACTGAGGTTTTGTTGGCGCGACTGTCCGTTAAATTGCGCTCGATCAAATCGACAGCGGCGTTGTAGGAGTCCGACATCCCGCCTCACTGAGCCTATGGCGCCACCGGAAGCCAAACTGCGCTGGCATACTGCGCCGACCGATAAACTGATTGAGTCGCCTTGACGTAATCCGAAGGCTTCGCGAAAAAAATATTCGCGACATACGTCTGTGGATTACGGTCATAGAGTGGAAACCAGCTTGACTGGATCTGCACCATGATCCTGTGGCCGGCGAGGAAAACGTGATTCGCCGTCGGTAGCACGAAGCGGTAACGCTGCGATTGATTCGCTGGGATGGCTGAAGGCCGCTCGAAACTCTCCCGGTACCGGCCGCGGAAGATATCCATTGATACTGCGAGTTGGTAGCCTCCCATTTCCGGCTGGCTGGGAATTTCATCGGGAAAGACATCGATTAGCTTGACCACCCAGTCGGCGTCCGTGCCGCTGGTCGCGGCGAACAGCTCGGCGATAGGCGCGCCGCCGATGCGAACTGGAGCGGCCAGCGGCACAGTCTGATAGACCAGGACGTCGGTTCGGTCGGCTACCGAACGCTGATCGGTGACCAGCCACTGCCTCCAACGGTCGGAATCGGTGAAGCGCATTGGCCGCGTGATGTACGGCACCGGTTTCGCGGGATCGGATACGTAAGAATCTGCGACAGCACCGCCGGCGCTCGGCTTATCGAACCCCAATCCGAAACCTGCCTGTAAATAAAGCGGCTTCATGGGCGCGGCGCATCCCTCGTCGCAAGCGAGCGGCCAGCTCTTCAAGCGATCCCAACGGTTCTCGCCGGTGTTGTAGATGACCACCGGAGGCGTGTTGGCTTTGGGCGCGCCGGTTTTCAGGTATTGATCGAAGAAGGGCCGCAACACGTCACGGCGAAATTGCAACGCCGTGTCGCCGTCCCACTTCAGGGGGCCCAGGCTGTAAGCGTCACGATCGCACTGGCAGTGGCTCCACGGGCCCATCACCAGGTAATTGTGATCGGTCTGTCCTTTTTTCTTCAGCGCCAGGTAGGAGTGAATCGTGCCCCACATGTCCTCCTGGTCCCACAGGCCCTGGATCCACATGGTCGGCACCGCCGAGGGACGCTCGGCCACCAGCTTATCTAGCGCCTGTCCCTGCCAGAACGCGTCGTATGCGGCGTGCTCCATGATCTTTTGCGTCCACGGAAGTTGATCCAGGCCGCGCAGGCGGGCGAAGGCTCCGGCCGAACCGATCCGCCGGAACGCTTCGTAATCGTCATAATCGCCGCGCGCAATGCTTTCGCCCTCGCCGCGTTGCGTCGTTTGATGCGAGAAGTAATCTAAGTTCATCTGGCGGAAGGCGCCGTAGTGGAACCAATCGTCGCCCATCCAGCCGTCGACCATGGGACTCTCGGGCGCGGCAACCTTCAGTGCCGGATGCGGTTCCAGCAGTCCCATCACCACCGTGAAACCGCCGTACGAACATCCGATCATTCCCACGCGTCCGTTGGATTCGGGCGTGTTCTTTACCAGCCAGTCGATGGTGTCGTAGGTGTCGGTAACGTGATCCACTTGAGATCGATTCAGCGGCCCGCGCACCGGGCGCGTCATCCAGTAGTCGCCTTCGGATCCATATTTGCCGCGGACGTCCTGAACCACGCGTATGTAGCCGCCGGCAACGAATACATCGTCAGCCTGAAACAACCGCGAGAGCAAGTGCGGGCTGTCGTTGCGGGAACTGCGCTTCGAAGCGCTATATGGCGTCCGGCTGAGCAGAATTGGCGCGTCTTTGGCGCCTTTGGGCACAACGATGACCGTGTGGAGCTTGACACCGTCGCGCATTGGGATCATCACCTCGCGCTCACCGTAATCGTAATCGGCGGTTGGGATGGTGAAGGTTTTGGGAACGTCGCCGGACGGCTGAGCGACGAGCGGTATCGCGGCAAACAGAAAGATCGCTTTCAATCGTGAGACAAGCATAAACTAGCACTATACTGAAGTTTCTGGAAAACCGCGATCTTCTCAAGGCTCTCGGCGATCGGGTGCGTCAGGCGCGGGCGCGCCGTGGCATGACGCGCAAGTTGCTCGCGCGGGACTCCGGCGTCTCGGAACGTTATCTGGCTCAAATCGAGAGCGGACAAGGCAACATCTCCATCCTGTTGCTGGTGCAGATTGCGCGCGCGCTCGACTTGCCCGTGCAAGAACTGCTGCGCGAAGGGCCGGACCCTCCGGTGGACCTGGTTCACACGCAGGAGCTTCTGCGGCGTCTTCCTGGCGACAAACTCAAGGAGGCGCGCCAGCTTCTGTTGCAGCACTTCGGTGGAGTGGATAGCGCTTCACGGCGCAATCGCTTCGCTCTGATCGGTTTGCGTGGGGCGGGGAAGTCGACGCTGGGCGCGATGCTCGGAAAAAAGTTGGAGGTTCCGTTCCTGGAGTTGGATCGCCTGATCGAGCAGGAGAGCGGCCTTGCAATGAGCGCGATCTTCGACCTCTACGGACAGAGCGGCTTCCGGCGTTTGGAATTGCAGTGCCTGGAGCAGGTGCTCCAGCGTCATCCCCGCTTTGTGCTGTCGACTGGGGGCAGTCTGGTTTCGGAACCGGCTACGTTTGAGCGGCTGCTGGCGACTTGTTTTACCGTCTGGTTGCGTGCAACGCCCGAGGAACACATGCAGCGCGTGATCGCGCAGGGTGACATGCGGCCGATGGCCAACAATCGGGAAGCGATGGCGGATCTGGAACGCATTTTGTCCGGGCGCGAGGCGTTTTACGGCAAGGCGGACGTGACCATCGATACCAGCGGGCATACGGTGCAACAAAGCTGCGAGATGCTCGCCGCTGCGGTCACTCAACCGAGGAGATCGGCGTCATGAAGATCGATGTTGCGGCCGCATGCGCGTTTGTTCTTGATTAATTCCTCGCGGCCGATAAACCACGCTCTCTGCTCCCCGAGGACTGCTTCCCTTCGATTTTTCCATGCTTCGGAGAAGGCTACGCCGTCAATGGACATGAGAATGTCAATTCGAGCGGGCGGCATGCCCAGTTGATAGATAGAAGAAACCCTCCTGCGCAAAATCGTTCGCGGAGAGCCCGGAGAGAGGGGCGCCAAACTCAGCCAACGCTCGAAATACCTTGGCCGCATTGTCCTCGCTGGCGTCGATCCAGAGATCCAAATCCTTCGTGTAGCGGGGCTCCGTGTACAACATCACGGCATATCCGCCTACAACGAGGTATCTAACGTCGTTGTCGTTGAAAAGCTTCAACAGTTCTTCGAAGTCGGAGATCATCGCCACCGCCGGGGCGTTGCGAATGGACATCGACGGCCATCTGCCAGGCAGCTTCGAAGATCGCCGCCGGCCCGAGACGCTGCCAATATGCGATGTCGAAGGATCGGTCCATTTGCTGAAGCCGACCGTATCGTTCCATGGTCACGGATGGATGAGTTTTGCGCACAGAGTATACTAGTCCATTCTACCAGCCGCCGCGGTGGAACCGCTTTCTCGCGAGTTGCAGCGCTCAGCATATCGGGACTGCTGGAGTAAAATTATCCTGTGAGAGTCAAGATATCTATCACACTCCCCGAGGACCTCCTCGATCGAATCGACCGAGTGGACAGGAACCGATCCGGGCTGCTGGAACGAGCCGCTCTGGCCTACCTAGCCCAGCTCGAACGAGAAGAGCGGGACCAAAGGGATCTTGAAATCATCAACCGCCATGTGGATCGTTTGAATCGCCAGGCGATCGACACGCTGGAATATCAGCAGTTGCCGTGAAGGGCGGTGAGTTTTACCGAGTGCTCGTTCTGGTACAATCACCGGCATGGTACGTAGCCAATGTTGTTATGTTCCTTCGGCAAATCGCGAACGGTGAAAGAAGCTTTGGGGGTCTGATTGAAATGTCCAGATATGAAGGCCGACGCTTTCAGCATCAAACGGTATCACTTGACCACGACGAATACATCAATTGCATCTTCGAAGACTGCAGGTTCACTTACCGAGGTTCTGCCCCGGTGCACCTAAACGGTAGCGAGATCAAAGGTGGCACTTTGCTGCTGTCCGATAACGCAGCGAACACTGTAGAATTCTTATCGCAGCTACGAAAGACAGGCCTGAGGCATGAGGTTCGCCAAATCCTCAGAAGCATCTGCGAGGACCTCCGAGGCCAAGAACCTCAATAGTTACACGCTCAACGTGCCAGCCATCGACAAGGATCTTTGGTTCCGTGTCTTGCATCTCATGGATCGTCCTTCAGAGTTATCAAGAACCCCACTATTCACTGCTCTCTGACTTCACGGTGAAGGCTTCATTGATCCGGCAGATTTTCATTTGGACTCCTTCGATGTGATATTCTGACCGCACCCTCGCTGGAGGCGAGGCTTTATGCACAAGAAACTTTGGATGGCTATCTGTGCTCTGGGCATGCTCCTGTGCTGGTCCATCATCGCGCAGCAAGTAACTGAACCTTCCTCCACTGGCAGGTATCAGCTACTTTCTGGCGCGTACCAGTTTGATACAGACAAGGCTTCGGCAACGTCGCCAGGCATCTTTAAGATTGACACGACGACCGGCAAGACGTGGAAGTACTATACAGCCGTTCGCAGCGGGAAACTTATTTCGGCTTGGATGGAGATTCAAGACTAAACGTAGTCCCTGATACGTCTTCGGTTCCAGCCTCCAGTCTAACCCTACGTAGCGCGTTCTCAAGATCGGATTTTGTGAAGGTGCCGTCTGGAGCGGGGGTAGTTTTTTTCCGCTCGCTCCCTCCCGCCTTCCGCCTAGCTTTAACCAATTCGTCGCACCTGAGAACATCCTCGACTTCCCCAATCGGCGTGACTACGGCTATCCCCATGTTAATCTTGGCGTCCTTATCAGACATGAAGCCCATAGCACTTGAATGCTTCCCGAGATCCCAGTGCCCGCGAACCAATCCCAACAAGAAATAGTCTGGATAGTAAAGGTCTGGCTGCTGCTTGTGATCAGTGACACGCATCGGTTCCAAGTACACGAACACGGGGGAGCCGCTCAATCCGCCGATTGACCTCACTTCGGCCAAGTAAGCGTTATATGGGTTGCCACCGTCATCAATTAGCGGCTCGTCGGGCATGCTGGCGATTATGCCCGTACGAATGATGGGGATGTTTCTTTCGGAGCCGTATCGCTGCGTAAACAATCCGCTGATGAATAGCTCATCTCCGATGCCGATGTGATTCTTGGCGATGACATCACTGTCGGCAAAGGTCGCGGTATCGATTACCGCATACTCAAACTCTTTTGACGGTACACACGGCATGATCGCAACATCCGAAGCTGGGTTCTCGTGGTAGAACCAAGCGCTGCTCGGAAGGTCCAAAACCTGCGCCCCCTTGCCGTCTTTCAAATTCAGACGAACCTTAAGACCGCCGTGTTGCGCTGCCCTGTCAACGCAATGTTTGGCGGTCACCAGATAAGGGAATCTAATGTCCGGAGTTTGCTGGACCTGAACGAAAAACGCGGTACCACCGTAGCGATAGCGGACTGATGCACCCTGCGGATTCTCGACGCAGAGAAAACAAACGCATCGGTTGATGATCTCCGGTACTCTCATGCCAGACCCCTGTCAGGAAGTTTCAAAGTATCACTTTTCCGCCCACGCTCGCAGCGAACATGCAAAATAATGCTTGACATTAGCATAGAGATGTATTATTCTGCATAAGAGAGCCTTGGCCCCTAATCCCTCGGCACCCTTCAGCACCTCTTGGCCTGTGGCCATTTGAGTGCGAGGCGGTGGTATCTACCCCCAACCAACGCAAGAGTGGCATCGAGCCGAGGAGGTCGCGTGCAAGTTACCTCGTGGATTGCCCCCAAGCCCGCCGAACCGATGGTTCGGGAGGACCGGAACGAGAATGTCGGCGCGGGCGAAGTTCTCGTTCAGGTGAAGGGCTGCGGCGTCTGCCACACTGACCTGGGCTACTATTACGACGGCGTTCCCACCCGTCATCCTTTTCCTCTGACTCTCGGCCACGAAGTGAGCGGCACGGTTGTATTTGCCGGGCCTGGAGCCGAGCATTGGGTCGGGAAGGACGTCATCGTTCCGGCCGTGATTCCTTGCGGCGAATGCGCGGCTTGCATTTCGGGCAACGGCAGGATCTGCCCGAAGCAGATATTTCCGGGATGCGATGTGCATGGCGGCTTCGCGAGCCACTTGCGCGTGCCGGCGCGCGGATTGTGTCCCGTTCCCAATCTTGCCGATCCGCGCAAGAATCCTTCGGGCGTGGATCTCGCGGATCTTTCGGTGATCGCGGACGCCGTCTCGACGCCATATCAGGCGATTCTGAGAAGCCAGCTCAAAGCCGGCGATCTCGCGGTTTTTGTCGGCGTGGGCGGCGTGGGCGGATTCGGCGTGCAGATCGCGGCGGCGATGGGGGCGGTTGCGGTTGCGGTGGATGTTAATCCGGAACGGCTGCAACTGATGTCGGCGCACGGCGCGGCGCTCACGCTGCAGTCCGATGCAATGGACTTCAAGGCGTTGCGCAAAGCGATCCAGAATCTCGCCGGCGAGCGCGGGATTCCAACCTGGCGCCAGCGCATTTACGAGACCTCGGGCACTGCCGGCGGCCAAGCCACTGCTTTCGGATTGCTGGGGCACGGCGGCCATCTCTCCATCGTTGGATACACGGCCAGCAAGGTCGAGGTCCGGCTTTCGAATCTCATGGCGCTGGACGCAACCGCTCAGGGGAATTGGGGCTGCCTGCCGGAGCACTATCCGGCGATTCTCGATCTGGTGCTTGCCGGAAGGATTGCTGTTGCGCCTTTCGTGGAACGCCGGCCGATGTCGTCGGTGAATGAAACTTTCGAAGACTTACACGCGCATCGCATCTCGAAGCGCGCCATTCTCATTCCGGAGTTTTGAACTATGCAATTCAAGAATCACAACCTGACTGAATACATGGATTACGCCGGCGTTCTGTACGAGGAAATCCCGCTGAAGGATCCGAACGGCGATTTTGTCGACGGACTGCATTCGGTGCGCATCACGCTGGACAATCCCAAGCAACTGAATTCGTACACGACGGACATGGTGAAGGGCGTGATCCTGGGGATGCGTCGCGCAGCCAACGACCGCGCCTGTGTGGCGGTGGTCTTCACCGGCAGCGGGAATCGCGCGTTCTGCACCGGCGGCAACACCAAGGAGTACGCCGAATACTATGCCGGAAATCCGGAAGAGTATCGGCAGTACCTGCGGCTGTTCAACGACATGGTGAGCGCGATTCTCGCTTGCGACAAGCCGGTGATCTGCCGCGTGAACGGAATGCGCGTCGGCGGCGGACAGGAGATCGGGATGGCGTGCGATTTTTCGGTGGCTCAGGACCTGGCGAATTTCGGACAAGCGGGTCCGAAGCACGGGTCGGCTCCGGATGGCGGTGCTACCGACTTCCTGCCGCTGTTCGTGAGCGTCGAGGCGGCGATGGAGAGTTGCACGCTGTGCGAGCCGTGGAGCGCGTACAAGGCGCTTCGGCTCGGGCTTGTGATGAAGGTTGTGCCGGCGTTGAAGGTGAACGGGGAATTCGTTCCGAATCCTTTCGTGATTACGGATCGATGGGTGGACAACGGCCAGATCGTTTACGGGGAGTTGAAGACGGGCGCGGAGAAGGCAGCGGCGAAAGAGACGCTCGCGCGCGGCGAGGTGGACTTGACGCTGCTCGACCAGGCCGTGGAGAAAATGATTTTCGCGCTGGCGATGACGATGCCGAGTTGCCTCACGCGCACTGTCGAAAGCATTCGGAAACACAAGCTGGAACATTGGGATCGCAATAAGGAGACCAGCCGGGCGTGGCTGGCCGGAAACATGATGACCGAGGGCCGGGCCGGTTTCCGCGCATTTCACGAAGGGAGCAAGGAATGCCGCGTGGCGGATTTCCTGCTGCTGCGGCGCCGTCTGGCCGAGGGAGAGCCTTGGGGCGACAATCTAACCGAAGAAGTGCTGGCGAAAGCGCACGGGATGAGTTTGGTGTAGGTGCACAATGGATCGCTTGTTCGAAGCATGGCGTGGCAAGGATCTCGAAGGGATTCTGTACGAATGCCGCGAGTTGCTGGAAGATACGAATTTCCCTACCGTCGCGCGCTGGCGGGAATCGGGCGGGAAGGTGGTGGGGCACTTTCAGGTCTACTTTCCGGAAGAGATCGCGCACGCGGCGGGCATGCTGCCCTTCAAGGTTCGGGGCGCGCCCATCGAAGCCATGCAGGCCGACTCGCGGTTCGGTTCTTATCTGTGTTCGATTCTCAAGACTTCGCTCGAGCTGGCGCTGAGCGGGCGCGTGCAGCTGGATATGTTCGTGACGCATCCCATCTGCGACGCGGCGCGCAATCTGGCTGCCGTCTGGGGCCGCAACTTTTCGTATCCCTGCCAGATTCTTTATCTGCCGCAGAACGCGAATTCTCCGGCCGCAGTGACGTATTTGCGAAACGAGTATGCGCGGTTGCAGCGGAGTCTGGAAGGGATTGCGGGCCGGCTGGTTTCGGACGATGATTTGCACGCTTCGCTGGACGTCTATAACTGGAATCGCACTTTGCTGCGGCAGTTATACGACATCAAACGGGAGACGCCCTGGCTCGTGTCGGCTGATGAAGCCTACGTTCTGGTCGCGATCGGCGGGCTGATCCGGCGCGAGGAGCACAATGAGCTGCTCGAAACGGCGCTGTGCCAGATTGTGGCGCGGCCCAACAAGAAGCAGGATAAGATGCGGCTGGTTTTCGAAGGCGGATTCTGCGAGCAGCCGCCGCTGGATTTGATCCGTGCGATTGCGCGGTCCTGTTATGTGGTGGACGACGACCTGCTGATCGGCATGCGCTGGATTCTCGACGATGTGGAGCTTGAAGGCGATCCTCTGTTCAACCTGGCGCACGCGTATCTGGAAAAAAGCTCTTATAGTCCGGTGCAGCACGATTTGCGGAAACCGAAGGAGCAGATGCTGATCGATCGGATTACCAACGCACGCGCGGAGGCTGCCATCATTACGGCGGCCAAGATGTGCGAGCCGGGACTGGAGGAGCAGGTGGCTTATCTGCATGCGCTGGATCGCGCGGGTATTCCTTATTTTATTAGTGAATTTGAGGAGAAGATGACGACGTTCGATCACATGGAGATCCAGTTGCAGACTTTTGTGGAGAATCTTTTGTTTAGTTAGAAAAAGTTCTTTGGTTCCTTGGTTCCTTGGTTCGCACGTGGGAACTTAACAACTAAGGAACTAAGGACCGAACGAAGGAACTAATGAACGAAGGAACCAAGGAACCAGTGAACGGTATTGTTGGGCGCGGGAATCGCGAGGGCGCGGAGCTTTTCCGGCAATGGTTCGCGGGTTTGAACCAGACCGCGGAAGAGGGCGGCACGGCGGCGTATGTTTTCGTGATGGGCAGCATGTCCGAGATTATGCGGACGTTCAACCTGCCGGTGGTCTTTCCTGAAATCAACTCGCTGCAGACGGCGGTGCGGCGAGTGGCGCACGAATATCTGAACCAGGCGGAAGATTACGGCTATTCTCCGGACATCTGCGGATACGTGAAGGCGGATGTCGCGGTGCAACTGCGCGGCGGGCAGCATCCCATGGGTCGCATTCCGAAACCGGCGCTGGCGGTGCTGACCAACGCGTGCAACACGTACAACAAGTGGGCCGAGATTTGGGAACGGATGTATCACATTCCGACCTTCACGCTGGATATTCCGGGCACTCGCGCAGCGGGGACGCAGACGTGGCCCGGCGATCCGGATTTTGAAAACGACCGGCGCTACGTGCAGGCGCAGATCACGGAACTGATCGCGCTGTGCGAGCGCGTGACCGGCATCAAGTTCGACATTGACCGGCTGCGCGAAGTGATGGGCTACGCGAACGAAATGAGCCGCGGCTGGAGGCAAGTGCTCGACTTCAACAAGAACCAGCCATCGCTCTTCAACGCGTTGACCGATGGGACCATTTATCTGGGCGTGGCGAACGGCTTTCGCGGGTCGGCCGAAGGCGGCAGTTACTTCAGCCGGCTGGTGGAAGAGATGGCGTACAAAACGGCGCACGGCGTCGGAACGCTTAACGAAGAAAAATACCGGCTGACGTTCGTGGGTGTTCCGTGTTATCCGATTTTCCGGCGGTTCAACGAACTGTTCACGGAATGGGGCGGGACGTTTGTGCATTCAACGTATCTGTGGTTCGCATCGGGCGGGGCCAACGTGGGCTTCGAGTACGACCTGACGCGGCCGCTGGAAAGCCTGGCGGAAGGCGTGCTGATCAGCGTGCGCGATGCGATGGACAGCATGTTTTACCAGGACCGTGCACTGATTCAGATGATCGATGAATTCCATCTGGACGGCGTGGTCTACCATCCGGTGAAGAGTTGCCGGACCACGTCGACTGGGATGGCCGATAACCGGCGCGCGGTGATGGCGGAACGCGATATTGCGAGCTTGTTCATCGAGTCGGACATGATGGACCGCCGGGTGGTGTCGGAAGCGCAATTGAAAAACCGGATTGACGCGTTCTTTGAAGGCTTGGCGTCGCGGAAGCGGCAGGAATTGGTCGCGAGTTGATTCGGCGCTGAAAAGGAGGCGTGCAGAATGGCGTACGCAGCGGGCGTGGATGTCGGGTCCACGCAGACAAAGGCGGTGGTGATCGATGAGGCGGGGCGAATCGCCGGGCGTGCGTTGATCGATACGGGCGCGAACGTCACGGTCGCAGCCGAGCGCGCGTTTCTCGAAGCGCTCCGAGACGCGGGCGTGAGGGAAGAGGAAGTGGAATACGTAGTGGGCACCGGATATGGGCGTTACCGCGTGACGTTCGGGAACACGCAGGTGACCGAGATCAGTTGCCATGGACGAGGCGCGGTGCATATGTTTCCCGGGACGCACACGGTGCTGGATATGGGCGGCCAGGACACCAAAGCGATTCGAGTGGGACCCACCGGCGAGATCGTCGACTTCTGCATGAACGACAAGTGCGCAGCGGGCACGGGCCGGTTTCTGGGAGCGGCTGCGAGCGCGCTGGACATTCCCCTCGATCAATTGGGCCCCACGGCGTTGCGCGCGGAAAGGCCAGTGCAGATCAGCACCACGTGCACGGTATTCGCGGAGTCCGAAGTGCTCTCGTGGCTGGGCAAGGGAAAAAAAATCGAGGACATCCTGCAGGGCGTTCATCAATCCATTGCACTGCGGTCGATGGGATTGCTGCGGCGCGTGGGGATCGAGCAGCAGGTCACGTTCACCGGCGGCGTGGCGCGCAACATCGGAATGATCGCTGCGCTGGAGAAGCGTATGGGGTCGAAGATGAACGTGAGCGAAGAATCGCACTTCATGGGCGCGCTGGGCGCGGCGTTACTTGCCATGGATCACATACTGGCTGGCCGGGGGCCGGTTGCCGCGGGGAGATTGGCATGACCTTTACTGCTGGAATCGACGTCGGGTCCACGTATACGAAAGCGGTGATTCTCAGTAAGGGCGGCGAGATCCTTGGCCGCGCCCTGAAGAGCACGGGCTTCAAACTAGCGGAAGTGTCGCGTGAGGTGTATGACAACGCGCTCGCCGATGCTGAGCTGGCCGAATCTGAGATTTCCTATGTAGTGGCGACGGGCTTTGGGCGGCACATGGCGTCCTTCGCGGACACGCAAGTGACCGATCTGACGGCCAGCGCGCGAGGCGCGACGTTCTTTTTCCCGAAGACCCGCACCATTCTCGACGTGGGCGGGCAGACCATGAAGGCCACGCGTTTGGATGACGGCGCCAAGGTGAAATCGTTCCGCCTGAACGACAAGTGCGCCGCAGGAACGGGCGCGTTCCTGGAGAAGACGGCGCGCTATATGGGTTATGGAACGGCGGAGATCGGGCCGCTGCTGGCAACGTCGAAGCAGCCGGTGGCGATTTCGGGCGTGTGCGCCGTGTTTGCCGAGTCCGAAGTGATCAACCAGTTGTCGCAGGGCAGCGCGCCGGCGGACATCATGCTGGGCGCGATGGTGTCGCTGGTGGATCGCTCGGTGCAACTGATGAAGCGCGTACAAATGGAGCCGGAGTTCACGCTGATCGGCGGGATTCTGCGGTACGAAACCATGGCGCGGGTGGTGCGCGAGCATCTGAAGAAAGATGTCAACGTTCCGCCCGAGGATATGGTTCAGTTGGTGGGCGCGTTGGGCGCGGCGGTGCTGGGCCAGCGGCGGCTGGAGAAGTTGGGCGGACAGGCCGGGTTACGCGGCGCTGAGGTCGCGAAATGTTAGTGCAAATCGTTGCTCCGGGACGGAGGACGCCGGCTTGTGAGGGTTGGGAACGCCGCTTTACGACCGATTCGCAGCGGGTGAAAGAGGCGGTGGAGTTGTATTCGCAGCTTGGGTATGAGGTGCGAATGGAAGCTGCTCCAGAACCCGGTGAAGAGTGCGGCGGCTGTCACGCGGTTGCGGTGCAGTTCAAGACGATTTACACACGCAAGAAGTCATAGACCGGACCATCGCGGTAGCGCTTCCTGCTGGTCGCGGCTCAGCAGTTATTCCAACCCAGACACAGGCTGAAGCCTGTGCCACCCGATGCCTTGACATTCTACATATTGCGGTGTATATGTAGAATAACTAGGCATTGCACATGGACGCTCAAAAATCAGACCTTTTGCAGGGCACGCTGGACATGCTGATTCTCAAGATCGTGGCGCTGGGGCCGATTCATGGATATGGCATCGCGCAGCGCATCCGGCAGATTTCCAAGGAAGTGCTGCGCGTTCAGCAAGGTTCGCTGTATCCGGCGCTGCACCGGCTGGAGAAGCGGCGCTGGTTGAAGGCGGAGTGGGGCGAGGCGGAGACGGGTCGCGAGGCGAAATTCTACGTGGTCACGAGAGAAGGGCGCAAGCAACTGGAGGCTGAAGAGGCGAACTGGGACCGTCTGTCGGAGGCTGTCGCGATGATTCTCCGCACGGCGGAGTAGGAGCAACGGATGTGGTTTCGAAAGACGGTTGAAGCGTGCCTGGATACCGAGTTGCGCTACCACTTCGAGAGGCTTGTTCGTGAATCGATTGCTTCAGGCATGGAGCCGGGAGAGGCGCGGCGACGCGCTCGGTTAGAGTTCGGAGGCGTCGAACAGATCAAAGAGGATTGCCGCGACGTGCATGGCCGCTGGCTCGAAGATTTCGGGAAGGATCTTCGCTACACTGCGCGAACGCTGCGCCGGAGCCCCGGTTTTCTCACAGTATCGGTGCTCTCGCTCGCATTTGGCATAGGCGCCAACACGGCCATCTTCACCTTGATTAACGCGGTGATGCTGCAGTCCCTTCCAGTGAAGAGCCCGGAGCGGTTGGTGCAGATTACGAGGCTCACGCCGGACGGCAAGCCACTTTCCGTCTCATATCCGCTCTTCCAATATCTTCGCGAGAATATGAAATCCGTCTCCGCGACGGCAGCGCAGATGGAAAGCAATCCGGCGATTGTCATGGATGGCGCCGAGGAACTGGTAAACGCTGAACTGGTCTCCGGCGATCATTATTCCGTCCTGGGGATCGAACCGGCGGCTGGAAGGCTGCTGGAACCGGCGGACGACGTGATTGCGCCGGGCTCGCCGGCAGCTGTGATCAGCTACCGGTATTGGCAGCGGCGCTTCGGCCTTAGTCCTGCGGCCCTTGGGAAAACGTTCAACCTGCAAATCCGCAATCGCGTATTCACAATAGTGGGAGTCACTCCTCCGCAATATCATGGAGCCCGCGTGGGACGTGACCCGGATATTACTCTGCCCGTTTCGATGATGCTGAACGATACGCAGAGACGCGAACCTGCCTTTAATGCGCTCAGCATGTTGGGGCGTCTGGTGCCCGGAGCCGGCATCGAACAGGCAAACGCGGAAATGCAGGTTCTATGGCAAGCCTTTCTGCAACGGGTTGCGGCAGCAGTGCCGGAGAAGGACCGGCCACGCTTCCTGCAGCAGCGCGCTGCCGTTCTGACGGGGGCGAACGGTCTCGACCTCATGGGGTTTCGCGGCAACTACGCGGCAGCGCTGCTGGTGCTGATGGGTATTGTGGCGCTCGTCTTGCTTCTTGCCTGCGCAAACCTTTCGAGTTTGTTGCTCGCGCGCGCCGCATCTCGGCAGCGGGAGATCTCCGTCCGTCTGGCGATCGGCGCCGGCCGTGGGAGGCTGCTGCGCCAGTTCTTGACCGAGAGCTTCGCCCTGGCGGCTTTGGGTGGATGTGCGGGCTTGCTGCTGGCCCGCTGGTTTAGCAGCGCCCTGGTGAGCATGATCGTGAGTGGCGACGACACGCTGGTGCTCTCCGCGGACCCGGATTGGCGC
>WNFJ01142400.1_pt1 | contig 29221 bp, 17 predicted proteins | sample 5400461 | NCBI WGS metagenome assembly WNFJ01 (sample SAMN13153349, study PRJNA577476) | soil metagenome | isolation source: 115 cm saprolite on Douglas fir-dominated hillslope | place: USA:California | collected 2013-09-17
CAAAGGCTTCATTAAGACAGGTCCCGATCTTTCCCCAGAAGAGCTGACCGGCGCGCACTGGCCTCTCAGCCGCCGGCCCTACCTACTGGAAACCAGCCTACCCGGAGTTTTCGCTGCCGGGGATGTTCGTGGAGGCAATGTCAAACGCGTCGCCTCGGCTGTTGGCGAAGGGTCGATCGCGATCTCATTTGTCCACCAACTGTTGAGGGAGTAACCACGCCGGTTGAGGAACCGCGCTGCGGGTGGAAAGCTGGCCGAGCCCGGGCTTCCGAGTTCTTTGGAGTGAACCCTTGAACTGGCACACAAAAATAGGGCACAGTTTCCGGGAAAGGAACCACAGTGGAGCACTACACTTTTATGTATTTCCTCTCTTTCTGCCGTCAGCTCAGTTGACCGGCACACTCTGTGCTTGACCGACACCGCCACGCCGGCGCTGTGGCTGATCGAAAATCTCGCAGTTACAAGCCGCGGACGCGATCCCATCGCGCCTTCCTAGGCAGCGATCTCCTCGAAGAACTTTGTCAGCTTTTCGTCGAGCAGAGCGGGCACAGACGACGGCTTCATCTCTGTGAATTTGCTAAAAAATGACAACTGATTGTCCATGTCGATCCGGGTCTGCTCCCCGTCCCGCTGGGAAACGCAGATGCGCACGGGAGCGCCCAGCCCGGCGGCACCGCTGTACTCGAATAGTCCACGTGCAATTACACTCTCGCCGGCGTTGGTTATTGCTGCCATCCGCCGCCGAGTGCTTGATAGAGCTGAACGAGAGCGAGGAGTTCGTTTGCCTGGGCCTGAGCAAGATTGAGTTCGGCGGTGAAGTAGTTGGTTTCGTTGGTGAGAACTTCAAGGTAGCTGGTCACTCCACCTTTATAACGAATGTTGGAAAGGCGTGCGGCGTCTTTGGCAGAGGCGGTGAGAAGTTCCTGCTGTTCGCGAAATTCCAGGTTTTTACGATAACCGATCAGAGAGTCCGAAACGTCGCGGAAGGATTGTTGGATGGTTTGCTGATAAAAGAGGAGAGCTTCCTGCTGCTGGGCCTCGGCAAAGCGGACGCCGGAGCGAATCTTTCCGGCGGTGAAGATGGGCTGAGTGAGAGAACCGGCAAAGTTCCAGAGACCCGCACTGCCTGCGAAGAGACGAGCGAGTGCATCGCTTTGGAATCCGCCTGAACCCGTTAACGCGATTTGAGGATAGTAGGCGGCGCGGGCGACGCCGATCTGGGCGTTGGAGGCAATGAGCAACTGTTCAGATTGGCGGATATCGGGGCGCCGCTCGAGAATCTCCGAGGGAATGCCAGCGGGAATTTCGGGGGAGTGAGGTTGCTCGGTGAGACGCAGGCCACGGGCGATTGGGCCCGGGTTGTTTCCGAGCAGGGTGCTCAGGAAATTTTCTTCCTGTTGAATGCGGCGTTCGAGATCGGGGATTTCTTCGCTGGCCGTGTAGACAAGTTGTTCGGCTTGGCGGACATCCAGCTCCGACGTATACCCATGATTCGAAAGAACCGAGGTGAGGCGAAGGGACTCGCGGCGCGCGGTCAACGCATTTTGCGAGAGTTCCAGTTGAAGATCGAGCGCGCGGAGTTGAAAGTACGCGGAGGCGACATTTGCGACCAGGGAACTGATCACCGCGCGGCGGCCCCACTCCGTGCCGAGCAGGGAGGCGCGAGCGGCTTCTGTGGCACGGCGATACTGTCCCCAGAAATCAAGTTGCCAGGCGGCGGAGAGATTCAACTGTCCGGTGGATTGCTCGAGTTCGGGAAAGACAATCGATTTCGCGCTGCGTTGCGCGGAAAGGTCTGCGCCGCCGCTGACACTGGGAAATTGATTGGAGCGCGTGATGCCCAATTGTGCCTGTGCCTGGAGTACACGCGTGGCAGCGATGCGGACATCGTAATTCTGCTGAATCGCGGTGCGGACTAAAGACTGCAACTGCTCGTCACGGAACACCTCCCACCACTTTTGATCGCCCAGCGAAGCGGCTGCGGCTTTGGATGCTTCGGACGAAACACCGCGGAACTCCGTGGGTACGGTGGCCGTGGGACGCTTGTAGTCAGGTCCAACAGTGCAGCCGGAGATGAGCAGCGCGACGAGGAGCGATGCAAGGAGAGATCTCATTTCAATTGCCTCCTTCCGCTTGGCTTGTGCCCGACGCCGGGAGTCCTGTGAGCATGGCGGCGCGGCCCGCTTTACCAAGGGAGAGGCGCTCGACCACATAAAAAACGGCGGGTATGAAGAAGATGCCGAGGGCGCTGGCCGCGAGCATGCCACCGATCACGGCGGTGCCCATGATCTGGCGCGCGACGGAACCCGCACCTGAAGCGGTCCACAGGGGCACGCAGCCGAGAATGAATGCAAAAGAGGTCATAAGAATGGGGCGCAAACGCAAGCGGGCGCCTTCCAGAGCCGCATCGCCGAGCGGCTTGCCCTGCTCGTATTCGTCCTTGGCAAATTCGACGATAAGAATGGCGTTTTTCGCGGCGAGACCTATGAGCATGACGAGACCGATTTGGGAGTAAACGTCGCTTTCGATCTGCACCATGTACGTGGGGAGAAATGCCGAGAGCAAGACTCGCCGGAGCCACAGGATGAAAAAGGCGCCAAAAATTGCGACAGGAGTACTCAGAAGGACGCTGAAAGGTAAGGTCCAGCTTTCATAGAGTGCGGCGAGAATTAGAAAGACGAAGAGAAGCGAAAAAGCAAAAACCGCAGAGGCGGGAACGCCTTGCTGGGCTTTTTTCTCCTGGAAGGACATACCGGAGTAGTCGTAACCCATTTCGCGGGGCATGGTTTGGTCGAAGACTTCTTCGATAGCGGCCATGGCTTGGCCAGCGCTGTAGCCGGGAGCAGCGGCGCCGTTGATTTGGGCGGAACGGTATTCGTTGAAGCGCATGGTGAATTCGGGGCCGGGGCGGGACTCGAATCTAGTGACAGCGGCGAGGGGAACCATCGCCCCGGTATTGTTCTTGACGAAAAACTGGCCGACGTTTTCCGCACGAGTGCGGTACTCGCCCTCGGCTTCGATGTAGACCTGCCACTGGCGTCCGAAACGATTGAAATAGTTGATGAAGAGGCCGCCCATGAAGGCCTGAAGAGTCTGGTAGACATCTTTGACGGCCACACCTTGCTTGATGACTTTGTCGCGGTCTACGTCGACGAACTGCTGCGGGACGCTGGGGAGGAACGTCGTGTTGACACCCGCGATTTCCGGACGCTTGCGGACGGCGGCGAGAAATTTGTCCAAGTTGTCAGCGAGGAATTGGACGTCATTGCCGGCGCGGTCTTCCAGAACGAAGGTGAATCCGCCGGATGTGCCTACGCCGGGAATGGCTGGGGGTGAAAAAGAGAACGCGATGCCTTCGGGAATCTGGCTGAGCTCGCGGTTGATGTTCTGCTTGATTTGCTGGAATTGCTCATCGCGGGATTTGCGGTCGTCCCAGGGCTTGAGAGTGACGAAGAAGAAACCGTTGTAGCTAGTGCGGACGAAGCTGAGCAAGCTGAAACCGACGACACTCGTGGTGTACCGAACACCGGGGGTCTTGGCAAGCGCGGCCTCGATTTTGCGAGCGACTGCATCGGTGCGCTGGAGAGAAGCGGCGTTCGGTAATTGCAGGTTGATGTACAGATAGCCCTGGTCTTCATCGGGAAGGAAGCTGGAGGGGACTTTGGAACTGAAAAAGGCGGATGCAGCTCCAAAAATAACCAAGAGTATTAGGGCGAAGGCGCTCTTGCGAACGAGGAAGCCGCAGACGCGCACGTAGGCGTTGGTAGCGCTGGTGAAGGTCCGGTTGAACCAGTCGAAGAATTTTTTGAGCAAGCCACCGCGAGTCTTGTCTTTGGGGCGCAAGAGCAACGCGGAGAGAGCCGGGCTGAGCGTAAGGGCGTTGAAGGCGGAAAGGGCCACGGAGATCGCGATGGTGACGGCGAACTGTTGATAGAGACGGCCAGTGATGCCGGGGATGAACGCGGTGGGAATGAACACGGCGGAGAGAACGAGCGCGATGCCGACAACGGGGCCGGAGATCTCCTGCATGGCCTTGAGAGCGGCGTCCTTTGGAGAGAGACCATCCTCGATGTGGCGCTCGACGGCTTCGACGACAACGATGGCGTCATCGACGACGAGGCCGATGGCGAGAACCAAGCCGAAAAGAGAGAGCGTATTGATGGAAAAGCCGAAAATGGGAAAGAAAATGAACGTGCCGACGAGAGAAACCGGCACGGCTAGAAGAGGAATGAGAGTAGCGCGCCAGCCTTGGAGAAAGATATAGACGACGATGATGACGAGCAGGATGGCGATCAGGAGGGTTTCGACGATTTCCTTGATGCCCTGGGTGACGGCCAGCGTCGTGTCGAGAGAAATGACGTAATCGATATCGCCGGGGAAGCGGGACTTAGCCTCTGCCATCAGTTTCTTGAGGGCGTCGGCGGCTTGCACGGCGTTGGAGCCCGGCAGTTGGTAGGCGGCGATGATGGCGCCGGGTTTTCCGTTGAGGCGTCCGACGACGCTGTAGTTCTGCGCGCCAAGCTCTACGCGGGCCACGTCTTTGAGGCGGACCACTCCTCCAATAGGAGTTTCTCGGACGACAATTTGGCCGAACTCTTCGGGCGAGGAGAGACGGCCACGGGCACGTACAGAGTAGGTGAACTCCTGACCCTTGGGCGCCGGTTCGCTGCCCACTTGGCCGGCGGGATTCACGGTGTTTTGCGATTGGATGGCACTGACAATTTCCGGAACAGTAATGGCGAGCTTGGCCAGTTGGTCGGGCTTTACCCAAAGACGCATGGCGTACTGGCCGGCGCCGAAAATCTGCACGGTGCCGATGCCGTAGAGGCGCGTGATCTGGTCACTGAGATTGATGTAGGCGAAGTTGGAGAGAAACTGGGCATCGTAAGTGCCATTCGGGGAAAACAGAGTGATAAGCATCAGTGGCGCTGTGACGGTTTTTTGAACCGTGATGCCGAAGTTGTTCACGTCGGCGGGCAACTGCGAAGCGGCTTGCGTTTCACGCATCTGAGTAAGAATAAGATCGGTATTGGGATCGGTCTTCACGTCGTAATCGACGATCAAGCGCATGCCCCCATCGGCGGTGGAATTCAGCGAATACATGTAGTTCATGTTGTCCACGCCGCTCATCTGCTGCTCGATGGGGGTGGCGACGGATTGCTCGATGGTGCCTGCGTCTGCGCCGACGTAGGTGGCAAGCACTTGGACTTCGGGAGGAACGATGTTCGGGAAGAGGGCGACCGGCAGAGTGAGGATGGTGATGGCGCCGATGATGATCATGACGATGGAGATGACCATGGCGACGATCGGGCGATTGATGAAAAATTTTGACATGGGTCAGTCCGCTCCCGCGGCTGCGGTCAGCGGTTTAGGATTGACGGAAGCTCCGTCCCGCACTTTTTGCACGCCCTCGACGATGACCATCTCGCCTTGCTTCACGCCACTGTCGATGATCCATTCGGTCCCGACGCGCTCACCAACTTTGACAATACGGACGCTGACCTTGTTGTCGCTGCCGACGACAGCGAGTTGAAAGGTGCCTTGCAGCTCAATGACGGCGCGCTGCGGAACGAGGAGCGCACCAGTTCGCGTGTAAGTGGAGGCACGAACGCGCCCGAATTGTCCGGGACGCAGGAAATTCTTGGGGTTTGGGAAGGCCGAGACGACACGGATGCTGCCCGTGGTGATGTCCACCTGGCGATCGGTATAAAGAACGCGGCCCTTGGATGGATAGACGGTTCCGTCGGCGAGAATCAAATTGAGTGGAGGAGCATCCTTCGGAGCCTCAACCTGGTCTTGTGGTCCGTTGATGCGATCGGCGAGACGCAGATACTCCTGCTCGCTGATGGGGAAGTAGGCTTTGATGGGATTTACCTGAGAGACGGAAGTAAGCACGGTGCTGGGGTTGACCAGGTTGCCGATCTGTACTAGAGCGATTCCGGCAATGCCGTCGAAGAGCGATGTGACATGAGTGAATCCCAAATTTAGCTGAGCTTGCTCAACTTGTGCTTCCGAGGACTGCACGGCGGCCTTGGCGGCAAGATTCGCTTGAATATCGTTGTCCAACTGGCTTTGTGCGATGGCGCGCTCTTTGGCTAAAGGTATGTCGCGGTCGACGTCCAACTGAGTCTTGACCATTTGCGCCCCAGCCTGGGCCAACTGAGCTTTTGCTTGGTCGAGTACAGCCTGGAAAGGACGCGGGTCAATTTCGAAGAGAGTGTCTCCTTTATGAACGGGCGATCCCTCTTTGTACGTCTGTTTGACGAGGTAGCCGGTGACCTGCGGCTGGATCTGGGCGTTGACGTAGCCGTCGAGCGTGGCGACCCACTCGCTTACGATGGGGACGTCTCGTTGTGCTACGGCAATGACTTTCACTTCTGGCGGGGCCATAGGAAGCCCTGCACCTCTTCCGCCGCAGCCAGCTAGGACAGCGACAACCGAAAGGGCGCCGGCGATGCGGAGTGCGGTAACTCTGGCCCGGTGAGCCGAGCGAAAATCGAGCAGCTGCGGGCCGCGGTGGAAAGGTGGACCAAGCAATCCAGCGAATTCGAGTGACATCAGTCCTCCTTGCGCGACGAGCATTGCCACACTTGCGAAGCAGTGTAAATGGTTGGCAGCAGGCCTCATCGAGAGCAGCAAATGTACAGCGCGCGCGGTGAAGTATACAAGGGCGCGCGAGTTTTGGAATGCGCCGTCAATGATCACCTTAGATGTGAATGTGAAGTAAGGGGATACAAGAGAAAGCCGGGAGAAGAAGGCACCTGTACGGAAAGCCAGTTACCTCTTACGGTCATCCAGAGCACACACGTCTGGGTATGCCGCGCTGAGGTTCCATACAATGGATTCAGACTCACTGCGACGTTCACGGACTGGAGAGACACCATGGCCGAAGGTCCCTATAAAGGAAAGCGCGCCAATCCGCGCTTCTCGTTTTTCGCAGATGCCGAAATTACCCTTCGCGACGGAACGTGGGTTCGCGCACAGCTTTCCGAATTGAGCTCGCGTGGTTGCTATATCGATATGCTCGAACCTATTCCCACTCGCACGAAATTGCATCTCCGCATCTGCGATGGCATGAGCACATGCGAACTCAACGGCAAAGTGATCTACATGCATTCTGGCGGCGGCTTTGGAATTTTCGGCGTGGGCGTGCTTTTTGAAGAGATGGATGCAGAGCAGCGCTCTGCAGTCGAGGCGTGGCTCCGCGAACTCGCCAGGCATTCTGGGAAAGACGCGGCAATGGACTCCGAAGCGCAAAAGCCGGGTTAGATCACACAGAATCAACGAGCCGTGTTGTAATCCGACGCGCTCATGACCCAGAAGTCGTCAACCGGTTTAATCTGACCTCCTGCGGTTATTTTGAGATCCAAGGGCCGGACACAGCCGTCCGGCCTTTTCCATTTTTTGTCCAGTTCTGTCCGTTCGGGTGTCATGAAAAAATTGTTACCCCACCCCCCACCAATTTGCATGAATATCAAAAGAAAGGACTTACAAAATTTGCATTTCGCAAATAGCTGATTCTAAGGGACATGTTTTTGGGTATGCATAGAACATCTAGGCAAAAGAGCAGGCACAAAAAGAAAAACGGGGGCAAGGCTTCGTACTCCAAACGCAGTTTCCTGTAATGTTACTTGTAGCAGATACTAAGGGAAGTCAAGAGAAACTTTGGAGTTTGTCAAACTTCACGAGAAGGGCGCCCTTTGCTACCCGATTAGCGCGGCTCTTTGGGGGGCTGGGAAGGGGCGTTGCGAGGTACCGGCGTGGGGGATAGAATGCCGGAAGGCCGGAAATCAGGCGTGGGTTTGGCGGTCAAGACGTGAAATTGGTTCCCATGATGAATTGCTCGCTGATACTCTACCTGGCGCCCGTGCCCATCAAGGCGCGGTCTCGCTTGATGTTCATCGTACTGACGACTCTGCTGCTGAGTTTGTCTGGCCCGAGGGCAGGCGCACAAAACCCTTCCCCGTTCCAGCGGGATGCCACGACGGTCGAGGGCACGGTACGGAACTCGGCGGGCGAGCCCGTTGCGGATGCAACTGTGCTGCTTGAAGGGAAAGATCATTCCAATTCGGCGGAAATGAAGACCAGAGCGGACGGGACATTCGTGTTTACCGTTTTTGATCCTGGCACATACATCTTGAGGGCCGAAAAATCTGGATGGCGCAATAGCGTTTCAAGTTCCCTGGTTATGCCGGCGGGAGCTAAGAAGCATGTCGATTTGGTTCTCGAATCTTTGGCAGCAGCTCATCCCGATTCTTCGGGCGCATCTCGCGCTTCAGCCTCCGCTCCCGCGGCGATGGAGTTTGATGACAAACCCAATTTCACGGTGGCGGGTATCACCGATTGGAACAATACGGGCATCCATGGGTCAGACGCTAGTCAACGAACGAGCGAGGCATTGGTCAAGGAAACGCTTGCGCTGAAATCTAGCGTGCCCGATGGAACGCCAGCGGGTGCTTCCACCGCGATCGCTCCGCCCGATAGCTCGAGCGAGACTGAAACAAAACTGCGCGAAGCACGCGAGCATGCCAAGAAAATGCTTGCGATAACGGACAAACCGGATGTGCATCGATTGCTGGGGGAGCTTGACGAGCGATTGGGCGATCCGTTGGAGGCCGTTCAGGAATATGAACGGGCAGCTCGCCTGGACCCGAGCGAACAGAATTATTTCGAATGGGGTACGGAGCTGCTTCTGCACCGCGCAGACCAACCGGCAGTGGTAGTATTTACGAAAGGATCTCGCGCGCATCCGGATTCAGCGAGACTGCTGGCAGGCCTCGGCGCGGGTCTCTTTGCGAGCGGCTTTTACGATGAAGCGGCGCGTCGGCTCTGCGAAGCCTCCGACCTGCGACCCGCAGACCCCACTCCCTACTATTTCCTGGGAAAAATGGAGAAGGCAGCGCCCGCGCCACTATCCTGCGCCGAGCAGAGGCTGGCCCGGTTTGTGCGGGATCAGCCCGGGAATGCCCTTGCCAACTACTATTATGGGATAACGCTATGGAAGCGCGACCGGGGATCGGAGAATTCACCAGGTTTGCAACAGGCCGAAGCGCTGCTTGAAAAAGCCGTGGCTATCGATCCCAAGTTCGGCGAGGCTTATTTGCAGCTAGGGATTTTGCATTCCGGGCGGGGTGGATTCGAGCAAGCCATTCGCGAGTACAAAAAGGCAATTGACGTGAGTCCACAGCTCGGCGAACCTCACTATCGGCTGGGTTTGGCCTACAGACGGATGGGCGAAGAATCGAAAGCCGAGCAGGAATTTCGGGAATACGAGCAGATGGAGAAAGCCGAAACTGTAGCAATCGAACGCCAGCGGCGGGAACTTCGGCAATTCTTGATTATTCTAAAGGATCAGCCGGCGACCTCTTCGCCGCATTGAAAACTGAAACAGTCTATTTGGACTTGTTGCTGACGGAGGCCACGATCCCGCTGCCTTCGCGGATGGTCAGGATCTGGTTGGCCTTAACCTGCTTGAACTGTTCTGCCTTTTGTGTAGTCGGCCATTTCACTTCGATGAGATCCACCGTTTGGGCTTTTCCGAGGCCGAAGTGGAGGCGCAGGTCGCACTGCGACATGACGCTAGAGCCGCTGTGGACCTCATCCATCTGGGCATGCTTGCCGGTGACGACGCGGACGCGGGCGCCGATGGCGGTGCGATTGCACTTTGTTCCGATCAGTTTGATCTTGACCCAATTCTGCTGGTTACCGCTGTCATTGCGAAGCAGCGAAGGAGGGTCGTTCATATTTAGAACCAGCGCATCGATGTCGCCGTCGTTGTCATAGTCGCCGAACGCGGCGCCGCGGCTGGAGAAACGCTCGCTGATGCCGGGTCCCATCTCGGACGAAACGTCTTTGAATCGCCCATCACCCAGGTTTTTGTATACCAGACGCGGGTTCTTGTAGGTCTGGCCGGTATCGTGCCCCTCAATCTCCGGGTACACGTGCCCATTGATCTGGAGGATGTCGGGCCAGCCATCGTTGTCAAAATCAATGAAACCGCAGCCCCACGCGACGTATTGGTTGTTGATTCCGATCCCCGACGAGAACGTGACATCGCTGAATGTTCCATCTCCGATGTTATGGTAGAGGTTGCAAGTATCGTCCGCGAAGTTCGTCTTGAAAATGTCAAACGAGCCGTCACAGTCGTAATCGGCCACCGCCACGCCCATCCCTGCTTGCTCGTGGCCATTCTCGCTGTAGGCGCAGCCGGCTATCACCGCCACATCGGTGAAAGTGCCGTCGTGGTTGTTGTGGAACAGGATGCTGGGTTGCGAGTCCACGGCCACATAAATATCCGGCCATCCGTCATTATCGAAATCATAGGAGACCGCGGTAATGGAATACCGAGGGCCGGGCTTCAGGATGCCCGACTTTTCGGAGACATCGGTAAAAGTTCCATCTCCGTTATTGTGAAAAAGAACGTTCGTATCGCCCGGTAAACCGCGGGGGCCGCACATAACGGGAATGCCTTTCCACTGGCATTGGGCAGGTTCGGCCTTGGAGGGGGTTTTTTCAGGATCGAGCTTGATGTAATTGCAGACGAAAAGATCCAAGCGCCCATCCCGATCGTAATCGAGCCAGGTGCAGCCGGCTCCCCAGCGGATTTGTTCGTCGTAGACGCCGCCTTTGCGAGTGGCATCCGTAAACGTTCCGTCGCCGTTGTTGTGAAAGAGAATGTTGTGTCCCCAGAAGCAGCAGAAGAGATCGTCCCAGCCGTCGTTGTCGTAGTCGCCCACGCAGACGCCGGTCTGCCAGCCCGTGCGGCCGAGTCCAGATTTCTCCGTCACATCGGTAAAGGTCCCGTCGCGGTTGTTCTTGTAAAGGTGCGAGGTTGGGGCCTTCCCGGGCGGCCAGTTGGTATCGAAGCGCGTTCCGTTCGTCAGGTAGATGTCCAGCCAGCCGTCATTGTCGTAATCGAAAAAAGCCAGCCCGCTGCCCTTCGCTTCAATGATGTACTTCTTGTGGTTGGCACCGCCCCATACGTTGGGGGCGATTAGGCCGGCTTCGCGAGCGACATCCACGAACACGACGGGAGAAGCCGCCGGTGGATTCGAGATAGACGGATTCGAAATGGGCAGATTCGAAACGGGCGCGGCTTCGAGCAGCGCCGAACTCCTCCATTTCCAGAGTGGAGTGGTGAGCGCATCCAAGAGCGTGCTTCCGAGAACGACGAGGGATGAGCCGAGGAAACGCCTCCGCAGGAAATTCATAGCCTATGATCGCCGAGAACGAAGTTCGCCACTGTGAAAATTCGCGAGCAATACAATCCGTTTGTCACGTGAACGGGACTCTTTCTCTTCATCGGCCCGGTACCTTTGGAAAGTTGCGCGGCACAATTCCTGTGCCCTCCTTGACGGCGATGATCCGGTCGATAGGCACATTCGTCAGTCGATCCACCTGCCCGCTCGGCCAAGTGATCTCCAGGGAGTCGATCCTGGCGCGTTTCCCCAAACCAAAATGAATCCGCGGATCATTCGCCGACATATAGCTCATGCCGCCCTTGGACTGTTCAACGTGCGCGACCCCTTCGGAAGTTAGCTTCAGCGAAGAGCCGATCCCATCGCGGTTGGAGCGTGTACCGATCAACAGGACTTCCAGCCAATGATTGGAGTTCCCGCCATCGTTGCGCAGAAGCTCCGGATAATCGCCGCGATTATTGATGGCAATGTCGATGTCGCCGTCATTGTCGAAATCAGCGGTGGCCAGGCCGCGGCCTGCTATGGGGCGCAGGAAGTCCGGACCCAAAGAGTCTGACACTTTTTCGAACTGGCCCTTCCCCAAATTCCTGAACATCAGCAAGGGCTCCTTGTAAGACACTTCGGTATGGTAGAGATGAACGTTGTCCAGCATGGCGCCGTTCAATTGCAGGATATCGGGCCAGCCGTCATTGTCATAGTCCAGAAACTTCATGGAGACACCGCTCAAGAGGATGGCCTTGTTCCCAATCCCGGAGCGATACGTGTAGTCATCAAAGGTTCCATCCCGGTTGTTGTGGTAGAGGCGATTCAATTCGAAATCAAGGTGAGTGACATATACGTCTTGCCAGCCGTCGCCGTCCACGTCCGCGGCATCGATGCCCATTCCCGCCTCGTAGCGGCCATCCTCGCTGGCCGCCAAACCAGAAATGAGGGAGACATCCTGAAAGGTGCCGTCACGTTTATTGATGAAAAGAAAATTCGGCCACGTGTCGTTGGCGATGGCGATGTCCGGCCAGCCATCGTTGTTGAAATCTGCCAGGACCACACCCATGCCCTTTGATTCGGGCTTGCCGACACCGGACGCATCGCTGACGTCGGTGAACGTGCCGTCATGATTGTTATGGTAGAGCTTGGTCTTCTGCCCTTTGTAATTGCCCGGATTGCAATAAGAACGGTAGCCCGGCCGGCGTTCGCCGCACCACAAATTCGTCTTCGGCGTCCATTCGATGTAATTGGTGACGAGCAGGTCGAGCCAGCCATCCTTATCGTAGTCAAACCATCCTGCGCTGGTCGACCATCCGCCTTCGTCTGCAACACCGGCCTTGGCGGTGACGTCGGTGAACGTTCCATCGCCGTTATTGCGGTAAAGGATGGCGCGGCCGTAGCCGGTCACGTACATATCGGGGTAGCCGTCATTGTCGAAGTCTGCAATGGCAACGCCTTGGCCGTAGTGTCCTTCACCGCCCACGCCGGCTTTTTCGGTGACGTCGGTAAACGTTCCGTCACCGTTATTGTGGTAGAGCGCCGAGCGCAAGGAATGTGGTGGTTTATAAATGTCGGTGGCAGCCGATTGAACAAAGTAGAGATCCATCAGGCCGTCCTGGTCATAGTCGATCCAACCGACGCCGGTGCCCATGGTTTCGAGGTAATACTTTTCGTCGGTTTGCGTGGAGTCCTGATGAAAAGTGATTCCCGCGGATTGTCGAATGTCGGTGTAACGGACAGTTACTCGGGAATCCTGCGTTTTCGGAGTTTGACCAGCCACCGCTTGCTGACGTCCGGCCATGCCAATTGCGGCGCTCACTAAGAGAATTGCGCTGCACGCGAATCCGAATTTGCCCCGAGGATTCACAGTGTCCGGTCGGCGAGCGACAGAGCCAGTTGAAGTAATTGCTGCCTGGCAACCATGGGCATGGGTTCACGAAGCGAAGAGGGCGCCGCCGGGGCTTTGGCCAGGGCTTCTTCAATTCGATTGACATCCAGGCCGCCCGCCGCGTTGCTGCCCTTGAAACGATTCAGCACCTCCCGGGCTTTGGTGATTTCCCCCGTTTGATAATAAAAAACGCCCAAAGTGGAATAACTACCGGGCCACTCCGGCAAAAGGTCCACGGCGCGCTCGAGGTTTTCCGCGGCTTGCGGAGTTTTGCCCTCCAGAACCGAGACGATTCCCAAACCCCACAGGATTTTTCCGGAGCTGGGAATTCGAGCCAGCCCTTTCCGCAACGTCTCTTCGGCATCGCTGACATTATTTTCCCGGAGTTGAACGAGGGTGAGCGAAAGATAGTACTGGTCGTTATCAGGATTTCGTTGGATCGCCTCCCGGAAAATCTCTTCAGCCCGGGACGTGTCACCGAGACGCGCGTGGATGTCTCCGAGCAGCGCCAGGAAGGCATCGTCTTCCCGGCCCGCCGCCGAAACTTGCCGGGAAGCTTCGAGCGCTTGGGCATAGAGGCCTTTGCGGAAGTAAGCATCGGTCAAGTCAAATTTCACGTCGTCGGAATCGGGATTGGGATTGGCACGCAATGCCATTTGGAAATGCTGGATGGCGTCGTCGTACAAGCGGTAACGAGCGAGCAGCACACCCACGCCAGTCTGGGTGCGGTAGTCGCCCGAGCTGATCTGGTCAAGCTGGGCGATTGCCTTTCGAGCTTCCGCGGGTTTACCCAGTTTCAGATAAGTTTCGGCCAACAGGTAGAGGTCTTGCGGCTGGTCCGGGTGTTTCTGGATCTGCTCCGTGAGCTCGTTCAAATCCAGTTGAGTCCGCGCCAGAGGCGAAAGGCTGGAGCGATTGTCAAGGTAATCGAAAAGGTGTTGATACGGATAGGGGCCCGTCGAAGAGTCTTTGGAGAGAGTCTGAAATACATTCAAATCCCTTTGTGCGGCCTCCACCTGATGGAGGCTCCTCTCCACCATGGCCAGCTTGTAATATCCAGCAGCAGCGTTACGGCTAACTTTGACGTATCTTCTTAGCAAATCAGCCGCTTCTTGCAGTCTCTTGTTCGCGATTCGCAGATTCGCCAATTCCAAGAGGGCTTCGGAAAAATCGGGGTTCGACCGGAGCGCCTGCTGAAACAGCTCCTCGGCCCGTGCGTGATTTCCCTGGCGCTCCTCGATATAGCCCATGTTGAAAAGGCAGGAAGCATTGCGAGGATCCTGCGCCAGCCCGTCCTGAAAGTATTTCCTGGCTTCATCGAATCGACCCAGATGGCGATAAGAAAGCCCCATAAAAGCATACGATCGCGCCGACGGGTCCAGTTGGATCAGAGCTTTGAACTCTTCGATGGCCTTCTCCGCCTTGCCCGACATGAAATAACTCTCGCCAAGCGCTGCGTGGAGATCGACGCGTTGCGGCGCGATCTTCAAACCTGATTCCAGGAGAGGGATGGCGTCTTCGAAATAATTCTGGGACATGCTGACCCGGGCCAGGAGAAAAATGATGTCCGTATTCTGAGGGGCCAGCTTGTGAGCACGCACCAGCAAATCCAGGGCATCTACCGCCCGGGTCTGATCCGCATTGACTTGAGCCAGCAAGTAGAGAGTCTCCGGAGAATCCGGTTTCAGTTTTAGAGCTCGATTCAGCGCCTGCTCGGCTTTCGCGTATTCGCCGCCGCGAAGATAGGTCTGTCCAAGATTGTAGAGAATCTCGAAGGTTTCTGGCCGTAGGGCGTTGGCCTTTTCCATTTCAAGTTGGGCTGCGCGGTACTGCTTTTCAGAAGCCAGCAACACACCCAGCGTGAAATGCAGCTGGACGTCATCTTTATTCTGAGCGGAAAGCTCCGCTGCCACCTGTAAGCCTTCGGCGATCCTGCGGGCCTGGAGGCAGGCGCGAATGAGGTTGAAGCGAGTTTCGACGTTCGAAGGGCGCACACGCTGAAAGTGGATGATGGCTTGGGCGGGCCGACCCGTGGCCATCAAGACCAGGCCCAGGTCGTAGTTTCCATCGCGATTCCCGGGGTCGAGGCGCAAGACTGTCCTGAACTCTTTCTCCGCGAAGTTGGGCTTTTCCTGGGCAACGTATACGTTCCCGAGGTTGTTGTGAGTTCTGGTTGAGTTTGGTTCGAGCTTCAGCGCATGCTGGAACGCCTCCAGCGCAGTTGCATAGTCCTTTTGGTCGCTGTAGATAATCCCCAATAAATTGTAACCTTCCACGCTTGAGGGATTCCGTTTGAGCTCTTCCTCAATTTTCTCTTTGGCTTGATCGATCAACCCTTGGCGAAACAGTTCTTCCGCTTCCCGGAATTGCGGCTGGATCTTCGAAGATTGCTGAGCATTTTTCTTACTGGGGACAGATTGCTGCGCTGCAGATACTCTTGGAAATAGGAGAATCAAGGCCAGCGCAAAGATTCCGCGCAACTTCGGCGGGCTGCCCGTGATCCGGGACGCATGCTGAAATGAAGCGCCGATATTCATCTACCCTATGCCTCCGCGTGCGCTCTCATTGCAGGTCTCGCAAAGTCACTGTAGCATTTGCAGTTCTTTCTGGGCTACCTCGTGCAGCGGTTGTTGGTGCAGCAGTGCCAGCAACACCTCTTTGGCTTTTTGCTTTTTCTTCAAAATCATGTACAGACGGGCCAGATTGAGATAGGCCTGGTCAAAGTTCGGGGCCACGCGGATGCAGGCCTTGAATCTCTCCTCCGCGTCGGAGTTTCGCCGCTCACGGACAAGCAGGACACCTAGATTGTTCAGCGCGTCGGGATAGTCCGGGCGCAAGCTCACCGCTTTTTCCAAATAGTTCGCAGCACGTTCGAACTTGTCTTGCCGGGCGTAGAGCATCCCGAGGCCGTAGTTGACCTCCGGATCATCCGGCGTAATTTCAAGCGCGCGGCCCAAAAGTTTTTCCGCTTCTTCAAAGTCTCCCTGTCGCCGATAGACGTTTCCGAGGTTCGCGAGCGCGATGGCGTAGTCCGGCCTCAAGAGCAGGGACTGTTTGAAGTTGCGAACGGCCTCGTCCGTCTGACCTTCCTGGGCGGCCACCATTCCAAGATTGTTCCACGCTTCCGGATAATTCGGACGGAGTTTCACTGTCTGCTCGAGGTACCGCCGCGCATCGTGGAAACTGTTTCTCCGGAGATAGAGTGTTCCCAGATTGTAATAGGCCTCTGGATCTTGCGGCTTGGCGGCGATAACCTGCTTGAAGGACGCCGCCGCCTGTTCCAGATAGCCGTGCTGAAACATCGCTACACCGAAGGTGAAGTCGTTCCGTTGGAACGCGTCCTGGTAGAGCACTCCGCCGAGGGGAAGCGCTCTCCGTGCCTGATCGGCTCGCGTACCCGTGACCGACCCCAGATCTTCCACCAGCCGTTTGGGATGCACCAGCCCCTGGTAAATCTTAACAATCATGGCGTCCTTATCGAGAAGGAGAGAAGCCGGAATGGGCAGATCCCGGCGACGGTCGAACAGGTAACGATAAGTGAGGTTGTAGATGCCGGCCACATCCTGGGTGGCAAGAAGGTTGGGGAAGGAGAGCCCTTCTTTGGCAGCGAATGATCGCGCTGTTTGTGCATCGCTAGGGTCATCAACGTTGATGCCAAGGATGCGAAGGCCTCCGGCGGTGAGAGTTGACTGGTATTGCTGGAGAAGTCGCAATTGTTCCCGGCAGGACGGCAAAGCAGCCGCCCAAAAGCTGAGAAGCAACGCGCTGCCTCGGAACGACTGCAAATCCCTCATCTTGCCCGCGAGGTCGGGCAAGGAGAATTCCGGCGCGATCAGGGGCTCGATGAGCCAAGTCTCCACGGACGAAGGCAGAAGTTCTGGCTTCTGAGCTTCGCCCGCCTGCGCATAGGAAGGAGGTGAAGCCGCAAAGGGCTTGGCCAGAAAATCTTCGGAGCCTTCCTGAATTTCGATTCGGTGGTTCACAGGTAAGTGCTCGAAGGCCAGCGTCAAGCCGCTAGGCCAGCGGATCGAGGCGTGGACCGTTCCTTGGGCTTTTCCAAGGCCAAAGAAAAGCTCTTTGGTGTGCTGCGATAGAAATCCGGAACCAGCCTGTAGATATTTCGTCTGGCGATGTTCTTCGGCTTCGACGGTTACCGCAGCCCCGATCGCATCGCGGTTGCTTTTCCGCCCGCGCAAGCGGAAGGCGATCGAATTGCCAAGATCCTTCATGGCGTTGCGCAAAATCCGCAGTTGCGGCGCGTTTCGGTTTTTCAGGATGACTTCCAATCGGCCGTCCTGGTCCAGGTCGGCGAGTGCAAACGAACGGCTGTCCTCAAGAAAATCCAATCCAACTGTGCCCGAAACTTCCGAGAACGTGCCGTCGTGGTTATTCGCGTAGAAAACATTTCGCTCGCGACCGCTCCAGGAATTGTCCGACCGGATCAGCTCATTGATGGCGTTCCATCCCTGCTCATACTTCAGCAACGGAGTTGCATTCTGGGGCGATTTTGCCACCAGCTGCCGCCAAAAGAAGCTCGAAAGGTCGCCCTTCTCACCCCCCGAGGTTTCGGGCCCTGAAATATAGCCGTTCGCAACGTAAAGGTCCGAGTAGCCGTCGTGGTCGAAGTCCCAAGCGTCCGAGCACCAGGCCCAGCGGCCCATCTCAACCTCCGCTTGGCTGCTTACGTTTTGAAACTTTCCATTTCCTTGATTTCGATACAGCGAATTGCCGCGCGCGTGTTGGCGATAAAAGGCGCGGATATTCTCGGGCTCTTTTTCATGAAAGGACTTTTGTTCTGAAACTCGCATACCTGCGGCCGACCACATGTCAGCAACATAGATATCCTGGTTTCCGTCGTTGTCGAAATCGAACCAGCAGGCGCTCATTCCCGCGCCGGCGTCCTCGACGCCCGCTTCGGCAGAGACGACGGTAAACTTTCCGTCGCCATTGTTGCGGTAAAGATTGTTTCGCCCAAAGTCGTTGGCCACATAAAGGTCCGGCGAACCGTCAGAGTTGTAGTCGCCCCAGGCGCACGCAAAGCTGTAACGGTCGTTATCCACGTTCAGTCCCGCCGCCTCCGTTCGATCCTGGAAGATGCCGTTTCCTTCATTGTGAAGCAGGAAGTTCGGCGGGCCATTGCGCGCGTCAAAATAAGGAGTGGGATAGTGATATTGATCGAGGCCCACGTAATAGCTGTACAGGCAAAAGTAAATGTCGAGAAGTCCATCGCCATCATAGTCAGCGATGGCAGCGTGCGTGAAAGTTCCCTGGGGAGGCCGCACAAAGTTGAAAGCATTGCTTTTGCGCAGAAATTTTCCGTTCCCTTGATTCAAGAAGAGCAGCGGGCCGCTGCCGCAAACCACTAGCAGGTCCTGGAGCCCCTTATTCTCGAAATCCGCGAACAGAGCGCAAGCCGTGCCGTCCAGCACACCCACTCCGGACTCTTCAGTCACATCTTCGAATGTCCCATCACCGCGATTGCGATAGAGCCGGTTGGGAAGTCCCGGAGGTTGGCAGATATACATATCATCCAGTCCATCGTTGTCGATATCTCCCACCGCCAGGCCATTGTTGCCGTAAACGTCGATCCCGCACGCCCCGTCGAGAACCGTGCGCCAATAATCGACTCCGTGAAGCAACTGATTCTTGTACGATTCCGTTTGACCAAGAGCCTGGGAAGTAATGTCAATGAAAACCGGCTCGCGAGCCCGGCTGAGCGTTTCCTCGGTCGCCTCCCATCGGAGGACTTGCCATGCGTTTGATTCATCGCGCGTCCATAGAGTCAGCCAATGTCCGATGCGCTCCTCGCGCCCATTGTCCTTCCGCGAGCCGACGATGTCATACCGGATGTCGATGTGGACTTTCGGCGGAGAGCCCGCGGTTTCCTCAATGCCCACGATTTCGAATTCAGCCGTCTCCACCCGCGACATTGGGGTCAGGTAAGTTTTAATCTCCCGAAGAAATCGCTCGCGGCCCGCTACCACATTGGTCGAAAACTGCCTTCGAATGACCTCGATGCCATTCCCCGAACGGACCGTGTTTTCCTGGGTTGGAACCAGCGGAATGGCTTCGATCGAAGCGTCCAGGAATTTCGCCAATACGGCAAGAGCGGGCGGCGTTGCCTTAAGACCTTGGCTCCATTCGTTGAGAAGCCGCATGATTTCAAAAGCGTACTTCTCCGTGACGTACTCATCCGTGCCGGGGGCAACGAGGCGAAGAACATCATCAAGCGGAGACTTCGCGGGATAGTGGGGCGTTAGACGAAAATCAGCGAAGGGGAAAGTGGAGGTCCCATCCCCGGTGGTCTCCGGGAGTATCGACGGAAAGGGCGACGCATGAAGAGGAGCCGGGAGAAAAAGCAGCGGTGCCCACCGCATCCTTCTCAAGAAGGTTCGACGTGAAAAAATGTGGTCCTCGTCTTTGTGACGCGTCATCCTGTAGTGTCCGCGCAACGATGGCCCGTCGTTCGCATGCTAACACTCACGTTAGGCCGGGCCAAACACTAAGGCATTTAATCAGAGGGGGCGGCTCCCGAGGAATCTCCCAAAATCAGTTCGGCGGGAATCTGATATTCCCGGCCCTGAGGATTCGGTGAGCGGGAGAGTTCATGGAGGGCGTCGGCGGCCATCTGGCCCAGCATGTCTCGGTGGACGTCCACCGTGGTGATTGAAGGATTGCTATATTCTGCTAGGCGCGTGTTGTCGAATCCCGTAACGGAAACATCCTGCGGGACACGGCAGCCGGCTCTCATTAAACCCTTGATGACGCCTACGGCTGTGAGATCGTTGACGGCCATAACCGCCGTGGGCCTGGGGGATAGCTTTGCGATGGCCAAGCCGGCCGCCAAGCCACCTTCGAAGCGCAAGTCGCCGCGCAGTATCGGTCCCGGCTCGAGTCCCAAATCCAGCATGCACTTCTCGTAAGCTTCTAGCCGGGCGTTGTTTGATTTGAGCCTGGGTCTCCCTGCGATGAAGGCGATTCGCCGATGTCCATTCTTATAGAGGTATTTGACGATTTGCTCGACGCCGGAGAAATAATCAATTCTCAGGTTGCTCATGTATCCCCGAACCGGCGCGAGGTCGAGGAAAGTCACGGCAATCCTTCTTCGGGCAAGTTCGTGGATCAATCGCAAGCTGATTTCCGACGTCATTACCGCAACGCCGCGGACGTTGTGCTCCATCATTCTCTGGGCGGCCTCCCGGGTCCTCCGCGGATCATAGTTGGTATCGCTCAGAATGGCGTCATAACCCAGTTGCCGGGCGCGTGTTTCGAAACTCTTGATCACTTCCGGAAAGAACGGATTTTCGATGTCGGACACGATGATTCCGAGTGTGCGGCTGTCGCGCGAAGCAAGGTGCCGGGCATGAACGTTCGGGAAGTATCCGAGACGCTTGACGGTCGAGAGCACTAGCAAGTGCGTGCGCCGGCCGACTTTGCCCGTCTTGTTTAAGACGTTGGAGACAGTGGCGGTGGAGACGCCTGCGGCCTTCGCGACGTCTCGAATGGTTAGACCCATAGTTCGATTACTCAGCCGTTCGCAGGCGGTTCTGATTCATCTTCGCACTTCTCGAGCATGCCCGCGACACGCGAAGTATAGATGAAAAAAATTGCTTGACAAGATGCAACGAGCGGTGTAATACGTCGCACACTAGGTTAAGCGTTTAAGTGGTTTGGGGGCCCGATTCGGATCGCGGTTGCATCCATTCTGTGGCTCAGGGGTCTCAAGTAAAAAACGTTGGTGCCGTGAAGCGCAATGCGGTTTTGCTTCGCGAGTCAGGTCAGGCGCTCAATCAGGCCGCTGTCCGCAAAAACTGTACGCGCAGGGCTTGGCGAGCGGGGGTTTAGTTCCTTTGCAATGGTCGAGGGGTTGGCCTGAATCACAGACCTTGCGCGGCTTGCTCAGTATTGGTGTAGAGCGCCTTAGGAGGATCGGTTATGAATCGAAAGCCTATCTCGACTTGGATCCTGCGGGCATGGTTGGCGATAACTGCCGTGATGTTGTTTACGTTATTGAGCGCGCAGCCCCTCCGTGCGCAAGTTGATGCCGGTACCATCCTGGGGACAGTTTCGGACGCCTCGGGGGCGCCGATCAACGGCGCCAAAGTCACCTTGACGAACGAAGGCACAAGCGCCTCGCTCTCGACCATCACGGGGCCGGAAGGGAGTTACAAGTTTACGCCCCTCAAAATCGGGAGCTACAAAGTCACGGCATCCTTCCAGGGATTCCAGACCACCACGCAAATCAACATTCCGGTTGACGTGGGTGCGGACGTGGTGATCAATTTCACGCTCAAGCCCGGCGCGGTGACAGAAACCGTGGAAGTATCTGCGGCCCCACCTGTGCTCGAAACCCAAAGTGGTTCCGTTGGCCAGGTGGTTGACTCGCGCAGTGTTAATGATCTGCCCCTCAACGGGCGCAATTTTACGTTCCTAGCCCAACTCGCCGCTGGTGTGAACACCCCCCAGGCCGACACGCGCGGCAATGCCGCTAGCGGCGCCTTCGCCGCCAATGGCAATAGGCCCGCTCAGAACAATTATTTGCTCGATGGCATTGACAACAACTCGGACACCGTGGACTTCCTGAACGGCACCAACTTTGTGGTGCTGCCTCCTGTCGACGCGATTGAAGAATTCAAAGTCCAAACGACAGGCTTTAGCGCGGAATATGGACGCTCCGGCGCTGCCGTTCTAAACGCCACGATCAAATCCGGCACCAACGAACTGCATGGCGCCGTTTGGGAGTTTTTCCGCAATGACAAGCTCGATGCCGCAGATTTTTTTGAAAATGCCGGTGGAAGACCCAAAGGTGAATTGCGCCAGAACCAGTTTGGTGTTTCCGCAGGCGGGCCCGTCGTAATCCCGCACCTGTTTGACGGCCGAAACAAAGTCTTTTTCTTCGGCGACTACGAGGGATTCAGGAGAATCCAAGGAACGATTCTCACCGGAGGTGTTCCCACGGTAGCCGAACGAAACTCAGGCTTCACAGACTTATCGGACCGGCTTCAGACCAAAACGGAAACAGATCCTCTTGGTCGCACGGTGTTCATTGGTACCATCTTTGATCCTACAACCACGCGGCCGGTCACGGCGGGTGCGGTTGACAGTGTATCCGGATTGACCGCGGCATCCAGCGGGTTTGTTCGCGACCCAATCAGCACTTGTGGCCCTGGAACAACGAACTTTACGGTGGGCACTTGCGTTACCAACCATCTTCCTGCCGGGCGATTGGACCCGAATGCCATCGCCCTCTTGAAACTCTATCCCTTGCCGACAAGCGCCGGGATTTCCAGTAATTTCGCCAATTCACCGAAGCTCGATGAACATCGCAACGCGTTTGACTCGCGGATGGACATCAACTTTGGCCAAAAGGACAGTCTCTTTTTCCGTTTCAGCTTTGTGGACGACCCCCAGCTCATTCCCGGCATTTTCGGCGGTATCGCCGACGGCGGTGGTTTCCAGCAAGGTACGCAGACGGCAAATGCGCAGCAAAGCGCGCTTGGCTATACCCATACTTTTTCGCCCACGTTGATAAACGTTGCCCGCGCTGGCCTGAACTACCTCCACACCTCGCGCTATTCGCCAGAAGCAAATAGTTTGACCAATATTCCAGGCACGTATGGCATTCTGGGCGTCCCGCAACAGGCTCTGAATGGCGGACTTCCCGCTTTCGGAATCAACGGCTTGCAAACTCTGGGCAGCAACGCCTTCCTGCCGTCGGACGAAGTGACCTCGACGATCCAGCTCACTGACGACGTCACCAAAATCTATGGCAAACATACTTTTAAAATGGGAATCGAATATCAGCACGTTAAGTTTTCGACGCTGCAGCCTCCCTGGTCACGAGGTGAATTCGATTTCAACGGCAACTATACAGATATTCCAAATAAGGCCAATGGAAACACCGGCATCGCGAATTTCCTGCTGACGCCGGCTGCGGCTGCGAATGGCGGCACTGTTGGTTTCCTCGGAGGCCCAAACCAGATCTACCTCTCGAACATCTCCCTCACCGACAACGGCAAGAACTATTACGGTGTGTACGGCAACGACGACATCAAGCTTACTCGCAAGCTGACCGTCAACCTTGGCCTGCGTTGGGATTTCTTTGGGCTGGTCTACGAGCACCATGGAAATCAGGCTAACTTCATTCCCTTGGGCGGTCCGCTCAACGGTCCAACTTACTTGATGCCCGGGGGCAAGAACTCCTGCAACAATACTTTCGTCTCTGTAAGCTTCACCACTCTGCTTGCTCAAGATAGCATCAAATGCCTCGCTACCGATGCTTACGGCGGGGGTCTTGGCAATTCTCAGAAGAACAATTTTGCACCCAGGGTAGGGTTCGCCTATCAGGTCAATCCCAAGTTGGTGGCGCGCGGCGGTTTCGGCATGTTCTACAACGGCTTTGAGAACCGCGGGTTTTCGCCCAACATCGGCGAGAACTATCCCTTCCAGTTCAATTTCTCTTATGGAGACAGCAGTAGTGGAACGGCCACAATTCCTTCCCAAATCCCCACCAACTATGTGGGTTGTCCCGCTACTGCCGCCACGGGTGGCACTCCAACCTTTGAGTCCGGCTTTTCTTGCAACCCACTCTCTCCACTACAGGTTCTCGCATCCGGGTTGTCGTTACGTGGAATCCAATTCAACTACCAGACTCCTTACTCGATGAGCGGCAACCTCACCGTGCAGTATCAACTGACTCACTCAATGTCCGTTCAAGCAGCTTACGTGACGTCGCTGGCGCGGCATTTGGAGTCGTTTCCGGGTTCCAACAACGTCACCTCGATCTTGCCAGCAACTTTGCCAATCGACCCGGCGACCGGGAAGCGAGTGTCGGTAAGCACCTACTTGCCGTTTCATGATTTTAGCCGAGGCGCAAGCTACGCGGCAACCGAGGGCAGCAGTGCTTACCATGGACTGCAAACAAAGGTCGAAAAGCAATTTGGTGGGGGCTTGAACTTCCTGGCCACCTACACATGGTCGAAGACACTATCGGACGCCGGCGATTTGCTGAACGGCGGAAGCCTCAGAGGCTATCGGGCTGGTGTGGGGATTCAGCACGATTACGGCCTGGCTTCTTTCGATATCCGCAACGTCTTCCACTTGAGCGGCGGCTATCAACTCCCGTTCGGCAAAGGCAAGAAGTTCATGTCTAGCGCTACTGGCGCCGCGGACAAACTTGTCGGCGGCTGGAGCGTTCAGTGGATCACCACCCTGGAAGGAGGCCAGCCCATCACGCTTGGTTGCCCCAACGGTACCACCACGGGGACAAACTGCTATGACCTCGTTGTGAGCGGGCAGCCTTTTGATCTCGGCCTGCACACGGACGCAAATGGAAAACTTAGCTGGTTGGGAAACCCCAAAGCCTTCACGCAGCCACCGGCTTGCACGCAGACGCTGACAACATCTCCACTCGTCAATTGCGGCGTTTCTGCGCTGGGTGGTGGCCCGGCTCAGGTCCCCGGACCCGGCTTCCATCGTCTTGACTTCTCCGTCTTCAAGGACATCCCTCTTAACGAGCGTATGCGCTTCCAGTTCAGAACGGAGATCTTTAACGTCACCAACCACCCCAACTTTAACGCTCCTGGATTCGGCGGCAATGGTGTGGTCGCCATCTCCGGATCCACCAATTTCAACGACACTACACACTTCGGTGAAATCGGCTCGACCCGCGACGCTCCCTATGACGCGCGGCAGATTCAGTTTGCTCTGAAGTTTTACTACTAGGCCCCAAGTGACACCCCGCAAAGAAAGGCGCCCCGACCTAGTCGGGGCGTCTTCTTGGTCTTTGCTCTGGCGTTCTCTTATTCCCCTGCTCGCGCTCCAGCGGCGCGGTGGTAACCTACAAAGACCGTGAACACTAGAAGCCGGTTGATGTGGATTATTTTGCTGGTGCCGCTCGCGGTCATTTCAGCAACTGGAGCCGCGGCGCAGCAGAATCGGGACTTGGATCGCGAATTCCAGGCGGCCGTCGCTCAATATGACTCGGGCCAGTACACCGAAGCGGCGGCAAGACTGGAGAATTTGGTGCGCGAAGCCCCCGAAAGCTTCGAAGTCCATGAACTCCTGGGCTTGGTCTATTCCGCACAGTCACAGGATGCCAAAGCCAACGAGCACCTTATGAAGGCTGTCCGCCTGAAGCCGGACTCGGTCCCGGCCAGAACCAACCTGGCCGCCAATCTCGCGCACCTGGGAAAACTTGAACTGGCCACCGAGCAGTTCAAGAAGGCGGTCGAGCTCGAACCGCGAAACTTTGACACCAACCACAACCTGGGTGAATCCTACGTTCGCTCTGGAAAAGTCGCCGCCGCCGCGCCTTTTCTTGAAAAGGCCCAGCAAATCAATCCTTCCTCCTACGATAACGGCTACGACTTGTCCCTAGCTTACATTCAAATCAGCCGGCTCGCCGAGGCCCGGCGACTGATCCAGGATCTCCTGAAACGAAAAAACACCGCGGAATTACACAACCTGCTTGGAGAAGTGGAAGAAAAAGACGGCAAATTCGTGCCTGCCGCAAATGAATACGAAATCGCAGCGCACATAGATCCCAGCGAGAGCAACCTATTCGACTGGGGAAGTGAGCTCCTTCTCCACCGCACGCTCGGACCGGCCGTGGAGGTCTTCCAGCAAGCTACCGGGCGTTATCCCTCTTCGCAGCGCCTTATGATCGGCCTAGGGATGGCTCTCTACGCGCGCGGCAACTACGATGATGCGGTCAAGTCCCTTCTGAAGGCGGCCGACCTGAATCCCTCCGACCCCGGCTGCTATCTTTTTCTGTCTAAAGCCTACGACAGTTCCCCGAGCCAGGCCGACGAAGTCATCCAGCGATTCCGCCGCTTCGCGGAACTGCAGCCGCGCAATGCTCGTGCCCTCTACTATTACGCGATCAGTTTATGGAAGGGCAAGCGAGCCCAAGATCCCAGCCTGGATCTCCATCAAATCGAATCGCTATTGAAGAACTCGCTGGCGCTCGATCCCAGGCTCGCAGAAGCGCACCTGCAGTTGGGCAATCTCTACTCCGACCAGAATAAATATTCCGGCGCCATCCCCGAGTATATGCGTGCGCTTGAACTCAATTCCGATCTCGCCGACGCTCACTACCGGCTGGGCCAAGCGTACGTTCGAACCGGCCAAAAAGTCCGCGCCCAGGAGCAGTTCCAGGTCTATCAGCGAATCCGCGAACAGCACCTGGCCGACCTCGACAAGCAGAGAGCCGAAATTCGTCAATTTGTTTATTCGGCGAAGGATTCCCCGTCCGCGAAACCGTGATTCATCTCGGCTTTTGCGGCGCAGGCATGGAAGAGTAAGATGCAGCGCGTCTGACGGATGTCTTGACACCGGTTCTGCCGCGTCGTAGTTTTTATGGAAAGCGTTCCATTTGTAATGAGTTCCCACTGTTCACCGCAGACCGCCAGGGACCGGGCTCGCCTGGCCGCCGCGAGAGCGTCTGCTCCCCACGAACTCGCAAGGCGGCTCGCCTGGAGCCGCCGCGAATTTTTGCGTAGTGCCGCGGGAGTCGCGCTGGGCAGTTCCCTGCTGCCCTCCAGCCTGATCGCTCGAACGGGTATCTCCACCAATAAGCGGAAGGTAGTAGTCATCACCTTCGGCGGCGGCGCGCGGGACCAGGAAACGTTTGCGCCTGAAGGGCAGGAAAATATCCCCCACCTGATGCGCGAACTCATCCCGCAGTCAGCCTTCTTCACGCAAGTGGTGAATCGCGGAATCCTGGGCCACTACGTGGCGACCGCAAGCCTGGCGACCGGCGTCTATGAAACGATCAACAATTTCGCTTCCCTTCCCCCGGAACACCCCACGGTGTTCGAGTACTTCCGCAAGGACTTGAAGCGTCCCGCCTCCGATGCCTGGGTCGTCGCTCCCAGCAACGGGTTTAATCGCATCGGAGAAAGCAGCCACCATTCCTACGGCCCGGGCTTGGGAGCAAGAGTGATTCTGCCGAAGCATCTGCTGACGGCGGCAACCTCCGGCGGCGGCACGGACTACGAACATTTGCTGCGCGACAACTATGAAACGCCGTTCTACACCCCGGAACTCGGCGGCAGCGAATTTGCATTGCAGCAATTGGGAATGATGCTGAAACTTTCGGTGGATGACTTCAAGGCCCATGCGCGGACCTTGTCGAGTCCCGACGAGCTCTCGGTCTATATCGTGCGTCAGTTGATGCGTCAGCAGGCGCCCAGCCTCCTGTGGATCACCATGCACGATATCGACATCGCCCACGCCGGAGCTTACTCCCTCTACGTTGACGGCATCCGCCGCACCGACCGCCTCTGCGCCGACATCTGGAAAACCATCCAGATCGAGCCGGAATACGCTGGCAAAACGACTCTCTTTATCCTGCCGGACTTTGGCCGTGACTCGGACGACGATTCCGGTGGCAACGGATTTCAGCATCATCGCACCGGCGATGCGCTCTCGCGCACCACCTGGATGATGGCGCTGGGCGCCGGCGTGCGCGAGGGTGTGGTTTTTGATCGCCAGATAGAATCGACCGATCTCGTGCCAACCCTCGGCTCGATGCTGGGATTTTCTCCCGCGCTCGCACAAGGCAAGCCGATACCGGAACTCTTGTAGCCTCTATGCCTCCATCCGATCTCAAACCGGAGCAGTTCACTGGCTATCCGCCAGAGGCAAGAAAACTGGTCACCGGCTACGTTGTCGAGCTGCGGCGGCTCCCGCTGAGCTTCTTGCCGAGCCTATTGCGAGAGGTTATTGAATACGATTTCAAATTCCCCGCCGAGCGCAGCTCCATAGAAAAGGAACTTGCGAATCTGAAGTCTCTTTCTGCAGAACAGATAAAGGACTGGTTTCAAGGATTCGCGCAAATCCGTCTCTCCTCCCAACTCGAACATTCCGATTGGGTCAATGCGCCCGGCCAGTTCGTGGAACAGTTATCGTCCTATCTTTGGACTACCCACCAACTGGACGCCTTTCGAAGCGCGGCGCTCGCCTACGCCGATCGTTTGCGCGCGGTGGCGCCGCCGGAACCGCCTCCCGTGCCGCGTCTCGGGATTGCCGTCATCGGCCAGGGAGTCGCAGCGCATGACGAGCCCCTCTTTCGCAAACTCCGTGCGCATGGCGCATATTTCAGCCGCGTCAAGCCGGAGAACGGTCTGGAACTGCTGCTGAATGCAGTTGCCGTCAGAGCCAAGGCCCATCCCGTTCCCTACGGCCACTGGTACATCGATGGCGGGCAAGCAGCCCCTTACGACTCCGCGCTTACGTGCGTCTCCTACCGCGCCCTGGAATCAGTGCGCGCGGCTTTGTCAGGCAAAATTCGCGCCGAAATCGAACGTCCCGGGATGGGACCGGAGGCACTGCGCACGCTTCTCGCTCAGATGCGTCCCGCGGATCTCGGTCTGGGTAAGGCCGGCGACATAGTGCTGGATCGCTTTCAGGTCAAGCTGCTGACCGAAGGATCCGGTACGCAGGTTTTCAGCACCACCTTCGCCCAATGGGCGACGCGCGAAGCCCTGCGGCGAGCCCAGCCGGTCACGTTGCTGGTCCGCTTCGCCCCGCGCCAAAGGCAGAAGCCGATGAACGAGATGCTCTCCGCGAGCCAGGACGTTGCTGAACTCGATCCCCTCGGCTCCCTGATTGATGCGGACATGGGAGCTTATTACAACTGGCTGAATCTGCAACGGCTCCCCGGAGCCGAGCAATCTTCTTTCCTCGTCTGGTTCGAAGGTCACAACGAAGCCATCGCCATCGGACCTTCCTTGCCGCACGGCACCGAATCCAATGCTGCCGCCGGATTGGACCAGTTATTAACCTGGGCGAGCTAGCGGCAGTACACATTTTTTATTCGATCGAAAGGGAAGCTATGGACAGACGCGACTTTCTGAAGACGACCAGCACGGTAATTGCCGGCGCAACCCTTGCACCTGGAGCGCTTGCCGTCAATCCGGCGCTCCCCGACGATTCGAAGGCTGAGGGGCGCATGGTTCTTTCGATCAACCGGAATTGGAGATACAACAAATCTTTTGTCGAAGGCGCACACGGGCGCGAGTTCGATGACTCAGGATTCGAACGCGTCGTCATTCCTCATACGAATGTCCGTCTGCCCTAGCACAGCTTCGACGACAGGACCTACGAATTTGTCTCCATTTATCGCCGGCGCTTCAAGCTGCCTCCC
>WNFJ01748300.1_pt1 | contig 29212 bp, 24 predicted proteins | sample 5400461 | NCBI WGS metagenome assembly WNFJ01 (sample SAMN13153349, study PRJNA577476) | soil metagenome | isolation source: 115 cm saprolite on Douglas fir-dominated hillslope | place: USA:California | collected 2013-09-17
CTTGCCCGCGAAAGCCGCGGAGCGGCGAAAGAAAATTAACGCCCTCTCGAAGCCCGTGCCGACCAAGAACAAGGCTTACAACCCTCTGGCTCCCGACCGTATCGCCGAAATCCTGAAGCGACTCGACCAACTTTATCCAGACGTCACCTGCGCGCTCACGCACAGCAGTGCCTGGGAGCTTTTGGTCGCTACGATCCTCTCCGCGCAATCGACAGATGTAAACGTCAACCGCGTCACTCCGGAACTCTTCCGCAAATATCCTACGGTGGAAGCCTTCGCCGCGCTAAATCCGGAGCAACTCGAACCCGACGTCCGCTCGACCGGCTTCTTTCGCAACAAGTCGAAATCGGTGGTTGGTGCAGCTAAGAGAATTGTGGCGGATTTCGGGGGCCAAGTGCCCGTGAATATGGAGGATCTACTAACGTTGCCCGGAGTCGCCCGCAAGACCGCGAACGTGGTGCTGGGCTCGTGGTTCAAAATAGCGGAAGGCGTAGTCGTCGACACCCACGTGCACCGCATCTCCCGCCGTCTGGAACTGACCACGAACACTGATCCCCAGAAAATCGAGCAGGACCTGATGCGCATCATCCCGCGCGAGAAATGGATTCTCTTCGCCCATCAGATCATCTGGCACGGGCGCAAGCTTTGTATTGCGCGTAAGCCGAAGTGCGTAGATTGCCTGCTGGAAAATATCTGCCATGCCGCCGACAAAACCTGGAGCACGGTGGAGATGCACAAGAACGCGAAAGCATAACTCCTCTGCTAGACTTTTTCTTCGAACGACGTTTCGAGGTTCTACCCATGCGCACCTTCGCACTGTTTGCTATTGTCATACTCATGAGCACCGTCGTTACTGAAACTATCGTCGCCCAAACTCTGACCGCTCTGCAGGCCGTCACCGATCCCAAGCAGATTGCATCGAAGCCGAACGCGCAGGCCGAGCCCCGCGGCCTGACCATCGAGAAGCTCTACATGACGCGCCAGGTTGGACGGCCCACGTGGTCGTCCGACGGAAAAAGCATTGCGTTCATTTCAAACATGAGCGGGCGCAATAATTTGTGGCTCGTTCCTGCCGAAGGCGGATGGCCGGTGCAGCTCACCGTCAGCGACCAGCGGCAAACCTCTCCCGCATGGTCGCCCGACGGCAAGTGGATCGCCTATCAATCCGATTACGACGGCGACGAACTCTGGGACATCTTTCTGGTCTCGCCCAAGACCGGCAAGGTCGTGAACCTCACCAGCACGCGCGAGATCGCGGAGACGGATCCAACGTGGTCTCCTGATGGCCGCTACCTTGCCTATTTGGTTAAACCAAAGACATCCGCGGCGCACGAGATCGACGTCTATGACATGCTGATGCGCGATGTGAAGCACATCACCGCGGGCACGCCGCAGGACAAGGGCAACTCGAATCCCATTTGGTCGAAAGACGGCAAGTACATCGTTTATTCGCAGGAGCAAGCGAAAGGCACGGACTCGAACGTCTTCATCGCCGATGTGGCGACCGGGAAAAGCACGCTGCTCACGCCGCATGATGGCGAGCAGCGATATGAAGCGAACGACTTTTCGAGCATCGGCATGAAGGACGCCGAGACCGTCCTGGTGACGTCTAACGCTGGCAACGGATACGACAACATCGGATTGCTAAACGTCGGGATGAAAGGGGCAGAGAAAGGCTACTTCGTTCCCGAGAAGATCAAGTGGCTTACTCATGACAAATGGGAAATCCGCGGCGGAGAGTTCTCGCCTGATGGCAAGCACATTACCTTTACCGCGAACGTCGACGGCAACGAAGACATCTATCTGCACGACCTCATGACCGGCAAGTCCACCGCGCTACCCATCCCGAAAGGCGTGAACGAACCGGTGGGCGGCCACTCGGCATTCACCAAAGATGGCTCGCGACTTTTGTATTACCACAACGGCCCGACTGCGCCTGGCGATCTTTGGGTTTACACGATGGCGACCGGCAAGTCGCATCAAGTCACGCATTCACTCGTCGCGGGGGTGCGCTCGGAAGACATGGTCGAGCCTTATCTGGTGCACTATCCCAGCCGCGACGGCAAGTGGGCCATCTCCGCGTTTCTTTACGTGCCGTTCAACATGGCGCGCAACGGGCAGAATGCCGCCATCGTTTACATCCACGGCGGGCCGACTTCGCAAACTATGAATTCGTTCAACCGCTTCGTGCAGTACGCGGCTAACCAGGGATACATGGTGCTCGCTCCGAACTATCGCGGCTCGACCGGATATGGCAAAGAATTCCAGCAGGCGAATCTGTTCGACATGGGTGGCGGAGACTTGCAGGATGTGCTGGCGGGCGTGGACTGGATCAGGCAGACCGGGCATCTCGATCCTAAAAAGATTGCCGTCATGGGTGGAAGCTACGGCGGATATCTCAGCATGATGTCGGTCACGAAAGCTCCCGAGGTCTGGGCCGCAGGCGTGCCCATTGTGCCGTTCGTGAACTGGTTTACCGAGATTGAAAATGAAGATCCGGTGCTGCAGCAATCTGATCTGGCGACCATGGGCGATGTGGTGAAGAATAAAGCGCTATACGAAGACCGCTCCCCCATCAACTTTATCGATCAGATCAAAGCGCCGCTGTTGTTGCTCGCCGGCGGACACGACCCGCGCTGCCCGAAATCAGAAACGCAGCAGGTGGTCGATGCAATTAAGAAGCGCGGAGGAACGGTCGACTACAAGATTTACGAAAATGAAGGGCACGGCTTCGCGCGCGTGGAAAACCAGATCGATGCTTACAAGCGTGTCGCAGACTTTTTATTGGCGCATGTTCCACCGGCGGATTGCAGTTGTTCGGTTACGGAATAATCGTTGTCGATCAAAGATTTCATCGCGGAGATCGCGAAGAACGGCCGCGGAGGGCGCAAGAGAAATCTGCGCATCAGCGGTCGCGAGCGAGAACGATAGCTTGGACCAGTCCGGGGATTGTGAACTGCTTAGCTTTAATATCGACTCGCAACCTAAGTTCGCGCAATGTCGAGGAAGTGACGGGGCCGATCGAAGCGAGTTGTATCCCGTCTAGTTTGTTCTCGGCCGAGCCCATCAAAGCAATGAAGTTTCGCACCGTCGAGGAACTTGTAAATGTAATCACTTGCGGACGCCGATGCGAATTCTCTAGTGCGCTGCGCAGGCGCGTGCGCGAAGAGCGCGGAATCACGGTTTCGTAGGCCTCCACCACATCCACCTGCGCGCCCGCCTTGCGCAGTTCGCGCGGAATTACATCACGAGCAACTTTGGCACGGACCAGCAGCACCCGCTTCCCTTTTACCCGGCTACGCAAACTGCGCACGACGGATTCGGCCACATATTCTTTGGGAACGACATCCACTTTGACGCCGCGCTGTTCAATCGCTTTCTTCGTTGCCGGACCGATTGCCGCGATGCGCAGCTGTCTGAAATTGATTTTCTCCAGTCGCAGCTTCTTCAAGCGCTGCCACATAGCTTCGACTCCGTTCACACTGGTGAGGGTGAGCCAATCGTATCTATCCAGATTCTGAAGCGCCGAATCCAGGGGCGTGAAACTGCGCGGCTTGCGGATTTCGATAAACGGAATCTCAATTACCGTCGCGCCCAGCTTGCGCAATTCGCCAGAGAGGGCGCTGGCCTGATGGCGTGCGCGACCGACAAGCACGCGAACCCCCGCCAGTGGCAGGCTTGCAGGTAGTACGGCCTTCTTTTTCATGGTCAGAGTTGGCGGGAGAGTGCCCGCCGCACACGGTCTATGGATGCCCCGTTTCAATTGTCTACTTCTTTCGGACGTGCAGAACTTTCTCGACTTCCGCGATCACAACTCCGGCCTCATCTTTCACTTCCACCGAAAAGACCGGCTCGTATTTCGGCAGCGTCTTCAGTTTCTCGCGAATATCTTCGATCTGGCTCTCGGACAAACGAAATTCCGCGCGCACAGTTCCCTTCCCCGGCTTTCTGTAGCGGATGGTCGCGGCTTTGTCCCAGACGATGTAGTTGCGGCCCAGGTTCGCCATCAGCATGAGCATATAGAAAGCGTCGGTCATGGCAAAGAGCGATCCGCCGAAATGCGTGCTGACGTAGTTCGCGTTCCAAAAGCGCAGCTTCATTTCGACGTCGACAGCCTTCATGTCAGGCGCGATGTGCTTGACGCGAATGCCTGCGCCCAAAAAAGGCGGCCAGAGATTGATCCAGCGGCGCAGAGCATGCGAGCTCTTGGTGCCGCCGAGAAGTTGCAGGAGGACGCTGCCGCTTTTCATGCTAGATCACGATTGGCGATCACGGTTGCGGCGGGACGGCCAGGCCGCGGCCGTAAACGGCTTCGAGGATTTCGTCTCCGCCGCGGCGGAGTAGCGTTTCGCCGACCGTACTGCCCAGTTTCTCGGGATCGTTGAGGTTGCCGTCGCGTGATTCGCGCAGAAGCTTCGACCCGTCGGGATCGGCGACGATAGCGTCGAGATGAAGCTTGCCATTGCGAATCTCCGCAAACGCGCCGATAGGAACCTGGCAGCCTCCGCCCAGGCTGTTGAGCAGCGCGCGCTCGCAAGTGGTGGCGGCGTGTGCGGCGGAGTCGTTCAAGAATTCGAGGTCCTTTCTCGTGGCTGAGTCGCCTTTGCGGATTTCGATCGCGAGCGCTCCCTGCCCGGCGGCGGGGCACATGATTTCGGGGGGAATGATCTGCTTGATCAGTTCCGTCTTGTCCAGGCGCTTCAGGCCAGCCGAGGCCAGGATGATAGCGTCGTATTCGCCCTGCTCGAGTCTGCGCAGGCGCGTGTCCACGTTGCCGCGCAGGGGATGAATATCGAGATCGCGGCGGATGGCCTTCAGTTGTGCCTGGCGGCGCAGGCTGGAGGTTCCTACACGCGCGCCTTGGGGAAGATCGTCGACATTGGAATAAAGACGCGAGCAGAACGCGTCGCGCGGATCTTGTCTTTCCGTGATCGCGGCGATTTCGAATCCCGGAGGAAGTTCGGTGGGCAGGTCTTTCAGCGAATGCACGGCGAGATCGACGCGGCCGGCGGCGAGGGCTTCTTCAATCTCCTTCGTAAACATTCCCTTGGTGCCGACCATGGCCAAAGCGACGTCGGTGATTTTGTCGCCGGTGGTGTGAATGATTTCAATTTCGACTTCGTGGCCCCACGCGCGCAGGAGTGCGGAGATGTGATTGGCCTGCCAGAGTGCGAGTTGCGAGCCGCGGGAGCCGATACGGAGCTTAGGCATCAGTGGCGCGACTCCCCTTCTTTCTTACTCGACGACTCCCCGTTAATCAGCGACGCCCGCACTTTTTCTTTGTCGTGCAGATTGAATAATCGCCGCACGACGTCGATCACCGTGGTTGCCTCCGCTTCGCGGGCTGCGGTTTTCAGCGTAGTGATCGGGGTGTGCATGACTTTGTTGATGATGCCGCGGGTCAGGGCTTCGACGGCCATTTCCTGGTCTGGAGTCAGCGCACCCATGCGGCCACGGACGCGGTCGATCTCCGCCTGCCGGATGGTTTCTAAATGATCCTGCAACGACACGATGGTCGGCACCACATCGAGCGTATGCAGCTTGGCTTCGAAGCGTTCCACTTCGCTGGTGATAATGGCTTCGGCGAGCTCGGCTTCCTTGCTGCGGTCAGCGACATGGCTACTGACAGCCTGCTGCAGGTCGTCAATGTCGTAGGCAAAGATTCCGTCGAGCTTGGCCATTTCCGGTGAGACGTCGCGTGGCACTGCGATATCGATGAAGAACATGGGCCGGTTTTTTCGGCGGGCGAGAAAGTGTTCGCCGTGCTCCCGTCGGAAAATTGCGTGCGGGGCCCCGGTTGATGTGATGACGATATCGGCCCGGTCGCAGTTCTCATACAGATCGTCGAACTTGATGGCCTGCCCATTAAATTTCTCCGCGAGTCCGATGGCGCGCTCGTAGGTGCGGTTGGCGACGAAGATCGAAGCGCAGCCGTGGGCCATCAGATGGCGCGCGGCCAGTTCGCTCATCTTTCCGGCTCCCACAATAAAAACGGTCTTGCCCTGCAACGTACCGAAAATCTTCTTGGCCAGCTCGACGGCAACCGACGCGATGGAAACCGACGACGAGCCCACGGCGGTTTCGCTGCGCACGCGCTTGGCAACGGCAAAGGCGCGAGTGAAAAGCTGATCAAGCTGTCCGCGAACCGAACCCACGGCGCGGGCGGTGGCGTATGCCTCTTTCACTTGCCCGAGGATCTGGGCCTCTCCTACGACCATGGAATCAAGGCTGGATGCCACGCGGAACAGGTGCCGCACAGCATCTTTCTCGCGGAATTCATACAAGTGCGCGTCCAGCTCCGCGCCTGTCAGATGGAAGTGATCATGCAGAAAACCACGCAGGTCGGCGGAGCCGTTGGTCGTGTGGGTAATCATCTCCACGCGGTTGCAGGTGGAAATAATCATGCCCTCTTCGACGCCGGGATGGGCAGTAAGATCACGACAGGCATCGGGCAGGCGCGACTCAGGGATAGCTAGGCGCTCGCGCACTTCAAGCGGAGCGCTCTTGTGATTCACGCCAATGAGCTGATATCTCATGAGGCGGCAAACCTGTGGATGGTGGAGAAGTAATTGGCGGCCCAGGCAACGACCGCGGCCGCGAAGGCAAAGGTCGCGAGCACTGCGGCGCGGCGTCCTCGCCACCCCGAATTCCAGCGCGTGAAGACCATGACCATGTAGACCAGCCACATCAGGATCGACAACAAGATTTTAGGATCTGTAAAATCCACGTGCCCATAAGTTGACATGGCCACGATCGAGCCTGTGATCAATCCGAGCGTCATAAAGGGGAAACCAAGCAGTAAGGAACGGTATCCGATCTGGTCAATCACTTCGAGAGCGGGCAGGAACGAAATCAGGCTGCTGGGTTTCTTGGCCTTCAGACGGCGCTCCTGCAATAGATAAAGCAGACTAGCGCCGAAGCTGAGTACGAGGGCGGCGTACCCGGTGAAGATCAGGATAATGTGCGCGATCAGCCACCCCTTGTGCTGCACGAATGCCGTCAACAGGACAGGCTGCTCGTCTATGGCCGCGACGAAGGTAAGAAAAAAGACGATCGGGAAAACGACTACGCCGGGTGAGGTGGTCTGGTAAACGGCATAGACGATCATGAAAAAGATCATCGTAAAAAAGGCCAGCAGCGACTCTCCGTTGTGCACCGAGGCCCAGACCACGTGGCCGGACAGGAACAACTCGACCAGCGAGACGAAGTGGAAGACCATGCCCAGGCTGGCGGCGTGGAACGCGATGCGGCTGAAAAGATCGCTCGTACGACTAAGCGCGAAAAAGGCGTAGATCAGCCCGATGAAGTAACAAGCCAGCGCGAAGCGCAACCAAAGCAATGCCATAGGCCAGGTAAGTATCAGAGTCCGCTGAGTTTAATGCAAGCCGCTGCAAACTCGTAAGTCTTGTTAGTCAAACCCAGGAACCTCGACCCTTTTCACACATTATATTCTGCATAGAGAACGGGCAGCGGAAACGCCAATGGTCACTCGTGGGTGTGAACTCGTGCCCTTCCCGTTCGCAGCGTAGGCGGGCTTTGCAATCTCAGACAGTTTCGCCAAAAACCGCCGGCACTACCTAACTTGAAGCGCTACTGAACGACGAACCCTGCGGCTGCTGCCACACTATGGGCAAACAAGGCTAGCAGTTGCGGACACCATGGGCACGTTCTGAGTGTAGAGCGGCAGCTTGGGATCGCGTGGAGCGCTGGCCATAATAGTAATCTTCCCCGACAGAGGACCGCAGGTTGCCAGTCCCTGATTGTCAATTCCCGGGCAACTATTGGGAGTACAAGCCACGGGATTGAGAGGCAACGGCGGCCCGCTCCAATTGACGGCCAGCGGAGTAACCGTCACGGGCGACGCGCTGAAAGTTCCAGTGGTCACAAACTGCGCTTGCCCATTTTGCGCCTGGGCAATTGCGGGGCTAATGGAAATCGATTCGAGCATTCGGTTCGGGTTGGTTCCCACGCCGCAGCTGATGGTGACGACAGCAGTTAAGAGGAGTGTTGCGGAAAGTACAAGGTGTGCGCGATCCATTCAGCGCCTCCACGAGCGACGGCCAGAAAACAACTTTTGCAGAGCATAGCCGCATCAGGCTGGCAGAGTCAACCCAATTCCTCTTCACCCAATTCCTCTTCGCTTGCGCCTTCGGGCCGCCTGAATTCTACTCTACCCCCAGACTGGCGAGCGCCTCCTCAAGCAACGCCGCGTCAATCACGAGACGGCGCCCATGCGTCTTCATATTCTCTACCTCGTCGAAGGCCCGGAAAAGGCGAAGTTTGGCGGCAGCGTATTGTTCGGTGTCGCTAAGTAGACGGGCGTGTGCTTGCGCCCACTCGGCCACCGTCTTCTCCGGGAGGAAAACACTTACCGCGTAGGTGAGCTTGCGGTCGGAGGTGACGTCGAAGACGAATTCTGTGGCAGGGGCCTCGGGATCGTCTGCCAGTGCGGCGCGCTGGCCGACGAAGTAGTACTGATAGACATATCCCTGAGTGCCAGCGTAGGTCTTCAGGCGGCGGACGGTCATGCCGATATTATGAAGGTCTTTGGGTGGTTTGTCGTTGACCGTCACCTCAACCCGGAATTTGGCCAGCCTGGAATCTGGCGAGGACGACCGGGTTCTAACCAGGCGGGCAGGGCCTTGCCGCACGAAGGTACGGATATCACTCGGCGACCTATTAAATTTCCTTCAGCGATCCGCCGATATCTTCCTTGAAGGTCCTCTCGATATCAAATGATGCCGCAATGGAATTGGATCGCGCTCGGTGCACCCGCCCTCCTCGTGGCTTACCAGCAGTTCCGCATTTACCGGATTCACCAGAACTCGAGGAAGCGCGAAGAGTTGTTTCAGATCGTCACCGAAAACGCGGCCGACATGATCGCGCTGGTCGACGTGAAGGGGCATCGGCTTTACAACAGTCCCGCCTACAAGAGAATCCTGGGGTATTCCTCGGCAGAACTGGGAGAAACGTCGTCGTTTGAGCAGATCCACCCGGACGATCGTTTCAAGGTGCTGGAGGCGGCCCGCGAGGCGCGCAGCACTGGAGTAGGCAGAAAGCTGGACTACCGCATCCGGCACAAAGATGGCACGTGGCGAGTGTTGGAGTCGATCGCCAGCGCCATCCGGAATGAGAAGGGCGAGGTTAGCAAGCTGGTCATCGTGAATCGCGATGTGACCCAGCGCAAACGCGCGGAAGAACAACTCGAGCATAACTCCTTTCATGACGCGCTGACCGGGCTGCCCAATCGCCGTTTGTTCCTGGATCGGTTGCAGCACATGTTTACCCGCGCGCAACGGAACCCGGAGCGCCATTATGCCGTACTCTTCGTGGACCTGGATGGTTTCAAAGTGTTTAACGACACCATGAGTCCCACTGTGGGCGATCTCGTGATCATCGAGACGGGACACCGTCTGGCAGCTTGTTTGAGGGACCAGGACACGGTTTCCCGTCCGCAGGACAGCTTGACTTTGAAAAATACGGTGCTCTCCAGGATGGGCGGAGATGAGTTCACCATCCTGCTGGAAGGAGTAAGCGATCCGAGTGACGCGATGCGCGCCGCCCAACGAATTCTCTCCGCGGTGGCCGAGCCGTTCCAGGTGGAAGGACGTGAAGTGCGCACCTCAGCGAGCGTGGGCATCGCCATGGGAACGGCGGCGCACGAGCGGGCCGAGGATCTTCTACAGGACGCCGACGTCGCCATGCGCCGGGCCAAAGCCATGGGGGGTGGGCGCTGTGAAGTGTTTGACGAGGCCATGCACACGCGCGCCGTCAACCGGCTGAAGCTCGAAGCTGAATTGCGCCAGGCGCTGGTAAAGCGTCAGTTCCGCGTGTACTACCAGCCCATTCTGCTACTCGAAACCAAGCGGATTGTGGGCTTCGAGGCGTTGTTGCGCTGGCAGCATCCGGACCAAGGCTTAATTTCTCCCTTTAAATTTATTGAAGCGGCGGAAGATACCGGCTTGCTGGTCTCAACCGGCCAATGGGTGATTTTGGAGGCATGCAAGCAGTTACGGGCCTGGATGAGTGAGATTCCCACCATGGGGGCCGTAACCGTAAACGTGAACATCTCTGCCCGTCAGTTCGCCGATTCCCGGTTTGTCAGCGACCTGGAAGCGACTCTTTGCCAGACTGGGATCGACCCCGCACAACTGTGCCTCGAGATTACGGAGAACGTAGCGGCAGCTGACCCGAAGTTGACCGCAACCGTTCTCTCCCAGCTTAAACAACTCCGGGTGAGCGTGATCCTCGATGATTTTGGGACGGGCAACTCGTCTTTGAGCGGACTGCGGCGATTTCCGGTCGAAGCCTTGAAGATCGACCGCTCCCTGGTAGGCGGAATGCTGCTCGATCGTGGCGCTTGTGACACGGTGGAGGTGATCATCTTACTGGGGGAGAAGTTGAAATTGAAAGTAATCGCCGAAGGTATCGAATCCATCAAACAGCTCGATCACCTCTACGCCCTGGGGTGTGAACTCGGGCAAGGATACCTGCTCTCCCAACCGGTTGAGGCAAAGGCGGCAGAACTTCTTTTGCGCGCCAGCAGCTCGGTTCCGCAAGCGAAAGTGGCGGGAGCGCAATAGCCCCGGCGCGCAGCTTCATCGAAAGTCTCGGTTCGGTCTAAGTCCGGGGCCTAAAGCACGCGCCAGTTATGCCGATGAAGTTGCTGATGGGGTGAACGTTTGTTCCGAAGTCCATAGCCGTAACAAGTGGCCATCGCTGAGGCGGAAGGAAAAGAACATGAACAAGCTAAGCTTGAGGATGAAACTCGGTTTAGGTTCTGGCAATTTACTACTCTTTCTGGCGGCGATGGGATATTTGGCCTACAACTCGGTGGGCCAGCTCGCCGATATAGCGGCGCGCGCCGAGCAAGTTATGGTCAAGAGTAATTTGGCTTCGCAAATTGAGGCGGCAATGGAAAAGCAGACAGCCGGGATTCGCGGCTTTTTGCTGGTTGGTAAAGAAGACTTGCTGAAACACGATGACGAGGGGAAACGGCAATTCGCCGAGAGCATGGATAAGCTGAGTAAGCTGCTGGTCCTCGATGAATCCAAGAAGCTCCAGGCCGACATCCGGCAATCCTATGCGACCTTTCGCGCCAGTTCCGATCGCCAGATCGCGCTGCGCCGCGCCGGCAAGTTGAAAGAGGCCGAAGCCGTCATGTTCAGCCCCCAGATGAACGAGGCGCGCGGCCAAATCCACAGAGCCATCGCCGATGTGGCGACTGTGGAAAATCGAGTAAGGGAAGAGATACTCAAGGAGCAATCTGCCAGGCAATCACGCGTCCGCTCCATGGTGGTGATCATTGCCTTTGCGGGCATCGTGATTGGGATGGGGATAGCCCAACTGATCGTCCGCTCAGTGAGCGTAGCCATCGCACGGATGCTCGGACTCATCCAGGAAATCGCCGACAACAATCTGGCCATGGTGGATATAAAGGTGGACTCCGAGGACGATATCGGCAAGGCCGACGCGGCCTTGAACCGCATGAAAAATAATCTGCGAGGAATCATTCTTTCCATTGCCGGCACGGCGTCTCACGTGGCCAGTGCCAGCGAAGAGATTTCCTCCTCCGCGACGCAGCTGGCGCAGAGTGCGGAGACGCAGAAGGATCAGACCATGCAAGTGGCGACTGCCATGCAAGAGATGTCTTCCACTGTGGTCTCGGTTTCGGACAGTTGCAACAAGGCCGCTGAGGCGGCGAGTCAGGCGGCAGAAACGGCTCGGGTCGGCGGTTCCATCGTCGACGAAACCTTGGCCAAGATGCGGACGATTGCAGAATCGGTGGGGGCTACGGCCAAGAAAATGGAGGAACTCGGCAAGAGTTCCGACCAGATCGGGCGCATCATCGGCGTCATCGACGATATTGCCGACCAGACCAACTTGCTGGCCCTGAATGCCGCCATTGAAGCCGCACGCGCGGGTGAGCAAGGCCGCGGCTTCGCCGTGGTCGCCGACGAAGTTCGCAAGCTGGCGGAACGGACTACGACGGCCACCAAGGAAATCGCCCAGATGATCAAGAACATTCAGGACGAGACCAAGGTCGCCGTGCTCGCGATGGAGAGCGGCACCAAACAGGTGGAAGAAGGAGTGCATTCAACCGCGAAGGCTGGAGACTCGCTACGAGCCATTATTCAAATGTCAGAGCAGGTAGGGGGAATGATCACCGAGATTGCGACTGCGGCTACCGAGCAGTCCAGCACCACCGAGCAGGTCAATATGAATATCGATCAGATTTCCAAGCTGGTTAAGGAGTCCGCTATCGGCGCCCAGCAGTCGGCGACGGCGTGCCAGGATCTGTCGAGCCTCGCTCTCGATTTGCAGACCATGGTGGGCAAGTTCAAGCTGGAGGAGGGGACGCAGACTGGGGAAGGAAATATTCAATATGCCGGCGGCGATTCGATAGAAGCATACCCAACTCGGACTAAGGCCTTTGCCGCAGGCGCGCACTAGCGTCAGCCTACTCCCACCTACCGGCTGCCGTTGCCCGCAGACACCACTCTTCCATATTCTGAGGCTCGACTCAAGCGGTCGAACATCCGCCAGGCTGCAAAAGAAACCTTGCTGATCGCCTGTTCCCCGTCGCGTTCGTTGGTTAGAAACGCAGTCATCACACAAATTACATAGGGGTTACCCCCCACAAAAATGATGCCGGAATCGTTGCGCACTCCTTCCAGTGCGCCCGGCTTGTTGGCGCTCTTCACGTCGGCTGGCAGCTCTCGAGGAATCCACGAATCTTTGTTCGTGCTGAGGACTTTGAAAAAATCGGCAGTCGATTCCTTGTCGAGCACTTTCCCGTGGTAGATAGCGCCGAGTAGCATCATCATTTCGCGCGGAGTGGAAATGTTCTCGCGGCCCTGCTTGGCGGCGTCGAGGTCCATCATCTTGCGGCGAAGCCGGGTGTGCGCGAGTCCGAGCGAATCGAGCATGGCGTTCACTGTGTCCATGCCGATTCGGTCGATCAGCACGTTTGTCGCGGAGTTGTCGCTGACCGCGACCATCATGGTGGCAAGGTCGCGAAGCGTGATGCGGGTCACGCCAGGCGTGAGGCCGCCCATGATGTCGCTGTCCGGAACCAGATCGGCGGCCTGCACCGTGTAGAGATCGGTGAGCTTGAGCTTGCCCTGCTGCGCCTGTAGATAAAGACTCGCGAGGACCGCAATCTTGATCGAACTGGCTTGAGCGAAGACTTCGTTCTCGTGCAGGAAGAAATGGTCGCCGGTGGAGAGATCCTCGATAGCCACGCCCATCACGCCGTCGAGATGCTGGTCGACGTCGCGAATGCTGGATTCGAGTTTCTCCCAGAGGACTTTTTGCTTCTTGTTTACTTGAGTAGACGGCGCTGACGCGGACGGGCTCTGCGCCATTGCGGCTGCAAGGAGCAAAAGACAGCAAAAAAGATTTTTCAAGGAACCATCCTCCGGACCAGCCAGGCCAAAGCGAGATCAGTTAAGCACAAAGGACACAAAACGGGAAAGCAATTTCAGGATTCCGAGACCCTGCCCGCGCCTCGAGCTCTCCTTGCCGACGACCTTCATCCATCAATTTTGGCCTCGCGCAATTGCTTCACCGCCGTCTCCGAGCTGACCGGCGAATAATAGACTTCCTTGAACGTGTAAGACCGCGCCTTGGTTGCAATAACCGGCATGATCTCAATGTGCCAGTGGTAGTCGTCGTCAATTGTCTTCCAATAACCAAGAGTCTTTGAGGGATGCAAACTATTAGGCGAGGTATGCAGCACGAGATGAAAACTTTCCGTCACCGTACGGACCCGCTGCAAGGTGCGGCGGAGAAGCGCAGCTAGATTCGTCCGCAGTCCCGGCTTTGACAATCCGGTGCGCTCGAATGAAGCTTCGTGGTTCCGAGGCAAAATCCAGGTCTCGTAGGGTACACGCGGGGCGTAGGGTCCAAGGGCGACGTAATCTCCGCGGGCCTCAATTACTCGCGAGGCCTGGCGTTCTTCCTGGGTAAGAATGTCGCAGAAAACACAACGCTCTTTTTGGACAAAATACTCGCGTCCCGCCCGCAATTCGTAAAGCACGCGTCGAGGCACGAACGTGGTGGCCGTCACCTGCGACGAGGGATGGCTAAATTCCTGGCCGGCATTGGAGCCGTAGTCCTTGTAAACACTAACGTACTTGATGCGCGGGTCGCGCTTCAGGTCCATGATACGTTCTGCGGCGAGACGCAGAAATTGCCCAATCTCATCGTCGCTCGCACTCCAAAGCTGGCGGTCGTGCCTGGGATTCTCCACCAGCACCTCATGAGCCCCCACTGAGCTCATGCGGTCATAAATACCATCGCCGCGGCGCCCGGGCTCGCCTTCAATATGGTAGAGCGGAGCGGGATGCACCATCGAGCGCGCCGACCATCCCCCCGTCGCTGGTATCGCAGAGATGACCTGCGTCGCCTCGGGGGCGTCCGGGCAAAAACGGCACGGGCCTTCAGGACGCGGCCCGCTTATGGTTGGGTCGTCTCCCGTCATTACCCAGGAGCGCGTAATGGGATCTTTGCGGAGTTCCATGTATTAGCTAAACACTGCGGGAGAACGCGCGTCAACTGCGATTTCCACGTCGCGCTGTGATAAGCGGCACAAAATATGAGCCTAAGGCTTTGTTATAATCCGCGCGAAGCCCCACACTTCGACTGAAATAATGACCGAGCCGTCCACCCCGCTGATGCGGCAATATGCCGCCGTCAAGAAAGAACATCCTACGGCGCTACTGTTTTTCCGCCTGGGCGATTTTTACGAGTTGTTCTTTGATGATGCCATTGTGGCTTCCAAAGAGCTTCAGATCACGCTGACCTCGCGCAATAAAGAGAAAGGCATCGCCGTACCTATGTGCGGCGTTCCGCATCATGCCGCTGAGGGCTACATTGGCAAACTTATTCGTAAGGGCTTCAAGGTGGCCATCTGCGAACAGATGGGAGATGCGCCTCCGGCCAAAAAGCAGATCGGCACGAAACTCGTGCGGCGCGAAGTGACGCGCGTGGTCACACCGGGCACAGCGGCAGATTCGTCCCTGGGTTCGGAAGAAAATAATTTTCTCGCAGCTCTGGCGCAGGTGGCTGAGCGGGTGGGCTTCGCAGCTCTGGATCTTTCCACCGGGGAGTTTCGCGCGACGGAATTCTCTGGTGAAGGCGCGCTGCGCCGCGTGCAGGAAGAGCTGGAGCAGCTTCGGCCCAAAGAATTGCTCTACGGATCGGCGGCTCCGTTGTTCGATGCAAGGACCAGCCGGAGCCAGACCCCCCAGCCTCGGGTATCTGGGGCTGCGTGTACCGAGACTCCACTCGACGACTGGATTTTCGCCCCGGACCATGCCATTCCGCTGCTGGAGAATCATTTTGGAGTGCTATCGCTCGAAGGATTTGGTCTGGCGGGGCGGACAGCGGCGACTGCCGCTGCCGGGGCGATCCTCTATTACGTTCGCTCGACGCAGCGCGGATCGCTCGATCACGTCGACCGTATCGGATGGTACGAACGCCAAAACTGCCTGGTGCTGGACGCGGTTACGGTTAGAAATCTGGAATTGATTGAACCGCTGTTTGCCGGGACCGATGCGGGCATCACGTTGTTTCGCTCGATCGATGCCGCGGTTACTCCCATGGGCAAGCGCCTTCTGCGAGCATGGTTGCTGCGTCCGTCGCTCGATCTCGGCGAAATCAATGCCCGCCTGGACGCGGTAGAAGCAGGCGTGAAAGATACGATCGCTCGCGAAGAGTTACGTCGCGCTCTCGACGGTGTGCTCGACCTCGAGCGCCTTTTGAGCCGCGTGACCCTCGAGACGGCGAATCCGCGGGATGTATTGGCGCTGGCCGCATCGTTAGGAAAGATTCCGGCCATCAAGGCCGCGGTTGGAAGGCTAGCAGCGGAGCGGCTGAAGACTCTGCACGCATCGCTCGATGAACTGGCCGACCTGCGTGACCGCATCGAAAAAACGATTGTGCCCGAACCTCCGCTAAGTTTTGCGGATGGCGGAGTAATTGCCCCCGGAGTGAATCGCGACCTGGACGAATTGCGTGAACTCTCGCGCAACAGCAAACAGGTACTGGCGCAAATCGAGCAGCGGGAACGGGGACGAACCGGCATCGGCTCCCTGAAGGTAAAGTTCAACTCCATCTTTGGCTACTACCTCGAGGTTTCCAAACCGAACCTGCACCTGGTCCCGCAGGATTACGAACGCAAACAAACTCTGGTAGGCGCCGAGCGCTTCACCACGCCTGAATTGAAAGAGTACGAAGCGAAGATTCTTGACGCGCAGGAAAAGATTGTCGAGATCGAACGCCGCTTGTTCACCGAACTCCGCACCGCAATCGCAGCTGAGGCGAAGCGAATCCGGCAGACGGCGCTCGCGCTGGCCGAAGTGGACGTGCTGGCTTCTCTAGCTCACGTCGCCGCGCTGCGCAATTACTGCCGGCCACAATTTATAGCGTCGGCAGAGGGTGAAGCCGGAGAACTCGAGATCATTGAAGGGCGCCACCCGGTGATCGAGCAGCAAGAGATGGCCGGAGGCAGCGAGCGCTTCATCCCTAACGATCTTTATCTGAATTCGACTACGCACACGATTCTCCTGCTGACTGGGCCAAACATGGGCGGCAAGTCCACCTACCTGCGGCAAACGGCGCTGATCGTGATTCTGGCGCAGATGGGCTCATTCGTTCCGGCGCGCTCGGCGCGGCTCAGCATAGTGGACCGCGTCTTCACCCGCATCGGTGCCAGCGACAACCTGGCCCGCGGGCGCTCGACATTCATGGTCGAGATGACGGAAACAGCGGCGATCTTGCACACCGCCACGGCACGATCGCTCGTTCTGCTCGACGAAGTTGGCCGTGGCACGTCCACTTATGACGGCCTGGCGATTGCCTGGGCCGCAATCGAATATCTGCACGCGCGGGTTCGCGCCAAAACTCTATTCGCCACTCACTATTTCGAGTTGACGGAACTAGCCGAGCAACTTGCAGGAGTAAAGAACTATCATGTTTCTGTAAAAGAAACCGGCGGAGGCATTGTCTTCCTGCGCAAGGTCGAAGCGGGCGCGGCCGACCGCAGCTATGGTATCGAAGTTGCTAAGCTGGCTGGCCTGCCGAATGAAGTGATCACACGCGCGCGCGAGGTGCTGGCCGAGCACGAGTCGGCAGAACGTCAACTAACGGAACATCTCTCGCCCGGGTCCGCCCCTCCAGCGACGCAGCTAACAATCTTCACGCCGCTATCGCAGCCCGTGCTGGAGAAGCTCCGCGAAGTGGATTTGAACCGGCTCACTCCGCTGGAGGCCTTGAATCTGCTGGCGGAGTTGAAGAAGGAAATCTGACTACCTGGAACAGAAAGTCGACCCGCAACGGATGCTTGCTCAAAAAACCCTTGGCCCCAAACGCGAAATCGGCCAGCTCCTGATCGTCGGCTTCGACGGAGTCAAAATGACGCCGAAGCTCGCTTCCCTGCTAGCGCGTCTGCAGCCAGCAGGTGTAATCCTGTTCGCACGAAATTTAAAAACCGCCGAGCAAACCTGGCAGCTACTGCGTGACTGTCAGGAGCACGTGTCAACGCCGCTGTTTACGTGCGTTGACGTCGAAGGCGGCAGCGTGGATCGCTTCCGTGATGTACTGGGGCCAGCGCCCTCGGCGGCGGATGTCTTCGCCACCGCCGACCGCAAGCTCTTCCGCAAACACGGCCAGGTGATTGGAGAAAACTGCCGCGCTCTTGGATTCAACGTTGACTTTGCTCCTGTTGTCGATCTGAGGTTTCAAGCCTCGCATGATGTCATGAATTCGCGAACTGTCTCGGAAAACCCACGCGATGCGACCGCCTATGCGCGCGAGTTTCTCGCCGGGCTACGGACAGCGGGCGTCCTTGGTTGCGGCAAACACTTTCCTGGCCTGGGCGAGGGAAAGCTCGATAGCCATCACGAACTGCCGGTAATCAAGAAGCCCCTGAAAAAGCTTTGGGTGGAGGACTTGCTACCCTACCGCATGCTCCGCGCGCAGATGGCGATGGTGATGATCTCGCACGCGGCCTATCCGCTGGTCACGCGCGATAAGACTCCGGCGTCCCTGTCGAAGATGTGGGTCACAGACATTCTGCGCAAGCGCATCGGCTACCGCAATCCGATCGTATCGGACGATCTGGAGATGGGTGGAGTCTTGTCAGCCGCACCGATTGGAAAAGCTGCCGTCGAGTTCATTCGCGCCGGCGGAGATTTGTGTCTGGTCTGCCATCGCGAAGACTACATTACAGAGGCCTATCAGGAACTAGTAAGCACGGCAGAGTCTGATTCGAAGTTCGCCAAACGCGTTGCCGAATCGGTGCGGCGAGTCCTGACCTTCAAGAAGAAGTCGGCAAAGGTACTTCGCAGGACGAAGGCCCCGTCAGCCGCAATGCTTGAAGAGCTTTCGCGCAAACTGTGGGAATTCGGAGAGCAGGTGCGGCTGGAAGGTTTGGTGCGTGCGGAAGAAGAGCAAGCGCAAAATTCCCGGCGGCCACGCGCATGACGAAGAAAGACATGATTGTGGCCGGGGTAATGAGCGGGACTTCCGCTGACGGCGTCAATGTGGCGCTGGTGCGCATGCAAAGTCGTCCAACAGAATCCAATACTTCCGGGCCGGGCGGGCCAGTCGCCCGCCTCCACACGAACCGCTCCCACACTGGCTTCGAACTGCTCGGGCACGCGGAATACTCCTACCCCAAGAAGGCTCGCTCTGCTGTGCTGGCTGCAATGAATGCTTTGCGAGCAAGCGTGGCGGATCTGGCCCGGCTGAATTTCCTGCTCGGCGAACTTTATGCCGATGCCGTGCTGGCTACCGAGCGACGGTTTCGTGTAAAGGCGCAACTCGTCGGTTGCCACGGGCAAACGCTTTATCATCAGGGTGAGGCGCAGAGCTTTCTTGGACGCAAAATTGCGGCCACTTGGCAGACGGGCGAGGCGGCAATTGTCGCGGCGAGAGTGGGCGTGCCGGTGGTTTCCGATTTCCGTCCGGCGGATATGGCGGCCGGCGGCAAGGGTGCGCCGCTGGTTCCCTTCCTCGACTATCTTTTGTTTCGCGACGCGCGCGTAGGAAGAATCGTACAAAACATCGGCGGCATCGCGAACCTCACCGCGATTCCCGCCGGTGCAACTGCCAACCACGTGATCGCGTTTGATACCGGGCCGGGCAATATGGTCATTGATGCCGTCACTGAAAGGCTCTTCGTCCAGCCCTTCGATCGTGGCGGAAAGATTGCGGCCTCGGGGAAAGTGCTGGATAAGGTAGTCGAGCAAATATTGCAGCGCGACTTTTTCCGTCGAAAGCCTCCGAAGAGTGCGGGCCGCGAAGAATTCGGGCGAGAATTCGTGCGCGAATTTCTGCGACGCTGCGGACGCTGCGCAAAACAGGACGTGGTCGCAACCGCGACAGCGCTCACAGCCAAGTCAATCGCTGATGCAGTGCGGAAGTATGCCATACGACAAACCAGCTCCGCACGGACACAAGGATTTCAAGAAATGATTCTCTCCGGAGGAGGAGCGAAGAACTCCGCACTCGTGGACATGTTGACTACTGAGCTTGTACCGCTTGGCTTGCGCCTGCGATTGTCCGACGAATTTGGCCTGCCTTCAGCGGCGAAGGAAGCTGTGGCCTTTGCCGTCATGGCGCATGCGACCTGGCACCGCCGCTCCTCCAACGTTCCTTCCGCGACTGGCGCGAAGCGCGCAGCCGTGCTGGGCAAGATTTCGTATCCGTAAACTTGTAAGCTGAGCCCCATTAAACCTATGCCGATTTACATCTCCTTGCTTCGTGGGATTAACGTGGGCGCGCACAAGCGGATTAAGATGGAGCAGCTTCGAACATCGTTTGCGAAGTTGGGATTCGAGCGGGTCAATACCTACATTCAGAGTGGTAATGTGGTTTTTAAGGCTGCCAAACTCTCTTCGCCCGTATTGTCCAAGCGAATCGAGGAGAGAATATTCAGCGACTTTGGATTTCCAGTCTCAGTCGTTTTAAGAACCGCCGACGATATGGCCAAGACGATTGACAGCAACCCATTTCTCAAGGAGCGCGGCCTCGATCAGCAAAAGCTCCACGTCATGTTTCTGTCTGATGCCCCAGCGGCCACCGCTTTGAAGAAGTTAGCCGAACTGACCGCGCCACCCGACCAGTCCTGCTGTCTGGGCAAAGAGATCTATCTTTACCTTCCGCATGGAGTTTCAGAAAGCACCTTGATGAAAAGTCCTGTTGAACGGATCTTGTCGGTTGTGAATACTACCCGCAACTGGAGAACCGTGAACGCTGTTCATCAGATGTGCCAGGAATGCCGCTGATGGGCCGCCGGCTTCCCGCGGCTTTCGCACTTCTCACTGTGTTATTTGCGCCTCTGCTTTCCTGCTCCAACAAGCCCGACCCCAACACGCTGGTGATGCTGATCGAATCAAGTCCCACGAATCTGGACCCGCGCATCGGAGTGGACGCGCAGTCGGAGCGCATCGACAATTTAATCTTCGACGATCTGCTGTCGCGCGGCGATAACCTCGATGTAGCGCCGGGACTGGCCGAGCGCTGGGAAATTCCCAATCCGCTCACCTACATCTTTCGCCTACATCACGGCGTAAAGTTTCATGACGGCCGGCCTCTCACCTCGCGCGATGTGAAGTGGACCTTCGATTCCCTGCTCCAGGGGAAAGTACGCAGCACCAAGGCTGCGGTATACCGGTTCGTCGATCACATCGAAACGCCGGATGATTACACCGTTACCTTTCATATGAAAGAACCGTCCGCAACTTTGCTGTGGAATCTCTCGGACGGCGCCATCGGCGTCGTGCCCTACGGCAGCGGGACTGAAGTGACGACGCATCCCATCGGCTCCGGACCGTTCAAGTTTGTCGCCGCAGAGACGGACAAAGAAGTCATCCTCGAACGCAACGACGATTACTGGGGCGACAAGCCTAAACTCGCCCGCGTGCGCTTTGCCGTAGTGCCCGACGCGACCACGCGCGCACTCGAATTGCGCAAGGGCAGCGCCGACGCCGCCATCAACGCACTTACGCCAGATACCGTTCTTACGCTTGAGCGCGATCCGACACTGGCCGTCGAACGCGCTCCTGGAACTGTCCTTGCTTACCTTGGATTCAACCTTCGTGATCCGACTTTGAACGACGTACGCGTGCGCCAGGCCATCGCCTACGCTCTCGACCGTCGCCCCATGATCGAGTATCTGTGGCGCGGTGCCGCGCAACCGGCGCGCAGCATTCTTCCGCCGCAGAGTTGGGCCTACAACGGCAATGTGCCGCCATACGACCACGATCCTGACAAGGCGCGCGCGTTACTCAATACGGCGGGATATCCCGCAGTGAACGGCGTGCGCTTTCACATCACGATGAAGACTTCTACCGACGAGAACACGCGCCTGATGGTGGCCGTGATGCAACAGCAGCTGCGCGAGGTGGGCATCGTGCTCGATATTCGCAGCTTCGAGTTCGCCACTTTCTTCGCCGACGTGACTCATGGGGCGTTTCAGCTTTACGGGCTGCGCTGGATCGGAGGCAACGAAGATCCCGACATCTTCGAGTACGCGTTTCACTCGGCAAAGTTTCCGCCCAATGGTGCCAACCGTGGCTATTATTCGAACCAGAAGGTCGATGCCCTGATCGACCAGGCCCGCCGTGAAGTCGCTCCCAGCTCGCGCAAGCTGATCTATGCCGAGGTACAGCGCATCCTGGCTGAGGAAGTGCCCTCCATCAACTTGTGGTATCTGGACAACGTTCTGGTGCACAACAAGCGCGTGCGTAATCTGAAGTTGAATCCGGCGGGTAACTACGACTTTCTGAGGACGGCGGAGCTGGCGAATCCTTGAGAAGGGCTTCGCGCGGGGTACGCGGTGAAAGGCCGCGGAGATCGCCGAGTGTTACCATCAACGTCTAGAGGGCAATTGTGAATCGCCGGCGAGACGCCGGCGCTGCGTTCGGTTTTTATGCGGATTCTCTTCATCGGCGATATTTTTGGACGGCCAGGACGGACCATCGTCAAGGAGCGGCTGCCGGGCATTGTCCGCGATCAGGCCATCGACCTGGTCATCGCCAATGGCGAGAACTCGGCGGCGGGATTTGGAATCACCCCCGCTCTGGCAGAGGAACTGTTCGAACTGAATATCGACGTGATTACCACCGGCAACCACGTCTGGGACAAGCGCGAAATCGTCGACTACATGCAGATGGTCGAAGGCAATGGCCATGGTCCGCAACGGCGCTTGCTTCGCCCCGCGAACTATCCCGCGGACATGCCTGGCTGGGGCTTGTATCAAGGCCACAAAGCAAAAGTTCCTTACGCCGTAATCAACCTGCAGGGGCGAGTTTTCATGGCGTCAAACGACGATCCATTTCGCACCGCCGATCAGCTTTTGCAGAAAATTGAGGCTAGGATTATTTTTGTGGACTTCCATGCCGAGGCGACCTCCGAAAAAATTTCTCTCGGATGGTATCTCGATGGCCGCGTCACGGCCGTGGTAGGAACACACACGCACGTGCCCACTGCCGATGAGCGCATTCTGCCCAAGGGCACGGCTTACGTCACTGATGTTGGCATGACCGGTCCCTATGACGGTGTGATTGGCGTGAAGAAAGAACTGGTGGTGGGCAAGTTCCTGAACGGCATGCCGGTACGCTTTGAGCCGGCAACCAGCGACGTCCGGCTATGCGCCGTGGTAATTGACTGCGACGAGGAGACCGGCAAGGCACGGGACATCGAACGCCTGATGCTGAGTTAAATCCGGATCCTCGCAAGAAAGCCACTCTTCAACGTTCTCGCTTTGTTGTGCCATGGCACGACGTTGCAGGTAAACCCTAAGGTACCTGCACTAATATCCCACGGCGACGAGCTGGCGTCGGGTTAAAATCAGAAGCCAATGCGTCTTTCGTTGTCCATCGTTGCAATTTTCCTTCTAGCCGCCGTCCTGGCGGTTTCGGCGTTTGCCGGAAGCGATTCTTCCGTCGACGCGCCGACCATTTCTTGCGGCAACGGTGTGCCGGGCGGCGTCAACTGCACTGCCTCTAAAAAAGACCTCAAAGAGGCCCGCGGCGCATATGCCCATGGATTGAAATTCCACGATCACGGACGTCTGGAAGAGGCCTTGGCACATTTTAACAATGCCTCACGGTTAGTTCCGCAGGACGTCTTGTTTCTGTCGGCGCGCGAAGTTACGAAGGCGCAGTTGGTCTTTCAGCATACCGAGCGTGGTGATGCACTTCTGGCCGAGGCGCGGCGAGAACAGGCTGCGGCGGAATACCGTGCCGCCCTCGTGCTTGATACGGAAAATTCCTACACGCAGCAGCGTCTCGAGGAAGCGATGCGCGATCCGGCGGCTCCAGTCCTCGCCGGGATGACCGCCTCGCTGGCCGACTCCAGTGAGATTCATCTTGAGCCCAAGAGCGAGCGGGCTACGTTTCACTACCGCGGAGATATTCGGGGACTCTTTACTGAGCTCGCCTCAGCCTATGGCGTGAATCCTGAATTTGATGACTCGGTCGCAGCCAAGACAGTGCGCTTCTACGTCGATGATGTCGACTTCTTCACCGCACTCGGCCTGGCATGCCGCGTCACTAAGACCATGTGGACGCCTCTGGATGCCCACCAGTTGCTGCTCGCGGCTGACACCGCGGAAAATCACAAGCAGTTTGACCGCATGTCGCTCGGCACGTTTGCCGTTCCCGGAGCCACCACTCCGCAAGAAGTTACCGAGATGGTCACGTCGATGCGCAACATCTGCGACTTCCAGAAGATCAGCACTGGGCAAGGCGGAACGCTGGAGGCGCGCGCGCCGCAGCCCATGTTACGGGCGTGCGCGACGTTGTTGCGGCAGTTGACCAGCGAGCGCCCGCAAGTGATGTTCGATATTCGCGTCTTCCAGATCAGCCACAAACTCACGCGAAACATTGGACTGCACATTCCGGATACTTTCAACCTGTACAACATTCCGGTGGCGGCCTTGGGGTTATTGGGGGGACAGAGCATCCAGTCGCTGATCAACCAACTGATTGCCTCCGGCGGCATTAATCAGGCAGGCAGTTCGAGTTTGTCGGCTCTTCTGGCGCAACTGCAGGGACAGCAGAATTCCATTTTCAGCCAGCCTTTGGCCACCTTCGGTGGCGGCCTCACCTTCTCTGGACTCAGTCTGGATCAGCTCGCCGCCGCCCTTTCACTGAATGAGTCGTGGTCACGAACGCTCGATCACATCACCGTGCGCGCCGCACAGGGCAATGAAGTCACCTTCCATCTGGGGACCCGCTATCCCATTCTGAATGCTTCCTACGCTCCCATCTTCAACTCGCCGCAGATTGCGGCGGTGCTTGGCAATCAGACTTACGTCCCACCGTTTCCATCCGTCAGTTATGAAGACTTGGGATTAAACCTCAAGGCAAAGCCGGTGATCCACGGCAACCGCGAAGTTAGCATGACGCTCGAATTGCAGGTGCGCTCCCTGACCGGGCAAAGCGCCAACGGTGTTCCGGTGATTTCCAACAAGGAATACAAAGGCAGCATCCGTCTTCGCGATGGTGAACCGGCCGTTGTTGCGGGAGAAATCTCCAGCAACGATCAGCGATCGATGAGTGGGCTTCCGGGGCTGGGATTCATTCCCGGACTCAATCAAGCCATGGTCAACAACACACTCACCAAAGACGACGACGAACTGCTCATCATGATCACGCCGCACGTCGTATCCAACCGCGACCATGCCACCGATGAGATCTGGGTGAGTGAGAAGTAGCGAAGCCGCTCACTTTCCTTGCTTCGCAGCGAAGTCCACGAGCCCCTTCAGACTGGCGGCCGGCACCTGACTCACATTTCCGATGCTCCGCCCATTGATAAAAAGAGTCGGCGTACCCGTTACGCTCACTGACTTTCCCAGGGCCAGCGAAGCATCCACATGAGCTTTGGTTACCGGAGTCGAAGCGCACGCCGCGATGTCCGCGCCCTTCACCCCCGCGCCCTCGGCCAGCGCAGTCAGTTTCTCATCGGCATTTTCGGCGGTGATGTCGGCCTGAGTCTCGTAGGTTTTGGCAATGAACTTCCAGAATGCATCGTTCGAGGCTTGCGCAACGCAGTCGGCGTAAGCGGCGCCCTTTGCCGCCCAATTGTGCATCTCCAGGGGAAAGTTTTGAAAGACAAAGCGCGCGTCAGGTTCAGAGGCGATGAGACCCTCGATTGCCGGCTGCGCAGCCTTGCACGCCGGACATTGCAGGTCGCCGAACTCGACGATCGTGACTGGTGCATTCTTCGGCCCGCGCGACGGTCCGGTAATACCTTTCTCCAGCGTCTTCTTCGCTGGATCGAACGGCTTGGCTCCGAATGGAATGATGTCGCCAACCACGGCGTGTTCGCCATCCCCCGTCACATAGAAACGGGTGAGCTGCTGGCCTTGGGGGCTGGCCAGAACCACATCGACTTGGGCGAGTCCCGCCACCGGCGCCGGCTTGATGCTGGAGATCTTCCAGCTTACCCCCGACTCGTAGCCGAAGGTCTGCTGCATGAACGAGTCAACCGTGGCTTCGGAGGGAAGATTCGCGGCCGCTCCTGAGGTGGGTTTTTCCGCCGCCTTCGCGTTGGCAGAGTTTTGCGCTGCGGAAAAAGTGCACGTCAGCACAAGAATAAGAATCAGATTAAAACAATTGCGCATGGTTTCCCTTTCGATTCAAATGGCGTAGAAAAGACAAGCTGGGATTTATGAGTAACCTCTGAGCCAATCTCGTTCAAACCTCGCTCTTGGCGGCGATGGGAAAACGGCGCCCGTAGCCGAAGGCCTTGGGAGAAATCTTAATGCCTGGCGCCGCCTGCTGGCGTTTGTATTCGGCGCGATCCACCATTCTTACCACCCGCTTTACAACTTCAATATCGAAACCATGATCGGCCGCAATGCGCTCGGCAGAGTGCGCATCCTCTACGTAGTCTTCGAGGACGGCGTCAAGAATCTCGTAGGGCGGCAGGGAGTCGCTGTCCTTCTGGTCGGGCCGCAACTCCGCGGAGGGTGGCTTCTCCAGCGTGGCTCGCGGAATTACCGGGCGGCGCGAATTCGCGTAGTGACTAAGCCGGTATACCAGCGTTTTCGGAACATCTGAGATGACTGCGAGACCGCCCACCATATCACCGTAAAGTGTACAGTAGCCCACGCCCAGCTCGCTTTTGTTGCCGGTGGAAAGCACGATCGCGCCGAACTTGTTGGAGAGCGCCATCAGCATCGTGCCCCGGGCGCGCGACTGAATGTTCTCCTCGGTAACGTCTTCCTTTATTCCCGCGAAGACATTCTGCAAAGTTTGCCGGTACGCTTCCACTGCGGAGTTGATCGGGAGCAACTCGAAGCGGATGCCGAGATTGTTCGCCAGCGCGCGGGCGTCCTCGATAGATCCCGGCGAAGAATACGGGCCGGGCATGCCGACGCCGATCACGTTTTCCGGGCCGATGGCGTCGGCTGCGATGACGGCGGTGAGCGCCGAATCGATCCCTCCGCTCAGGCCGACGATCGCTTTCTGAAACCCGCACTTGCGCATGTAGTCGCGCGTTCCGAGGACCAGCGCGGCATACACGCTGGCGTCATCCCCTTCGACCTGTTCGTGAAGATCTCCGGTTAGCGTTTTCGAATCGAAATAGATCAGGTCTTCCTCGAACGATCGTCCCTGCGCGACGATGTTTCCTTCCGGGTTGAGCACGAAGCTGGAACCGTCGAACAGAAGGCTGTCATTGCCACCAACTTGATTCACCATGGCGACCGGGACTTTGTGCTGGCTGGCGATCGATGCCAGCATGTCGCGGCGCAGTTCGCGCTTGCCGATCCAGAAAGGCGACGCGGAAATGTTGAGCACAAAGTTTCCGCCGGCGCGGATCAGAGTATCGATGGGATCGACGGTGTACAGGCGCTTGGGCCAGAAGAGCTTGTCGTTCCAGGCGTCTTCGCAGATGGTGAGCGCGACTTGATTGCCGCAGAAGGGGAACAGGCTTTGACTTTTGGCTGGCGCGAAGTTGCGCATTTCGTCGAAGACGTCGTAGGTAGGCAGAAGCATCTTCGATTGCAGGAAGGCGATCTTGCCGTCTTGCAGGAGCGCGGCAGAGTTCATCACGGACTTGCCGGTTTCGGAGTGCGCGGGCGTGACTAAACCACAGATGACGGCGATGCCGCGCGTCTCGGCGGCAATCTTCTCGACGGTCTCGCGATTGCGCGCAACGAAGGATGGGCGTTCGACAAGATCACGAGGCGGGTAGCCGCAGACCGACAACTCGGGAAACAGGATCAGCCCGGCGCCGTTCGCTTGCGCGCGTCTCGCGAAGTCGATGTGCTTGACGGCGTTGCCGGAGAAATCTCCGACCGTGGGGTTGATTTGGCCGAGCGCAATCTTCACATCTTTAGTGTAAAGCCGCAGGAGCGGAGGCGCTAGCCGCTGGCCAGCGCGGCGCGTTTGCGTTTTGCGCGCGCACGATAGTGGAGTTCAACCCCGACCGCTTCAAGAATGCTTTCCAGAGTCGTGAACGTTGGGTTCCCGCGTGCAGAAAGCGTCCGGTATAGCGTCTCTCGGTTTACGCCCGCTGCAACCGCCACTCTGCCGATCTTGTGAGCCTCTGCCACATCCCGCAGAGCCAACATGAACACGTCTTGGGATTCCCTCGCCGCGGCATTCAGATATGCGGCAACGTGCTCTGGATCTCTTAGCCGTTCATTCAACCCGATTTTGTATGGTCGTGATCGTGGCATCGCTATCCCCTGACCTTATAGTCGTTATAGTCGTTCCAGTATCGCTTGGCGGCCTTGATGTCCTGCTTCTGCGTGTTCTTTCTGCCTGCGCACAGAATCAGCGAGTTCCTTCCGTCGGCGGCGGTGTAGACCCGGTAGCCTGGTCCCGCGTTTACTTTCAGTTCGATCAAACCGTCTCCGATATCGCGATAGTTCCCCAGCGATCCCCGGCGCAGCAGAGCGACTTTGGCGTCAATGGCCGCCCTCCCCACTGGATCCTTGAGATCGCGCATCCAGTCATCAAAAGGAGCTGTCCCCGACAATGACTCATAGACCTCTACGTTTCTCGGGCGCGCCTGCACGAAGCTTTACCTCGACGTCGGTGAGGCATGTAGCCTACAAGCTACATGGAGTCTAACAGGTTGCAGGGTGGGTTTCAAAGACTCTCAGCGGATTGGCGGGATGCCTTGGAGTTCCATTGCGAGGATCAGATCGGGCCGAGATCCAGATAAAAAAATACGGATCGAATTGGCTAAAATATCTGGAATCAGCGAGTTACGAGTCTCGGGTATGAGTCGAATCTGGCTAAAATATTGGAAACAAAGAACTTGCTCGTAAAATATTGCATTCAAATGACTTAGGCGATTTCGCTTTGGCTAAGTGGCTTGGAATCAACGGACCTCCTGCAAAATATTGCATTTGCTGGAGTTATCTCATTGCTATTCTGATTTCAAAGAGCCAATGCCTATAGAGATAGGATCTCAGGGTTGAGAATCGAAGTCAAGGGAATTGTATGAGATTAGCGGTAACTTCCGGTTAGCCGATGATTCGTTCAGGATGGCAAAATGAATGTTGACGCGCTTTCAAAACGCTCTCTAGCATAAGGAGCATCAATCGAGATTTTCATACGAACGAGGCGCAATTCACAGCGATGGACGTTCCGGCGGGACGAGGCCTCGGATCAAGAACAATGGTGAATATGAGCAGACTGTCCAATGAGGTAGCAATAGTGACGGGCGCGTCCAAAGGCATAGGCGGTGGGATTGCAACGGCCTTGGGAGCTGCGGGCGCGCGCGTCGCCGTGAACTATTCCTCCGACCGGGAAGGCGCCGAACGCGTTGCTCAGGCGATCACCGACAATGGGAGCAAGGCGATCGCGGTTGGGGCCGACGTGTCCAAGGCCGCAGATGTGGCGCGGTTATTCACGGAAGTGGATTCCGCGTTCGGAAGACTGGACGTTTTGGTGAACAACGCCGGGGTATTCCGCTTCGGCGCCCTCCCGGAGATCACCGAAGAGAGCTTTCACCTCCACTACGACATCAACGTTCTCGGGGCGATTCTCACCGTGCAGGAGGCGATCAAGCACTTTATGCTGCGGCTCCCAATGGTTGATCCTTTGCTCCCCTAATCAAAAGCCACAAGATAATCGCCGGTTCGCCCAGGGTTAGCGGGATGTTCGCGATTCGGCCCACGAGGTTCGCGTAGCTCGGCAGAAGCAACGGCGTAAGACTATCCGCCAAGTAGCCGAAA
>WNFJ01063973.1_pt1 | contig 29205 bp, 27 predicted proteins | sample 5400461 | NCBI WGS metagenome assembly WNFJ01 (sample SAMN13153349, study PRJNA577476) | soil metagenome | isolation source: 115 cm saprolite on Douglas fir-dominated hillslope | place: USA:California | collected 2013-09-17
GACGGGCTCGGCGATCACCTGGAAATACCCGGGGTGCATCCTGCAGGGGGACCACTCCATCGGGGAGTTCTATTCGGTGGCCGTGACCAACCACCGCCAGCAGGCGGACACGGGCACGAAGATGATCCACCTCGGCAAGCACACCCGGTCCACGATCGTGTCGAAAGGCATCTCGGCGGGTCGCGGGCAAAACACCTACCGCGGACTGGTGAAGATCCTCAAGGGTGCCGACGAGGCCCGGAACTACTCGCAGTGCGACTCGATGCTGATCGGCGACCAGTGCGGCGCGCACACCTTCCCCTACATCGACGTGCGGAACAGCACGGCGATCATGGAGCATGAGGCGTCGACGTCGAAGATCGGCGAGGATCAGATCTTCTACGCGAAGCAGCGCGGCGTCGCGGCCGAAGACGCTGTGTCGATGATCGTCAACGGCTTCTGCAAAGAGGTCTTCAAGGAGCTGCCGATGGAGTTCGCCGTGGAAGCCCAGCGGCTGCTCGGCATCAGCTTGGAAGGGAGCGTCGGGTGAGCTCGCTCCTGGAAGTCCGCGACCTCCACGCCACCGCCGAGGGCCGGGAGATCCTGCGCGGCGTCGACCTGTCCGTGGACGTCGGGCAGGTGCACGCGATCATGGGTCCGAACGGCTCCGGCAAGAGCACGCTCGCGCAAGTGCTGGCCGGCCATCCGGCCTACACCGTCACCGCCGGGAGCGTCCACTACGCGGGGAAGGACCTGCTCGCGATGAAGCCCGAAGAGCGGGCGCGCGAGGGCGTGTTCCTCGCCTTCCAGTATCCCGTCGCGATCCGCGGCATCACCAACGCCTACTTCCTGCGCGCCGCGGTCAACGCCATCCGCAAGCACCGCGGGCAGGAGGAACTCGGGCCGGTCGAGTTCATGGACGCGCTCGAGGCGAAGCTGAAGGTGATCGGGTGGGACGACAGCTATCTCAGTCGGCCGGTCAACGAGGGGTTCTCCGGGGGGGAGAAGAAGCGCAACGAGATCCTGCAGCTCGCGGTGCTCGACCCCCGGCTCGCCATCCTCGATGAGACCGACTCGGGGCTCGACATCGACGCCTTGAAGACCGTGGCGCACACCGTGGACAAGCTGCGCCGCCCCGACAACGCGACGGTGATCGTGACCCACTACTACCGGATCCTCACCCACATCACGCCGGACGTCGTGCACGTGCTGTCCGGCGGCCGCATCGTGAAGTCGGGCGGCAAGGCGCTGGCGCTCGAGTTGGAGGAGAAGGGCTACGATTGGCTGCGGGAACCCGCGGCGGTGGCATGAGCCAGCCGAGCGATGTGACGGCGCGCTACCTCGCCGCGTTCCGAGCGTTTGCCGGCAACGGCGCGGCGGGTGCGCCCCCGTGGCTCAAGGAAATCCGCGAGGGCGCGATCGCGCGGTTCGCCGAGCTCGGGTTCCCCACGATGAAGCAGGAGGAGTGGCGCTTCACCAGCGTCGCGCCGATCGCCGAGACGCCGTTCGAGCGCCCGCGCGACGTCGTCGCGGTCGCCGACCCGGCGCTGGCCGCGCTCGGCCTCCTCGGCGAGGGTCCGCGCGCCGTGTTCGTGGACGGCCGTTACGCCCCCGCGCTGTCGTCGGTCGCCGGGCTCGCGCCCGGCGTGCTGGTGACGGGGCTCGGCGCCGCGCTCGAGACGGGTGCCGCGGGCGAGCTGGCGCGCCGCCACCTGACCCGCTACGCGCGCTGGCAGCAGAGTCCCTTCGCGGCGCTCAACACCGCCTTTCTCTCCGACGGGGCGCTGGTCTACGTCCCCCCCGGGGTCGCCCTCGAGGCGCCGCTCGAACTCGTATTCCTCTCGACTGCGGGTGGCGGGGCGGGTCCCACGGTGTCCCATCCCCGCACTCTCGTGATCGTCGAGCGCGATGCCCGCGCGGCGGTGGTCGAGACCTACGCCGGCGTCACCGACGACGCGTACTGGACGAACGCGGTGACCGAGGTCGTCGTGGGCGAGGGCGCCCGCGTGGAGTTGTATCGCGTGCAGCGGGAGGGCGCCCGGGCCTATCACATCGGCACCACGCACAGCCACCAGGGCCGTGACGCCTTCCTCGGGCTGCACGTGGTGACGCTGGGCGGCCGGCTTGCCCGCCACGACATCACCACCGTGCTGGGCGGGGCGGGGGCCGAGCTGATCCTCAACGGGCTGTACGTCCTGGACGGCGCCCAGCACGCCGATCACCACACGGTGATCGACCACGCCCAGCCGCACTGCACCAGTCACGAGTTCTTCAACGGCGTGCTCGACGACCGCGCCCACGGAGTGTTCAACGGCCGGATCGTCGTGCAGCCGGGGGCGCAGCGCACCGATTCGAAGCAGACCAACAACAACCTGCTGCTCTCCACCGAGGCGCGCGCCGACAGCCAACCGCAGCTCGAGATCTACGCGGACGACGTGAAATGCACGCACGGCTCGACGGTCGGCCCGATCGACCCGCAGCAGCTGTATTACCTCCGCAGCCGCGGTCTCTCGCCCGAGACGGCACGGAGTCTCCTCACCTACGGCTTCGGCGCCGAGATCCTCGACCGCATGCCCCGCCCCGCCGTGCGGGCCCGGCTCGAGCATCTGGTGCGCGAGCGGCTCGCCTGATGCTCGACGCCGCCCGGTTGCGCGCCGATTTCCCGCTGCTCGAGCGCCTCGAGCACGGCCGCCGCCTGGTCTATCTCGACAACGCCGCGACGACGCAGAAGCCCACGGCGGTGTTGGCGGCGATTGCCGACTACTACCGCACCACCAACGCCAACGTGCACCGCGGCGCGTATGAGCTCGCGATCCGCGCCACGGAAGCGTACGAGGCGGCGCGGCAGCGCATCGCCACGTTCGTGAACGCCTGGGCGCCTGAGGGCGTGGTGTTCACGCGGGGCACAACCGAGGCCATCAACCTGGTGGCCAGCTCCTACGGCCGCGCCACCGTGCGTGCCGGCGACACGGTGGTCGTGACGGCGATGGACCATCACTCGAACCTCGTGCCGTGGCAGATCCTGTGTCAGGAAAAGGGCGCCACGCTGCGGATGGTCGAGATCACCGAGGACGGCCGCATCGACCTGGCGGACTTCGGCCGCGCGCTCGACCGGCGGCCGAAGATCGTGGCGTTCCCCTACGTGTCCAATGCGCTGGGGACCGTGAACCCGGCGGCGCAGCTGGCGCGCCTGGCGCACGCCACGGGCGCCGTGGTCGTGGTGGACGGCGCCCAGGCGACACCCCACCTGCGAGTCGACCTGCAGGCGGTCGACTGCGACTTCTACGCCTTCTCGGGCCACAAGATGCTCGGGCCCATGGGGGTGGGCGCCCTAGTGGCGAAGCCGGCGTTGCTCGAGGCGATGCCCCCCTATCAGGGGGGCGGCGAAATGATCGCCCGCGTCTGGGACGACCACGCCACCTACCACAAGATTCCCCACAAGTTCGAGGCGGGGACGCCGAACGTGGAGGGCGCCGTGGGGCTCGCCGCCGCGATCGACTACCTGGAGCGCGTCCGCCCCGAGCGGATCGCCGAGCACGAGCAGGCGCTCGCCACCGCCGCCATCGAGCGGCTGACGCGGACCGCGCGGTCACCGGGCCGGCGTGGTGTCGTTCACCTACGGGGACATCCACCCCCACGATCTGGCGACCATCCTCGACCAGGACGGCATCTGCGTCCGCGCCGGGCACCACTGCACCCAGCCGCTGATGCGCCGGCTCAACGTTCCCGCCACGGCGCGTGCCTCCTTCTATCTCTATAACGGACTCGACGACGTCGACGCGCTCGCCGGGTCGCTGGTCAAGGCGGGAGCCCTCTTTGGATACGCCCCCGCCTGAGCCCAAGCTCACCGCGCTGTACCAAGAGCTGATTCTCGATCACTACCGGCGGCCTCGCAACCACGGGTCGCTGACGGGCGCCAGCCACAGCGTCTCGCTCACGAATCCGCTGTGCGGTGACGAGATCGATCTGCAGCTCGACGTGGCCGGTGGGGTCATCCGGGAGGCGCGCTTCATCGGCCGCGGCTGCTCCATCAGCCAGGCCGCGGCGTCGATGATGACGCAGCTCGTGAAGCAGAAGTCGGTGCCCGAGGCGGTCGCGCTCGCCGAGCGCATGAGCGCCATGATGCGCGGGGACGAGGCCGCCGCGCGCGACCCGGCGTTGGGCGAGCTGCGAGCGCTCGCCGGCGTCGCCAAATTCCCCGTGCGCATTAAGTGCGCGTTGCTCCCCTGGAACGCGCTTACGGACGCGGTTAACTCCTGACTGCCCCGCCCCGCCCTGCCCCGGTCCTCGTCCTCGATCGGGCCACCAAGCGCTTCGCGGGCCACATCGCCGTGGATGATCTGTCCCTCACCGTCCCGCGGGGCGCGATCTACGGGCTGCTTGGCCCCAACGGCGCCGGCAAGACCACGACCATCCGGATGATCCTCGACATCCTCCCGCCCGACGCCGGCACCGTGCGCCTGTTCGGTGCCCCAGGCGGCGGTCGCGTGCACGGCTCGCGGATCGGCTACCTGCCCGAAGAGCGCGGCTTGTACCGGCGGATGCGCGTGCTCGACGTGATCGTGTTTCTCGCGGAGATGAAAGGTGTCGGGCGGCGCACGGCGCGGGCCCGGGCGCTCGAGTGGCTGGAGCGGCTGGGGCTCGAGGCGTGGGCGCGCCGCCGGGTCGAGGAGCTCTCCAAAGGGATGCAGCAGAAGGTGCAATTCATCACGACCGTGTTGCACGAGCCCGAGCTCGTCGTGCTGGACGAGCCGTTCGCCGGGCTCGATCCCGTCAACGCACAGGCGATCAAAGACGCCATGCTCGCGCTCACGCGGAGCGGCGCCACGGTCCTCCTGTCCACGCACATCATGGAGCAGGCGGAGAAGCTGTGTGACGCGCTCTGCATCATCGCTCGGGGCCGCAAGCTGGTCGAGGGCGCCGTAGGCGAGATCAAGCGCGCGCACGGAGGGCAGCATATCGTGGTCGGCTTCGACGGCAGCAGCGGCGCGGCCCGCGAGATCTTCGCCGATCGGCGCTTGGTCCGCGCGGTGGACGACTACGGCCGCTACGCCGAGCTCGAGCTCGCCCCCGGCGCGGACGCGCAACAGATCCTGGCGCGGCTCGTGAGCTCGGGGGCGCGGCTCTCGCGGTTCGAGCTGCGGGAGCCGTCACTCAACACGATCTTCCTGGATTTGGTGGGTCCGGGGATGCCGCCGCCGGAGCCCGCGGTGGGGGCACGGCCGGAGGCCCGCGATGCGTAAGGTGCTGGCCGTCATCCGGCGCGAGTTCGTGGAGCGGGTGCGACGCAGGGCGTTTTGGGTGATGGCGCTGCTGGGCCCCGTGTTCTTCGCCGCGGTGTTCTTGGCGCCACTGTGGCTGTCCGGCCCCGGTGGCGTCCAGCGCATCGTGGTCGTGGACCGCGCGACGCCGCCCCTCGGTGCCCTGGTCGCCGCCCGCCTCGACTCGACCCGGGCCTTCGTGGTGGTGGGTCGGATTCCCGAGCGGCCGGGCGTCGAGGACTCGCTGGCACGCGAGGTCGGCGCCAAACGCATCGACGGGTTCCTTCTGCTTTCGGACTCCTTGGTCGACCGCGGGACCGCCGAGTACCGGGCCGCCAACGTGTCGTCCCTCGAGGCCGTCGGCCTGCTGCGCGAGACGCTGCGGCGCTCGGCCGAGACCGCACGCCTCGAGCGCGCCGGCGTCGACCCGCGCGTCGTGGCGCGCGCGCAGGTGCGCGTCGCCCTCGCGACCCACAAGATCACGCGGGGCCGCACGACCGGTGAAAGCGCGGGGCAGTCGTTCTCGCTCGCTTACTTCATGATGGTGATCCTCTATATCGCGCTGCTGTTGTACGGCGTGCAGGTGATGGGCTCGGTCATCGAGGAAAAGACGTCGCGCATCGTCGAGGTGCTGCTGAGCTCGGTCACGCCGTTCCAGCTGCTCGCCGGCAAGGTGCTTGGCGTCGGCGCGGTGTCGCTGTTGCAGTTCCTGATCTGGGGCCTGGCGGGTCGTCTGCTGCTGGGACAGCGCACCGCGCTGCTGGGCCGGCTGGGCGGCACCGGCGAGGAGCTGGCCCAGCCGTTCCAGGTGCCGCACGTGTCCGCCGCCACCGGGCTCGTCTTCGTCGCCTTCTTCCTCGGCGGCTTCTTCTTGTACTCGGCGATGTTCGCGGCCGTCGCGGCCATGTCGTCCACCGAGCAGGAGGCCCGGCAGACCCAAACGCCCGTAACCGTGCTGATCATGATCGCGTTCTTCGGCTCGTTTGCCGTCATCGCGAATCCGGAGTCGCCCCTGGCCGTGACGTTGTCCCTGGTGCCCTTCACGGCGCCCATCGCGACGCCCGCCCGCTGGGCGGCGGGGAACCTGAGCTGGGTCGACGTGGCGACGTCGTTCGCTCTGCTCGCCGCCGGCGCGGTCGCCCTCACGTGGGCGGCCGCACGCATCTACCGGGTCGGAATCCTGCTGACGGGGAAGCGACCGAGCCTGCGTGAACTATGGCGCTGGGTGCAGACGGCCTGACCTAGCCCCCGCCGCGGCGCGTCGGCCGGGGCAGCGGCGGAACTGACGGGGCTGACGGGCCTGGCGGCGGCTGCGGCGGCTTCACTACCTTCCGCTCATGTCGGGCACCTACGACGTCGTAGTGGTCGGGGCCGGTCACGCCGGTACCGAGGCGGCCGTGATGGCGGCGCGGCTCGGCGCCAAGACCCTCCTTCTCACCGCCAATCTCGACACGATCGGGCAGCTGAGCTGTAATCCCGCGATGGGCGGCATCGCCAAGGGCACCGTCGTGCGCGAGATCGACGCCTTGGGCGGCATCATGGGGCGGGCCACCGATCGGGCGACCATTCAGTTCCGAATGCTCAATCGGTCCAAGGGCCCGGCCGTGTGGGCTCCCCGCGCGCAATGCGACCGGACGCTGTACCGCCGGGCCGCACGGCAGCTGCTCGAGGGCTTCCCGGAGTTGCATCTGGCGCAGGGGATGGTGACGCGGCTCGTCGTCGCCGCCGGCGGCGTCGAGGGAGTCGAGACGAGCGACGGCCGTCGCTACGCGGCGCGCGCGGTGGTGATCACCGCCGGGACCTTCCTCCGCGGCAGGATCCATGTCGGCACCGATGGCCAAGTCGCGGCCGGCCGCGCAGGCGAGCCGCCGGCCGTGGCGATCGCGCAACACATTGAATCACTTGGAGTTACAGTTGCGCGCTTCAAGACCGGGACACCCCCGCGGGTGGACGGTCGCACGGTCGACTGGTCGCTCGTGACGCGCCAGGACGGCGACGGCAGCGACTACCGGTTCTCCTTCTACGAGCGCGCGCCGCTGCCGCGCCAAGTGCCGTGCTGGACCACGTGGGCGGGCGCCCCGGTGAAAGAGATCATCCAGCGTCACCTGCACGAGTCGGCGCTCTACGGCGGCGCGATCAGCGGCCGGGGGCCGCGCTATTGCCCGTCGGTGGAGGACAAGATCGTCAAGTTCCCCGACGCCGAGCGGCACCAGGTGTTCCTCGAGCCCGAGGGGCTCGATACGCACGAGCTGTACGTGAACGGCCTCTCGACGTCCCTGCCTGTAGCGGTGCAGCTCGAGTTCCTGCACGCGGTCCCGGGTCTCGAGCGGGCGCGGATGACGCGCCCGGGGTATGCGATCGAGTACGACTACTATCCGCCGACCCAGCTCACCCCATGGCTTGAGACCAAGCCGGTCGAGCGTCTCTGGTTCGCCGGCCAGATCAACGGCACGACGGGCTACGAGGAGGCGGGGGCGCAAGGAGTGGTGGCGGGGATCAACGCCGTGCGCCGGATCCGCGACCAGGAACCGGTGATCCTGGGTCGCGACGATGCCTACGTCGGCGTGCTGGTGGACGATCTGGTGACGCGCGGCGTGGACGAGCCGTACCGGCTGTTCACGTCGCGCTCGGAGTTTCGACTGCTGCTGCGCCAGGACAACGCGCTGCGCCGTCTCGTGCCCTTGGCCGAGCGTCTGGGTCTGCTCACGGCGGCGGAGCTGGCCGTGGCGGAGCGGCGCCTAAAAGAGGAAGACGCGCTCTTGGCGCGGGCGCGCGCGACCACGATCGGCCCCGATCGCGCGGCACCGGCGCTGGCCGGGACCGGCACGACCCTCGCCGCGCCGGAGCGCGTGGCGACCGTGGCGCGCCGCCCCGGCGTGTCGCTGCGCGCCCTACTCGACGCGGCGAGCGTCGAGCTGACGTGCGGCGACGACGTCATGGCCACGGCCGAGATCGAGCTCAAATACGCCGGGTATCTGGTGCGCGAGCGCGAGGCGGCGGCGCGGCTGGCGGAGCTGGCGGCGTTCGCGCTGCCAGCCGAACTGCCCTACCTCGAGTTGAAGAGCCTCGCGACGGAGGCGCGGCAGAAGCTCGACCGGGTGCGACCTACCTCGCTGGCACAGGCGGCGCGGGTGCCCGGCGTGTCCCCGAGCGATCTGCACAACCTCGTGGTCGAAGCGGCGCGCTGGCGCCGCCCGCTGGCCTGACACCCCCCCCAACAGCGAGTGCACGTCCTTGTTTCACGTGAAACAGCCGTTGGTTTCACGTGAAACTCGCGCTTTACTCCGTAGGGACCAAGCCCTATATTTGCGCGCGTGCCCCGGAGTTCTAATATAACTCATTGATTTACAATAAGTTATAAGATGACTCGCGTTATCGCGATCGCCAACCAAAAGGGCGGCGTGGGCAAGACCACGACGGCCGTTAACCTCGCGGCCTCACTCGCCGCCGCCGAGCGCAAGACGCTGCTCGTCGACGCCGACCCCCAAGCCAATTCGACGAGCGGTGTCGGCATCGAGCGCGACCGCATCCGCCACTCGCTGTACGACGTGCTGCTCGACGGCCGCGCGCTCGCCGACACGCGCTTCCACCACGTCCATTTCCCCTATCTCGACGTCGTTCCGGCGACGCAAGACTTGGTCGGCGCCGAGCTCGAGCTCGTCAACAAGCGGGCGCGCGAGACCCTGATGCGGCGGGCGCTGGGCGCGGTGCGCGACCAGTACCAATACGTCATCATCGACTGCCCGCCCTCGCTCGGCCTCCTCACGTTGAACATGCTGACGGCGGCCGACTCGGTCCTCATCCCGATTCAGTGCGAGTACTACGCGCTCGAGGGATTGTCGCAGCTCTTGAACACCGTGAAGCTCGTCCAGCGCAACTTCAATCCCGCGCTCGCCATCGACGGCGTCTTGCTCACGATGTTCGACGCGCGGCTCAACCTGTCGAAGCAGGTGGCCGACGAGGCGAAGGAGTATTTCGGCTCGCAGATGTTCGGCATCACCATCCCTCGCAACGTGCGACTCGCCGAGGCGCCGAGCTTTGGCAAACCGATCCTGCTCTACGATGTGCAATCGGTGGGGTCCAAGAGTTACCTCGCGGTGGCCCAGGAGCTGATCCACCGCGTGGAACGCGGTGCGGGTCCAGGCGTGCCCCGCTCCCCGACCTCGCCCGCTGCTGAACCGCTGCCGGAGGTGCCCGCATGACGGAAACCATCGCAGGCCGCCGTCGACTCGGCCGGGGGCTCGAAGCGCTGCTGGGACCCACCCGCGAGGAGGCCGAGCGCGAGGGGAGCCTCGTCGAGCTGGCGATCGCCGACATCCGTCCCAATCCCTACCAGCCGCGCCGCGATGTCGATGCGGCGGCGCTGGAGGAGCTGACGGCCTCGATCCGCAAGGCCGGCCTGTTGCAGCCGGTCGTGGTGCGCCAGGCGCCCGCGGCGGGCGGCCACGGGGGCTACGAGTTGATCGCGGGCGAGCGGCGCCTGCGCGCCTGCCAGGCGCTCGGCTGGGAGCGGATCCCGGCCGTGAAGCGCGAGGTCGACGACCGCACGGTGCTCACGCTGGCCTTGGTCGAGAACCTGCAACGCGACGATCTCTCGCCCGTGGACGAGGCGCGCGGCTACGAGCGGTTGATCGCGGAATTCAGCCTCACCCAGCAGGATGTCGCGGACGCGGTCGGGCGCGACCGCTCCACCGTCGCCAACGCGCTCCGGCTCTTGAAGCTCCCCGCCGCGGTGCTCGCGCTGCTGCATGCGGGCGGGTTGTCGGTGGGCCACGCGCGGGCGCTGCTCGCGCTGGATGACCCGCACGTCGCCACGGCGCTGGCGAAAGAGGCGGTCGATCTCGGGTTGTCGGTGCGCGACGTGGAGGATCGGGTGCGCGGTGGCCGGGCGCCGGTGCGGCGCCCCCGGCTCAAGCAGGGCATGCGCCCGGCCCCCGAGGTGCGGCGCCTCGAGGACGCGCTGCGCCGGCGCCTCGGGACCGACGTGCGGGTCACGCTGCGTGCCAAGGGCAAGGGCCAGATCCACCTCAACTTTTTCTCCAACGACGATCTGGCGCGCCTGCTCGAGCTGATCCTCGGCGCGCCGTTCGACGGATGATTCCCAAGGCGCGCGGCGTGACGATCGTCGTCCATACCGACGGCGAGCTCGAGTCCCGGCAATACCGCGTGCCCGTCTGGGCCTTCGAAGCGGGCAAGTGGGGGGCGCTCGTCGTCGGGCTCCTCGTCGTGTTGTTCTTCGCCTTCGCCGGACCGATCTCGCGGACGGCGGCGCGCGTGCCCGGGCTCGAGCGCGAGGTGAACCGCCTCACGGAAGAAAACCGGCGCGTGCAGCAGCTCGCCGCGGCGTTGAACCGGGCAGAGGTGAATTACCAGGAGCTGCGCCAGATGCTCGGCGTGCGCGCGCCGCGCGAGAAAGGCGTCGCGACAGCGGACTTGTTGCGCGCCACGGCCGTGCGCGCCCGGCCCCCGGCGGCGGCGCCACGCTACGAAGCTGGTGTCTCCGCGCCCGCCCACTGGCCCCTCGGCGACGTCCCCGGCTTCGTGACCCGCGGTCAGGTGAGCCCCGGGGATCCGGCCGAATCGCACGTCGGCGTCGACATCGCGGCTCCCTTCGGCACGCCGGTGCGCGCCTCCGGGGGCGGCGTCGTGGCGGCGGCCGGCGGCGATCCCGCCTACGGGCTGTTCGTCCTCTTGCGGCACAGCGGCGGATATGAGACGATGTATGGACACGCGTCGCGGCTCCTCGTGCGGGAGGGGGACGCAGTCGCCGCGGGTCAGGTGATCGCCCTGTCGGGCAACTCGGGACGCTCGACGGCGCCCCACCTCCATTTCGAAATCCGCCGTGGTGGCAAGTCGCTCGATCCCCTCACGGTCGTGAACCAGGAGAATTGACATGGCGATCTTCACCGAAAAGGGACACGGCGCGCCGGAAGGCGAGGCCGGGCTTTCCATCATCGGGACGGGGATGCGCGTGGTCGGCGACATCGTCGCTGAGGGAGTGGTGAAGATCGAGGGCACCGTGGTCGGCACGGTGCGCGCCGGGCGGCAGGTGCTGGTCGGGAAGGGCGGGGAAGTCGAAGGCGACGTGATCTCCCGGGAGGCGATCATCGGCGGCGAGGTGCGCGGCTCGATCCGTGCCGACGAGCGCGTCGAGATCCAGTCGACCAGCGTCGTCCATGGGGACATCGCCGCCAAGCGCCTCCTGGTCCAGGAGGGGGGCGAAATCAACGGCGTGGTGCGCATGGGCGAGACCGCCCTGGAGCCGGAAACAGCCGCCAAGGCGGGGGCGGGGGCCGAGCGCTCCTACTAAGCCTGGCGCCGAGATATCCACACGTGTGCGCCTGTGCCGTGTGGATTTTTTATGCCCTTGGGAGACAAGCGGTTACATCAATCGCTATGTGGGAAAGTGGCGTCACTGTGGACAGTCTGGTGCGATAATGTCGCCACACTGTCGCCTCCGGTAGCGCCGTGAACCTCAGCGAACTCGTGGCCTACTTGGACGCCTATCTGCGGATCGCCACGGTCCCCGACGATCCCCGGGCGCTCAACGGCCTCCAAGTGACGAACTCCGGGACCGTGACGCGGATCGGCGCGGCCGTCGACTTGTGCGAGGCGACGGTGCGGCTCGCCGCCGAGCAGCGCGTGACGCTCCTGCTCGTCCATCACGGGCTGTTTTGGAGCGGCCGCCAACCCCTCACCGGGCCCGCCTACCGCCGCGTCGCTGGCCTGATCCGTCACGACGTCGCGCTCTACAGCGCGCACCTGCCGCTTGACCTGCACCCCGACGTCGGCAACAACGCGGTGCTGGCGCGGCAGCTAGGCGTCGCGCCGCGCGGCGCGTTCGGCGAGGAGTACGGCGCGCCGATCGGCGTGTGGGGGGAGCTCGACGTGTCGCGCACCGCGCTCGCGGAGCAGCTCGCCGCACTGCTCGGGGCGCGCCCGCGGGTGCTCGCGTTCGGTCCCGAGCGCGTGCGGCGCGTCGGGGTGCTGACGGGGGGCGGCGGCGGGCTGATCGGCCAGGCGGCCGCCGCCGGCCTGGACACCTACATCACCGGCGAGGGGGCGCATCACACGGTCGCCGAAGCCGAGGAGCTCGGCGTGAACGTCTTCTACGCCGGGCACTACGCCACCGAGACGGTGGGCGTGAAGGCGCTCGCCGCGCATCTCGAGGCGAAGTTCGGAGTGCCGTGGACGTTCCTCGACCATCCCACCGGCCTGTAAGCCCGCGGGCCGTGCTCGCGCTCCTGGCCGCGGTGGAGCTGTGCGGCATGGCACCGTGGTTCAGCGCCTCGGCCGTGGCGCCGGCGCTGTCGCGCTTCTGGCGGCTCGGCCCCGGGGCCGTGGCGTGGCTCACGATCTCGGTTCAGCTCGGCTTCGTCGTCGGTGCTCTCGTCTCGGCGGTGCTCACCCTCTCCGATCGCTGGTCGGCACGGCGCTTGGTCGCCGGGTCGGCGGTGCTCGCCGCGGCCGCCACGCTCGGGGTCGCCGTCGCACCGAGTCCCGAGGTCGGGATCGCCCTGCGCCTCGTCACCGGCGCCGCGCTCGCCGGGGTCTATCCGCCGGGCATGAAGCTCGCCGCGGGGTGGTACCGCGAGGGGCGTGGGCTCGCGATCGGGATTCTGGTGGGAGCGCTGACGCTCGGCTCCGCGCTGCCGCACCTGGTGCGCTGGGCGGTGCCGGCGGATCTGTGGCGTCCCGTGCTCACGGTCGCCGCCGGCTCGGCCCTCGCGGCGGCGTGGCTCGTAGGCCGCGTGCCCCACGACGGGCCGTTCGCAGCGGCGGCGCCGGCGTTCAGTTGGAGCGCGGCGCCGCGCATCCTGCGCGATCGCGCCGTGTCGCTCGCCAACCTCGGCTATCTGGGACACATGTGGGAGTTGTACGCGATGTGGACGTGGCTGGCGGCGTTCGTCGCCGCGAGCGAGCAGGCGCGCTTGGGGCGCGACGCGACCGCGAGTGGCGTGCCGGCGCTCGTCACCTTCGCCGTCGTCGGTAGCGGCGCGCTGGGCTGCTGGCTGGGCGGCGTGTACGGCGACCGCTGGGGTCGGACGACGATCACGAGCGTTGCGATGACGCTCTCGGGGGCGTCGGCCCTCGCGGTGGGGACGCTGTTCGGCCATGCCCTCGGCGCGCTCGTCCCGCTGCTCCTCGTCTGGGGGATCACCGTGGTCGCCGACTCGGCGCAGTTCTCGGCCGCCACGAGCGAGCTCGCGCCGCACGACTTGGTCGGCACCGCGCTCACACTCCAGACGAGCCTCGGGTTCCTGCTCACCTGCCTCACGATCTATCTCGTGCCCTGGGTGGCGGCCCGGATCGGCTGGCGCTGGAGTATGGGCGTGCTGGCGCTGGGACCCGCCGGCGGCGTGTGGGCGATGCAGGCGCTGCGGCGTCGGCCGGAGGCGCGGGCGCTCGCCGGCGGCCGCGGGTGAAGGCTGGCGCGGGGGACTCGCCAGCCAGGCCACGGGCTTCTAAGTTCCGCGCTCCGTGGCGCTCTCTCGAAAGGTGACCATGCAGCGCTTCGCGCTGGGCGTCGTCGCGTGTCTCGCGGGCGCGGCCTGCGCCCGCCCGCCGCGGGCTGCGGTGCCCGCCCAGCCGGCGCTGGCGACACCCGGCCCGGCGACGGGCCAGCTGCCGCCGCACCTGCTCGAGCCCGGTGTCCCGGGGACCGACGAGCAGTGGCGCGCCCTCGGTCGCGAGGCGGCGTCCCTGCTCTCGCAGTACATCAGCATCAACACGACGAATCCGCCCGGGAACGAGGTGCTCACGGCGCGGTGGCTCCGCAGCGTGCTCGCCCGCGACGGCATCGAGGCGCAAGTGTTCGAGCCCCAGCCGGGACGAGCCGACCTCTACGCTCGGCTCAAGGGGGATGGCAGCGCGCGACCGCTCATCCTGCTCAGTCACATGGACGTGGTGCCGGCGAGCCCGGAGTACTGGAGGGTCGACCCGTTCGCCGGGGTGGTGAAGGACGGCTACGTATGGGGACGGGGCGCCCTCGACATGAAGGGCGAGGCGATCACCCAGCTCCTCACCCTGCTCACGCTCAAGCGGGCGGGCGTGCCGCTCAGGCGGGACGTGCTGTTCGTCGCGACGGCGGACGAGGAGGTGGGCGGCGGGCTCGGGGCGGGGTGGCTGGTGACGCACCACCCCGAGCTCGTGAGCGACGCGGAATTCCTCCTCACCGAGGGCGGCACGATCCGCGCCGACCGTAACGGGCGGATCGACTACTACGGCGTCGGGACGACGGAGAAGTCGCCCTTCTGGCTCGACCTCACGGTGCGCGGTACCACCGGGCACGCGTCGCGCCCCACGCCCGACAACCCCGTGCACCGGCTGGTGCGCGCGCTCGACCGCATCGCCAGCTACCAGACGCCGCTCGTCGCCACCGCGGCGACGGAGCGCTACCTGCGCGACCTGGCGACGATCGAGCCCGATCCCGTGCGGCGCGCCTGGCTCGCGGACGTCCGCGCGGCGCTGCGAGACTCGACCGCCGCCCGCGCCCTCACCGCCGACCTCACCTACAACGCGCTGCTCCGCAACGCCATCTCGATCACTCGGCTCAAGGGGAGCGACAAGACCAGCTGCTCGTCGGCCAGGATCCCCAGGCGTTCCTGGCCGATCTGGTGCGCGTGGTGAGCGATACCGCGGTCCACTTCGCCCCCGAAGGGTCGACCTGGCCGCCGACGGAGAGCTCGACCGACACGGAGTTGTTCCAGGCGACCGTCGCGGCGGCGCGGGCGCGCGACCCCAAGGCGCTCGTGACGACGCCGCCGATGACCGGGTTCACGGACAGCCACTTTTTCCGGAACCTCGGGATCGTGTGCTACGGCCTCTCGCCGTTCCCCTTGGACGAGACGGAGGCGCGCGGCGTGCACGGCAACGACGAGCGGGTGAGCCTCGACAACCTCACCTTTGGCGTCCACTTCATGTACGACGTGGTGGCACGGGTCGTCACGCGCTGAGCGAACTGCCGCGCCGGGCGGCAGAAGTGGCGCGATGGTGTCGTGCAGCTGTCGGCTGGCGCGCGCTACTTGAGCGAGACGACGAAACGCACGGTCACGGTCTCCGCGGTTTGGGGGGAGACCGTGCAGAAGCAGTCGACCCCGATTAACCGTTTCACCCCCAGCACTTCCGCCTCGGCGATCCCGGGCACGTCGCGATACGTGATCTCGAGCATGGTGCCGTCGATGATCCGGTAGGTCACGGGCCGGCCGAGCAAGCGGTGGTGCGGGTCGATCTTCCCGAGCCCCTCGGCCAGGCGGCGGCGGATCTCGGTGGCCTGCCCGCGCTCGGTCTCGGGCAGCTCGGTCACGGAAGGGCCGGGCGGCGGTTCGCCAGCACGGCCGTGGCGTTGCGCCGCATGCCGGCGACCCCGGGACGCGCGAGCGGCGTGTCGCCGAACTGTTGGTCGAAGTCGGCGGCATCGCGCGCGAGCAGCGCCACGAGGTCGAGCGCCGCGAGCTCGGGCCGCGGGGCGAGCTCGGGGTCCGTCGTGGGGCGTGCGAACTTCACATTCCACGGACAGACGTCCTGGCACACGTCGCAGCCGAACGCCCACTCGCCCACGAGCTCTTGCTCGGCGGCGGTGAAGTCGCCGCGGTGCTCGATCGTCAAGTAGGAGATGCAGCGCCGCGAGTCGAGTACGTGGGGAGCGACGAAGGCACTGGTGGGGCAGGCATCGAGACAGCGGCGGCAGGTGCCGCAGCGGTCGGCCCCGTAGGGGAGGTCCGCCGCGAGGTCCGCGTCGGTAAGCATGACCCCGATGAAGGTGAACGACCCGAGCTCGGGATGCAGCAGCATCATGTTCTTGCCCACCCAGCCGAGCCCCGCGAGCTGGGCCAACTCGCGCTCGGGCACCGGCCCCGCATCGACGTAGCACCGAGTCGCGGCTCCCGGAACGAGCGCGCGCAGCAGCGTCGCCAGCCGCTCGAGGCGGCCGCCGAGCACGTCGTGGTAGTCGCCGGAGCGGGCGTATTGCGCGACCCGCCCCGTTCCGGCGGAGCCCGGTGGCGTTGCCTCGTGGCAGTAGTTGGTCAGCGTCACCACGGCGCGCGCGGCGTGCGGCAGGATGCGCCGGGGATCCTTGCGCCGCCCGGCCTGGCGCTCGAGGTAGCGCATCGTCCCGGCGTACCCCGCCGCGAGCCAGCGATCGAGCTCCGCGGCGTGGGGGTTGGGCGCGAGCGCGGCGATGCCGACGGCGTCGAACCCGAGCTCCAGTGCGCGGTGCTTCAGGTGAGCGGTGCGGCGTACCGTCGCCGCGCCGGCACGCCCGTCGTGTGTGGCCGTCACAGGCGCATCACCTCGCGCCGCCAGCGCGCGAACCGCACTACGTCTTCGAGCAGCGGGACGGCGTCCTCGTCGCCGTACGCGGTGGCCATACGCCAGCGCAGATAGTCGCGCGGCGGCAGCGGCAGGAACGGCGCGCGGCGGTACCAGCCGCGGGCCCGAAAGCTCCAGGTCAAGCGCACCAGGTCGAGCGCGAGCCGCGGACGGATGAGCGCCCGCAGCGCGAGCCGCGCCGCGAGAACGGCCCACGCACGAGACGACGACATAGCGAAAAATCTACGTCGGACCGTGTCGAGCGCGCTCCCCCTCCTGTATATTCACCGCCTATGCCACGCGGCGGCGCGCTCGCCACCGGCTCCCCGCCGGCGACTCACCCGCTCGCCCGCTATCGGAGCGAGTTCCCCATCTTCCGGGACACGGTGTACCTGAGCACCTGTTCGCTCGGGGCGCTGGGCGAGCGCACGCGCCGTCGCGTCGCGGGGTTCCTCGACGTGTGGCAGGCCCGCGGCGCCGCGGCGTGGTACGACGTGTGGTGGGAGGCGTTGGCCGAGCTGCGGTCCCGCTACGGCCGGCTGGTGGGCGCCGCACCGGACGAGATCGCGCTCGCCCCGAGCATTTCCGTCGCGCTGTCTACCGTGGCGGAGGCGCTGGACTACGCGCGCCGGCCCAAGGTCGTGGTCACGGCGCTCGACTTCCCCACGGTCGCCTACCAGTGGCTCGCCAAGCGGCCGCGGGGCATCGAGCTCGTCGTGGTCGAGAGCCCCGACCAGGTCTCCGTGCCCGTCGAGGCGATCGCCCGCGCCGTGGACGATCGCACCGCGCTCGTCGCGACCTCGCACGTGTACTTCACGAGCGGCGCGATTCAGGACATCCGCGCCGTCGCTCAGGCCGCACGGGCCAAGGGCGCGTTCTCGCTGATCGACGCCTATCAGGCGGTGGGGCAGGTGCCGGTCGACGTGCACGCCGCGGGCGTCGACTTCCTGACAGCGGGCGGCTTGAAATGGCTGCTCGGGGGCCCCGGGATCGTGTTTCTGTATGTGCGTGAAGAGCTGGCGCGCCGACTCGCCCCGGCTATCGCGGGATGGTTCGGCCATCGGAACCAGTTCGCCTTCGACCCGCGGGTGCTCGAGCGGCACGACGACGCGCGGCGCTTCGAGCTGGGCACGCCGGCGCTGACGGCCGTTTACGCGCAACTGGGCGGCCTCGACTACATCGACGAGATCGGGGTCCCGGCGATCCGCGCGGTGACGGCGACCCTGACCGAGGATCTCATCGCCCGGGCCCGGGCCCGCGGCTTCCGGCCCAAGGTGGCCGCCCGCGCGGCGGACCGCTCGGCGATCGTGCTGTTGCCCGCGGCGGATCCGGCGGCGGGCGTGGCGCGCCTCGCCGCCGCCCGCATCGTCGCCGACGCGCGGCCCGGACACGTGCGCCTCTCTCCTTTCTTCTACAACGAGCAGGACGACCATGTCGCAGCGCTCGAGCGGCTCGGCACACCCTCCGGTCACTGAGGACGAGCGACTCCTCGCCCCGCTTCCCCGGGAGCGGCGGGCGTTCACGAAGACCGACTCGTGGCGCGTGCTGCGGATCATGGGGGAATTCGTGGAGGGGTTCGACACGCTCTCCGACGTCTATAACGCCGTCAGCGTGTTCGGCTCGGCCCGCACCCCGCCGGAGGATCCCTACTACGCCAAGGCGGTCGAGACGGCGCGCCTGCTCGCGGCGGAGGGGTTCCCCGTCATCACCGGGGGCGGCCCCGGCATCATGGAGGCGGCCAACCGCGGCTGCCAGGAAGGGAACGGCCTCTCGATCGGCTGCAACATCGAGCTGCCGTTCGAGCAGGGGCTCAACCCCTACGTGGAGCGCGCGATCAACTTTCGCTACTTCTTCGTGCGCAAGACGATGTTCGTGAAGTACTCGACGGCGTTCATCGTGTTTCCCGGCGGCTACGGCACGATGGACGAGCTATTCGAGGCGCTCACCCTGATCCAGACCGGCAAGGTGAAGTACTTCCCGGTCATCCTGTTCGGCCGGGAATACTGGTCGGGGCTCGCCGCCTGGCTCGCCGAGCGGGTGGCGGGCGAGGGGAAAATCGCCACCAAGGATCTCGACCTGTTGCACCTGACCGACAGCCCGCGCGAAGCGGTGGCGCTGGTGCGGCAGGCGCGCGAGCGGCGGAGCCTGGAGCCGCCGCCCAACGACGCACCGACGGCCGGCCGCCACCATCATGCCTCGTAAGGAGAAAGCTTTCCTGCGGGGCCCGCGCATCGACCCCACGCCCCTGAGCGGTCGCGAGACGGTGGCCGAGCTGGTCGATAACGCGTTTCTCGCGTACAACGCCGGCCGACTCGCGGAGGGCTGCCGGCTGTACACGGAAGTCATGCTTGAGGACGATGTGACCGTGGGCATGAGCCTGACCGGCGCGATGACGCCGGCCGGGCTCGGCATGTCGACGATCATCCCGCTGCTCGAGGCCGGCTTCATCGATTGGATCGTCTCGACCGGTGCCAACCTCTACCACGACGCCCACTTCGGCCTCGGGCTCGCGATGCACCGGGGCACGCCCTTCGCCGACGACGTGGAGCTGCGAGCGGCCGGCGTGGTCCGCGTGTACGACATCTTCTTCGACTACGAGGTGCTGCTCTCCACCGACGCCTATATCCGCCAGGTGTCGGCCGGCCCCGAGTTCCAGCGCGCCATGAGCACGGCGGAGTATCATCACCTCCTGGGCGGGTACCTGCTCGAGCGCGAGCACGCGCTCGGCCTCTCCCGCAAATCGCTCCTCGGGGTGGCCCACCAGTGCGGCGTGCCGATCTACACCTCGTCGCCCGGCGACTCCTCGATCGGGATGAACGTGGCGGAGCAGGCGCTCGCGGGGTCCCGGCTGCGGTTCGATCCGAGCGCCGACGTGAACGAAACGGCGGCGATCGTGTTCGACGCCAAGACGCGGGGCGGCAAGAGCGGCGTGCTCATCGTGGGCGGGGGCAGCCCCAAGAACTTCGTGCTGCAGACCGAGCCCCAGATTCAGGAGGTGCTCGGCATCAGCGAGAAGGGACATGACTACTACCTCCAACTCACCGACGCCCGCCCCGATACCGGGGGCCTCTCGGGCGCCACGCCGGCCGAGGCGGTGAGCTGGGGCAAGGTCGATCCCCAGCAGCTGCCGGGCACCGTGGTCTGCTACCTCGACAACACGGTGAGCTTCCCGATCCTCGCCGCCTATGCGCTCGCCAAACGCAAGCCCCGGCGCCTGAAGCGGCTGTACGATCGGCGCGACGCGCTGATGCGGCAGCTCGAACGGGCGTATCGGGAAGCGCGGACGGATCGCGACGCGCGGGCGGAGGCGACGACTGTCGGCCGCCGGCCCTAGGCGCGCCCCGCGGTGATCGTCGCGGTGGTGCCGCCGCCACGTCGGGGCACGCGGCGGAGCCGGGTGGCGTGAAGATCGCCGTCGTCTTCGACACGCCGCATCCCGACTGGGAGGACGCCGACTACCAGAAGGAGGTCGACGCCGACGTCGCGGAGGCCGAGTACGACGTGGCGCGAGCGCTCCGGGCTCGGGGGCACGAGACGGTGATGGTCGGTGTCGGGGATGAGCTCGGCCGCATGCTGGAGCGGCTGGCGCGCTGCCAGCCGCAGTTGCTCTTCAACGGCTGCGAGGCGTTTCGCGGCCAAGCGCGCCACGAATACGCCGTGGCCGCCGTGCTCGAGATGCACGGCTATCGCTACACCGGCTCGTCGCCCACGGCGTTGCTCGTGGCGCGCGACAAGGCGCTCACCAAGCAAATCCTCAGCTATCACGGGATCCGAGTGCCCGCGTTCGCGGCGTTCCCGCCGGGTGCCCCGGCCGTCCGGCCGTCGGAGCTGCGCGTCCCGCTGATCGTGAAGCCGCTCCTCGAGGACGCGTCGGTGGGCATCGCGCAGGCCTCGGTGGTGGCGAACGACGCCGACTTGGCCGAGCGGGTGCAGTTCATCCACGAGCGGTTCCACCAGGCGGCGATCGTAGAGGAGCTGATCGAGGGGCGGGAACTCTACGTCGGGCTCCTGGGGAACGCCGAGCTCCTCGTGCTGCCGATTGTGGAGCTGACGTTCGGGGAGGCGGGGGGCGAGCACCGCATCGCCACCTACAAGGCCAAGTGGGACGAGGAGTACCGCAAGCGCAAGAAGATCAAGAACGTCTTCGCCAAGCACCTGCCGGACGAGGTCACGGCGAAGATCGCCGCGACCTGCACCACCGCGTTTCACGCCCTCGGGCTGCACGACTACGGCCGCGTCGATCTCCGGCTCACGCACGACGACGAGGTGTACGTGCTGGAGGTGAATCCCAACCCGTTTCTGGCGCGCGAGAACGAAATGGCGGACGCGGCGGAGCGGGCCGGGATGAGCTACCCCGACTTCATCCAGCGGATCGTCGACGCCGCCCTGGCGCGTGACTCCGCGTAGGCGCGAAGTCCCGACCCCGGAGCTGCGCTGCCCCCGCTGTGAGGCGGAGCTCGAGCGCTTTTGGTCGTACTGCTCGAACTGCGGGCGCCGCCTGGAGTGGCGCGACACGCCCAAGACGACGGGGGCGGAATGTTACTACTGCCGTTGGGTGGTGTCGGACAGCTTCGCGTTCTGCCCCTGGTGCGGCCGCGACATCCGCGACCGGGATTCGAGCCCCGAGCCGCTCAAGGCCCCGAAGGGGTTCAAGTACGACCGCCGCTGCCGCTGGGGCTGCGGCGGCGGTGTGATGTACCCGATGGCGTATTGCCCCTGGTGCGGTCGCCGGGAGAAATGGCGCTACCGCGACCGGTTCCAAAATATCTGTCCCCACTGCGACCGCGGCGTGAACGACTGGATGGAGGCGTGCCCCTGGTGCGGCAAGGACGCCACGGGCCGCGACTTGATCCGCCAGGCGCTGCGCCGCGTGCGCCAGCTACTGGTGGCGACGCGGGTCACCGCCTGGAACTACCGCGTGCTGCTGCGCCCCGGGGTGTCGGGTGTGACCCACCGCACGCCCAAGATCATCGAGATCGAGCAGCGCTACGTGACCCGCAAGCCGCGGCGCGACGAGATCTCCTGGAACCTGCTCGCCGGCCTGCTGCTGCACGAGCTGGGCCACTCGTTTCTGTACCACAACTGGGCCTTCACCCGCACGGGGCGATTTCGCCGCGCCTTCGGCGAAGTGCGCAAGGCCTACCGCGTCGCAGACTCCAAGTGGGTCGACTTCGAGCGCCGCGGCGTCACGACCACGTTGCCGAACTTCGTCACCGGGTACGCGGCGACGCACCCGCAAGAGGATTTTGCGGAGACGTTCCGGGTCTACGTGGCCCGGCGTGGCCGCCTGCGCGAGCTGTTCGCGGAGTTCGGGCGGAAACGCAAGGGCGTGATCGTGTTCGAGAAGTTCCTCGTGCTCCACGACTACGTGCGCAGCCTGCGCGGCTGGCGCTGAAGCCCGCTTCCGTCCCTAGTTAGATTCCGGTCTCGGATCCCAGAAAAGAGGAGCTATGGCTCTGATGCGGACATCCAATCCGGCCCTCAGTGCGAAGGCGTTCGTGGACGTGCAGCGCGATCCCACGGCGCCTCCGATGACGCTCGAGGGCACGGTGAATAAAACGGCGTTCCTGTTGTTCCTGGTCGTAGTGCCCGCGGCGTGGGTGTGGTCCCAGGTGCGCGGCGCGCTCGATCCCGCGGTGGCCAGCCCGTGGATCGCGCTGGGCGCGATCGGCGGCTTGATCGCCGCAGTGGTCACGATCTTCAAAAAGACGTGGGCCCCGGTGACGGCCCCGATCTACGCCGCCCTCGAAGGGCTGGCGCTCGGCGGGATCTCGGCACTGCTCGAGATGAAGTACCCCGGGATCGCCAGCCAGGCGGTGGGGCTCACCTTCGCCACACTCGCCGCGATGCTCGTGGCCTACCGCACGGGACTGATCCAGGCGACGGAGCGGTTCAAGCTCGGCGTCGTGGCCGCGACGGGCGGGATCGCGCTCTTCTACCTCGTGGGGTTCGTGCTCTCCTTCTTCGGCGTCGCGATGCCGTTCCTGCAAGGCAGCAGCACGGCGAGCCTCGTGGTGAGCGGGGTGATCGTGATCGTCGCGGCCCTCAATTTGATCCTCGACTTCGACTTCATCGCCACCGGCGTGACGGCGGGCGCCCCCAAGTACATGGAGTGGTACGGGGCGTTCAGCCTCATGGTGACGCTGATCTGGCTGTACTTGGAGATCGCCCGGCTACTCGCCAAGGCGCGCGGCCGCCGCTAACACCCTCGCGGTGGGGACCCCGAGACCCGCCCTCCAGGCCGGACGGAGCTCGCGGGTCCCTCACCGCGCGGACGCAACGCGCCCTCCGCCCCGGGGGCTACAAAGCGGCGGAGCAATACGTGCAGCCATGCTCCTGGGCGCGATTGACGGCGAGCACGCCGGAGGGCACGACGGCGGCGCCCGGGAGCAGCCCCGCCACCCACTCCTTCTTGACGTCCTCCTTCGCCGCCCCGAGTCGCTGAGCCGCGCGGGCGCTGTTGAGCGTCAAGGCGACGTTGCAGACACCGATCTTCACGCCGCGCGCGAGGAGCTTCTCCGCCGCCGCGTCTGGGAACGGCTGCATCTCACCCGGGCGCACGTGGGCGAAGGGGTTCCGCAAGGCGGGCGCCTTGGTCGCGGGATCGGTGATGTTGAACTGCTCGCCCAGCTTATACTTGTTCCACACATCGTCTCCGAATGCCATGGCGATCGCCGAGTGACGGAGGACGAGCACCGCACTCAGGTCCGGGTCCCCGAGGCCGTAGGTGTCGTGCTGCGTCATGAGCCAGATGTAGGTCATGATGAGCCCGAAGCCATCGGCGGGCGCCGTGGCGTCCACCACTTGGCGGTGTTTCCCCGTGATGCCGTCGAGCCATTTCTCGAACTCCGGATTGTTCGACGCGGCCCGCCGCGGCGACGGCGCCGCGGTGAGCGGGCCCGCGAACCCCGTCACGCCGAGGGCAGCGGCGGCCAGTCCGCCGAGAAAGCCCCGCCGGGGTGTGGTGAGACGGCTGAAGTCGAGCATCGTGGGTTCCTCCGCGCGCGGGGTGAGGGACGGCTAGCGGGGCGGCGGCGCGCGTCCGCCCGCGAGCGTGGGATAGGCGACGTCCGGGGGCGCATCCCCCTTCGGCCAGTCGTGGATCTTATCGGGGAAATCGGGGCGCGGCCGGCGGTTCACGTACGCCGCCACGTCGAAGGCCTGCTGGTCGTCGAGCGTGCCGGGCCGGTCGAACGGCATGTTGTTCTTGATGAACGTCGCCGCGGTGCGCACCCGCGTGAGCCCGGCGCCGATGTTGTACGACTGGGGGCCCCAGACGGGCGGCGCCACGGCCGTGCCCGCGCCATCGGCGCCGTGGCAGTTGGCGCAGGCCGCGACGTACACTACGGCGCCCGCCGCCGTGTCGGCGCGGAACGCCGCCCACCTGGCTAAGGGGTTCGGGCCCGACGGCGGGGCGATCGGCACATCCCGCGACAGAAACCAAAAGTACGCGATGATGTCCCGCATGTCGGCCCCGTCCGTCGCGAGCGAGGTGCCGTTCATACTGCGCCGGAAACAGTCGTTCACGCGGTACTCGAGCGTCTCCACGGTGGCGCTGCGGGCTCGGTATTGCGGGTAGCGGGCGTACACGCCGACCCACGAGCCGGTGGCGCGGCGGCCCTCGTCGAGGTGACAGCTGACGCAGCGCAGCCGATTGCCGACGTGGCTGGGGAGGCTGTCGCGCGTGGCGTCGAGCAGCGCGCGGCCGCGCTGGATGGCGCTGCCGAGCGGGCCGGCGGGGAGGGCCGAGTCTGGAGGGCCGCTGCGAACGGCGACCGCCGGCACCGCGCGCGGTGCGCTCGCACGGGCACCGCAGCCGAGTGCCAGCGCGAGGGCACCGAGCAGGGCCAGAGCGGGAGCGGTGCCCATGAAGACCGAGATACTAGCGCGGCCGGCTCGGGCGCGCCACCTCCCGCGCGAACGCCCGCGATCGCTCGACCAACTTCAGATAATCGGCGACCTCGGCGGCGCGGCGGTCCGCGTCCCAGCCGAGGGCCTGGGCGAGGCGATCGGCCACGGCGCTCGTCGCCGGGACCGCCTGGTCGCGCGCCGAGGAAAACAAGCGCAGCCGCCGCACCAGCACGTCGGCGAGGCGCACCACCATCTCGCGCTCCACGGCGTGCTTCACTTCAGCCCAGATCTCGGGCCGTCCCGCGACGATCGGGTCCCCCAGCGCGCGCTCGCGGTCGACCAGGTTGAGGACTGCCGCCGCCTCGCTGCCGTAGCGACCGACGAGGTGGCGCGCCGTCGTCTCGGGCACGCGCGTCGCGGCGCCCTTCACGAGCACCTCGAGATCCGCGGTCTCGCCGCCCGGCAACGGCAAGCGGTCGGTGCGCGGCCGCCCGGCGCGGGGACGACCGTCCAGGGCGTGCAGGCGGGCCGCCACGCGGTCCACCATATCGCGCGCCATGACGCGGTACGTGGTGAGCTTGCCACCGGCGATCGTCAGCAATCCGCTGGCGCTTTCGACGATGCGGTGCTCGCGCGACGACTCCGAGGGCGCGACAGCGCGATCGGGGTGCAGTAGCGGTCGCAGGCCGGCCCAGGTCGCGATCACGTCGGCGGGCGAGAGTCGGGCCTGCGGGAACACCGCGTTCGCCGAGCGCAGCAGGTACACGACGTCCGACCCCGTGGCACGAACATCGTCGGGCGAGACCCCGGTGTCGGTATCTGTGGTCCCGACGTAGCTCGAGTCCCCCCAGGGCAGGATGAACATCACGCGCCCGTCGATCGGGGAGGTGAAGGTCACGGCGTACGTGTGCCCCAAGCGCTGACGCGGCACGACGACGTGCGCGCCCTCGGTCGGGCGCAGTAGCGGCTCGGCGTGGGGGTCGTCGAGGCCGCGCAGCTGATCGGCCCAGGGGCCGCCCGCGTTCACCACCACGAGCGCCCGCACGGTGTAGGGGCGCCCGCTCAAGAGGTCCCGCACCGTCGCCCCGCGCACCCGCCCGTCCGGCTTGAGCAGGCTCGTGGCGGCGGCGTAGTTGGCGACGAGCGCGCCCGCCCGGGCGGCGCTCCGCATGGTCGCGAGCACGAGTCGGGCGTCGTCGGTCTGCGCGTCGTAATAGAGCGCCGCCCCTTGCAGATCCTTCTCGCGCAGTCCCGACTCGAGCTTCAGCGCCGCCCGCCGCCCGAGCCAATGGTGGATCCGCACGTTGTGGAACGCCGCGAGCAGGTCGTAGAGCCACATCCCGGCGCGCACCTTCCAGGCCGGCACCCGCCCGCCGCGGTACACGGGAAACAGGAAGGGCAGGGGCCGCACCAGATGGGGCGCGATCTCCAGCAGCACGCGGCGCTCGCGCGAGGCCTCGAGCACGAGACGGAAATCGTACTGCTCGAGATAGCGGATGCCGCCGTGGATGAGCCGCGAGGATTGCGACGACGTCCCGCCGCCGAAGTCGCCCTTCTCGACCAGCGCGGTGCGGAAGCCGCGCAGCGCCGCGTCGCGCGCGATCCCCGCGCCCGTGATGCCGCCGCCGAGGATGAGGAGGTCCACCGGGTCCGCGGCCATCGACTCGAGTGCCGCGCGCCGGGTGCGATAGGAAAAGGGCGTGTCGCTCGTCAAGCGCTCTCCGGCTTGGCCCGACGGCCAGCCTCATGGTAGGTTTCCAGCGCTCTTGTCGGGGCGCCGCCCCGAACCAATCACAACGGGGCAGCCGGGCCCGACGGGCCGGGCTTGCGTCGAGGAGAATGTAATGCCGGGTGGAAACGGACGGCGCGTCGCGGTGGTCGCCGGTTGCCGCACCCCGTTCTGCAAGGCCGGAACCGCGCTCAAGGACGTTCCGGCCGTGGAGCTCGCTCGGGGCGTGGCGCGCGAACTGCTGGAGCGCACGAACCTGGACGGCGCGGCGGTCGACGCCGTCATCTTCGGCCAGGTCGTGCCGTCGGCGCTCGTGCCGAACGTCGCCCGCGAGGTGAGCCTGCTGCCGCAGTTCCCCAAGGAGACCCCGGCGTACTCCCTCAACCGCGCCTGCGCCTCGGCTGCCCAGGCCGTCGCCAACGGCCACGATGAGATCGCCTTGGGGCGGGCCGCCGTGGTGCTGGCGGGCGGCGTCGAGGCCCTCTCCGACATCCCGATCCTCGCCTCCCGGCGGCTCGCCGACATCCTGGTCGAGGCGGGCAAGGCGAAGAGCGTGGGCGCCCGCGTCAAGACCTTCGCCAAGATCCGGCCGCGGGACCTGATCCCCGTGGCCCCCGCAATCGCCGAGCCGTCGACCGGGGAGACGATGGGCCAATCGGCCGAGAAGATGGCGAAGGAGAACCATATCTCGCGCGAGGCGCAGGATCGCTGGGCCCTGCGCAGCCACGAGCGGGCCGCCCAGGGCACCGACGACGGGCGACTCACGGCCGAGATCGCGCCGTGGTTTCCCGCGCGGCCGAGCGATCCCGTGATCACGCGGGACAATGGCATCCGGCGGGATACGTCGCTCGACCAGTTGGCCAAGCTGAAGCCGGTGTTCGATCGCAAGTACGGCACGGTCACGGCGGGAAACTCCTCGCCGCTCACCGACGGGGCGTCGGCCGTCCTGCTGATGAGTGAGGAGGCCGCCCGTGCCCTCGGCTATGCGCCGCTCGCCTTCATCCGTTCCTACGCCGTGGCGGCGGTGGATCCCGGCTGGCAGCTGTTGCAGGCGCCCATCTTCGCCGTTCCCAAGGCGCTCGAGCGCGCCGGGATCCAGTGGCGGGACGTCGGCCTGCTCGAGGTGCACGAGGCGTTTGCCGCTCAAGTGCTCTCCAACTTCCAGGGGTGGGCGGCGCGGCAGTGGGAGATCAACGAGGACATCATCAACGTCATGGGTGGTTCGATCGCCATCGGCCATCCCTTCGGGGCGACGGGAGGCCGGGTCGTCACGACGCTCGCCTACGAAATGGGGCGGCGCGACGTGCAGTTCGGGCTGTTGTCGATCTGCGCCGCGGGCGGCATGGGGTTCGCCATGGTGTTGGAGCGCCGCTGATGGCGCCGGGGGCGGCGCTGACCTGGACGCTCGCCGACGGCGTCGCCGTCGTCACGTTCGACTTGCCCGGCGAGCCCGTCAACAAGATCTCGCGTGCCGTGAAAGAGGACGTTCTCGCGACGTTCGAGGTGCTCGAGCGGGATCGCGCCGTCGAGGCCGTCGCCTTCTTCTCGGGGAAGCCCGACAGCTTCATCGCGGGCGCGGACATCGCCGAGTTCGTCGAGATCACGAGCGCAGCGGAGGCGGAGCGGCTCGCGGCGGACGGCCAGGCGCTGCTGGAGCGCGTGGCCGGGTTCTCCAAACCGATCGCCGTCGGGATCCACGGGGCCTGCCTCGGCGGCGGGCTCGAGTTCGCGCTGGCCTGTCGCTATCGGGTCGCGTCAGATCATCCCAAGACTCAGCTCGGGCTTCCCGAGGTGCAACTCGGCCTGCTGCCGGGCGCGGGCGGGTGCCAGCGGCTGCCGCGCCTCATCGGCGCGCGCGCCGCCCTCGATCTCATCCTCGCGGCCAAGCTCGAACCCGCGGCGCGGGCGTTCCGGCTCGGGATCGTGGACGAGCTGGTGCATCCCGCCATCCTCAAGGACGTCACGCTGGCGGCCGCGAAGCGGCTGGCGCGCGGGTGGCGCCCGCAGCGCCGGCGGCGCGGCGGTCTCGTCGCCTGGCTGCTCGACCGCAACCCGCTCGGTCGGCGTCTCGTGTTCCGGGCGGCGCGCCGCCAGGTGCTCGCCAAGACCGGCGGCAACTACCCGGCGCCCGTGGCGGCGTTGGAGGCCGTGGAGCACGGGCTGCGGCACGGCATCCGCGAAGGGCTGAAACGCGAGGCTCAGCTGTTCGGCCAGCTCGCCGTGACGGACGTCTCGCGCAAGCTCGTCCAGATCTTCTTCGCGACCACGGCCCTCAAGAAAGACTTCGGAATCCCCAGTCCGCCCCCGCCGGTCGCGGTGACGCGGCTCGGCGTCGTGGGTGCGGGATTCATGGGCGCGGGGATCGCCGGCACCGCCGTCGCGCAGGCCGACGTGGACGTGCGACTGAAGGACGCCGGTCTCCCCCAGGTCGCCAAGGGGCTGGCGGCCGCGCGCGAGGTCCTCGACGACCGCTTCAAGCGCCGCCGCATCAGCAAGTACGAGTACACGCGCCTCGTGGCGCAGTTGTCGGGTGGGGATAGCTACGCGGGGTTCGGCCGCGCCGAGCTCGTGATCGAGGCGGTGTTCGAGGATCTCGCAGTGAAACAGGCGGTGGTGCGCGAGGTGGAGGCGGCCACGTCGGAGGGTGCGGCGTTCGCCTCCAACACCTCCACTATCCCCATCCACCGCATCGCTGAGGCGGCCCGCCGACCCGAGCAGGTGATCGGGATGCACTTCTTTTCGCCCGTGGCGCGGATGCCGCTGCTCGAGGTCATCCCCGCCGCGCGCACCGCCCCGGCGGTGATCAGCACCGCGGTGGCGTTCGGGCGGCGGATGGGGAAGACGGCGATCGTCGTGAAGGACAGCCCCGGGTTCTGGATCAACCGCATCCTCACGCCGTACATGAACGAGGCGGGCCACCTGCTCGCGGCGGGCGTGGCGATCGAGGAGATCGACCAGCTCATGGTGCACTTCGGCTTCCCCGTGGGGCCGATCACGCTGCTCGACGAGGTCGGGATGGATGTCGCCGAAAAGGTGGCGGGAGTCATGCACGCCGCGTTCGGCGACCGGTTC
>WNFJ01663888.1_pt2 | contig 29205 bp, 20 predicted proteins | sample 5400461 | NCBI WGS metagenome assembly WNFJ01 (sample SAMN13153349, study PRJNA577476) | soil metagenome | isolation source: 115 cm saprolite on Douglas fir-dominated hillslope | place: USA:California | collected 2013-09-17
TTCACTTTCAACGGACTAAGCGGCGCGGACGACGCGTACACGGGACGCAGTCAAAAGCCCGGCGGCGCTTCTGAGAAGTCAGATCCCGCGAGGACAAATCTTCGGAATGCCGGAGTGCAAGACCCCGACCGACATCGCCTCTTGGACATTGATCCCGGTGAAGAGCTGATTTCGAAATCCAATCCGGGGCCCATCGTGCTGACCAATCCCAATGCGGGGGTCCCGTTTATTCCTGACCTCGGGGAGCTGCGGCTTGACGACGCGGGGCATCTCATCGTTCTTGGGGGACATGGAACGTCGGGGGCCACGGAAAACCCGCCACGTGCGATCGATGAGTACGCAAACAATGATACTTGGTTCGATGATGTCGGCGACGGGTCCGTCAAGGCCAGAATTCGTCTCGCCGACGGCTCTTTCGCTGACGCGGATGCCGCCTGGGTTCTCATTGGTCCCCCCAAATTTGCACCCGGTATTGGGAACGTAGTCCGTCTTTACGATACGTTGTGGGATATTGCCGTCCGCGATCTCGAGTTGCCGACCAACAATCCCTTATTCAATTCCTCTCCTATGAGCGAGCTTGCCGAGCAGAAACGCGTATGGCTTTTGAGCGGCAAAAAATCCCTCGCGGGATATCGACCATCTTTCCTGCAATACATCTACCCAGTACTACACCGGGCCTTGTCTGCCCGGAACGTTCATGACCCGGGAGAAATCAATCGCGCCTACCACGCCCAGCTCATCGACTGGAATGCACTGTCCAGTTCTGATACCGGGCTGGCGCAAGACAAAAGCCGCGACGCGCGCCTTTTCGTATTCAAGTGGATCCGGGATCCGAATGCAAACGAGGTCCGTTGGGACGGAATGCCCCGGGGTCTAGGGGACGATTACGACTCGCTTGACGCTGGGACTCCCGTCTCCACGAGCTTCCTGAGCCTGACAAAGATTCAGTACGCGTTGCTCGAACAATGGTCCAAAGGTGAATTCATCCCCGATTGGCCCGGTCATGAGCCCGGCATTCCTGCGTCGGTGTCTATCACTCCAGCGGGACTCGACGAAGCGGCTCTAGAGAATTGTGTGGGCGGACCATTCTATCCGGGCATCGAAGTAAGCTGGCTTGTGCGTCGTCCAGAGCTCTATTCCGAACCATTTCGATTAAACGTACCTAGTACACCCGAAACGGACGGGGCAGTCGGTTCGCCTCTGAAAATCGGGGCCCTTACGTTTGGGCCGGGTTTTTTCAGCCAGCAGATGGCGCAACCCTGGCAGGCGGACTTCTATGATTGCCACAAAGAACCACACAAAACTCCGGACGGAAAAATCTTTTACTTCATGTGGTGGACGGCACAACGCCCTGACGACGTCTATCCAGCCGGAGCAACGGAGCAACAACGCTGGGTGCGAAGTTTTGACGCTACGAAAACAACAGACGATCCTGACGATATCGGGAATTTAGAGCGCTTCCGACAGATGCAACAAAACTGGGCGAAACTGCGTTTTATCGTACCTCCAAAGGCTCCGGCGAATCACGATTTCGAGGAAGAACCCTAGTGTCGCGGCAACTCGAAGCGATGGTGGTAGGCGCCGGCCCCGCCGGAGCCAGCACAGCTATCACTCTTCTTCGCGCAGGAGTGAGTGTTTCCATCCTGGCCTGCGATGACTCGTGCTCGTGCTTGCCTGCGGAAGTGTTGTCCCCGGAAGTACGTAGTGAGTTCCAAAGGCTGGGCCTCTCGGAAAACTTCCTCGATGAGACAATATCGTCCTACGGGATTGAAGCGACTTGGGGCCATGCGGCCCCAGCCTTTCATCCCTATATTTGCAATGCACTAGGGCCCGGATTCCACGTTGGACGGGCGCGCTTCCATCAAGCGCTTCTGAAGGCTGTGTCCGACGCTGGAGATTGCCCTTTCATTCGCGGGCGCTTCTTGACCGCCAAACGAACTCCATCCGGATGGACCGTCACCATCAGAATTGGAGATGTTACTAATCAGCTCGATTGCAGACTGCTCGTCGATGCAACTGGGCGGTCAGCCACTGTGGCTCGGTTCCTCGGTGCAAGACGTCGGCGCCTTGACTCTCTTTGTGGAGTTTCATCCGTTCTTAATAAGGTCGTTCGCGAACAGACTCTCGTCGTGGAGGCTGCACCCTATGGTTGGTGGTACCTAGCTCCGATCCCGGCGTCTCGAACGCTCATCTGCATGATTTCGGATGTTGATATCATCCACAGGCTTGCAGTTTTCCGGCCGCGCGGGTGGCTCGATCTCCTGAAGAGCGTGCCATCATTGTCCACACGCCTTGGCCATATTTCTGACAACATTCTTACAAGGACACACCCGTGCGAGAGCGGGATACTCGATAGAATCTGCGGTGATATGTGGATTGCCGTTGGAGATGCGGCTTCGGTTGTTGACCCTCTCTCCTCTAGAGGTGTTCCGAAGGCACTCAGATCAGGCCGCGAGGCAGGCAATGCAATCGTAAGCTATTTGCGCGGCAACGAATCGGCGCTTCGGAGGTATTCACGTGTTCATCGAGAGGAGTTCCAGAATTACTTGGAAACTAAGGAGCGGCAGTACGGGATGGAATTGCGTTGGCGAGGAGAGACATTCTGGAAGAGGCGGACTCGTCCGCAAGACATGAGGCCTAAGGGAGACCTTTCGAGGCCTGCATGGAAATGATCAAGGCCGCCGGTCAGAAGCCTCCCCCAATCGCGGATGCGCTTGATTCCTGTTCGCTCCCGGTCCGCTGAAACTGAGCTGGAATATCAATTACTTGATTAGATCCGGAAGGTCATCTCGTGGCAGATGTGACGATTAATGTGCGAGGGCACGCGCAAGTTTTGAAAAGTCGATGGCTAGAGCAGCCTGAAACTTTACGTCGGACTTTCGTGTGCTCTGAATCAGACTCGTGTACGTGAAAGACAAAGGGACATCAACTCCCGCCATAGCTGATAGCGTCAGCTTTGCGTTGGCCTTGTAAACCGGTGCGCCATTAGATCCCCAGTCGCCTTCCCCGGAACCGGAAATAGTAGCGATGGTTCGTTTTGGGAAGGTGTACGTCGACAAGGCGACATATTGAAACTGTTGAACTAGCCTAAATACGTGTCGGTTCCTTGCACCGGGTTGTTGGGCATTCATGAAATCGTAACTGAGATTTGTGGTGGAATTCAGATGTTCGATCACACCAGAATCATAAACGAAGCCGAAGCGGTAGAGATTTGGAGATGTTCCTTTGCTAATTCGAGATGTAAAAAGTGTGCTGATCTGGGGCGTCCGTTTGATGTTCTCGACCACGCGATTAATGGTCTTCATGAGCACAACTTGCGATGTGATCCTGTTTCCAATTATGCGCTCAATTTGCCTTTCATCTTCCGAACTTAGGCGGTTCACAATTGCCCTGAAGGAGTCTGGATTTTCCATTGCATCGATGAACTTGCCAAAATCTTTTGCGGGCCAGTACTTGAAAAGATAGTTCAGAATCTCATGGTAGATCGTCGCAAAATCGCCCGAAGCGCCTCCGATCTGCTGATTGAGACTAGCGAATTTCCCTTTGTTGCTAGGATCACCGACGTCACGGCTGCCATGAAGTAGGAAAGTAGTTCCGTAGGTACGTGAGCCGCCGCTAATCGTAGAAGTCTTGTCGGCGGGATATGAGTCAACGAAATTGAAGGAGACTCTGCGCCACTGACTTGTATTCTCGTTGTAGAAGTCCGGGTCGAATGGATTCTTCGTCCGAAGTAAGGAATAGAATGCGTACATAGAAACGCCGATCGAATAGTCCGTGCTGTTCGGAACGCTCGATTTGCTCGCAAGGCCGGGGAACACGACACTGGTGGACATAAAGTCCGGCCCGGTGCTCCGGTCTGCCAGGGTTGTGGAATTCAGGGCTGCGGAATTCGCTTCAGACTGCTTGGAGTGGTCAGTTTCCTGTATCTCAAGGATCGCCATTGCCGACACCTTGCAGTTCACATATTGCGAGAGGCTTGCAGATGTTCGCCTGCAGTTGTCGGCAAATGCGGCCTTACCGAAGACCAAGGCAAGGAGAACCGGAATTAGAAAAAACTTCTTGGGCATAAGCTATATTTTCTCGACCATTAAAGGCTGGTGGTAAAAGTCGCTCGAAGAATTTGACAGGAAGTCGATGTCCTGCACCGTTACGTTTACAGGTTGTTTGACGATCCGCAGTTTGTATGTTTGTGCCTGCGCAAAGAGCATGGTCACCACATAAGCGTCGTACACACTCGGCCCTCGATCGATGAGAAACACATTGGAGCTCAGTGCACCAGTGGTTGTGAGAATCCAGGCGTGGTTGCCGGGGCCATTAATCGGGACGATCGGTTTCCTGTGCTCACATGCGAATGCTCCCTGGGCGATTCCGGCAGGGCTCAAAAAGTATTCCAGGTACTCTCCGGAGGCCAAGGCGACGTATCCATGGCCGACATGGACAGTTGGCTGGACCGACATGAGTGCTCCTTTCAGGCAAGTAGCGCGGCATATCAAAGCAGCGTCCGGGAACCATCGGGACTCTTATGTGTATGTGAATCCACCTGCTCGTGAGGCTGCTTGATTGTCCGGGTTTACAATTTCAAGGTCGACCTTCCCAGCTGCGTGAGATGGCGTCGTCACGACGTAAGAGATCCTGCCTCTCTAACGATGCAGCTTCGACTCGATATCGTTTATTGAATCTTCGAGGTCGCCCAAGGATACCCTTGGTCCTCTCCTCAGACCGTCTTCACTCGCAATTCTAGCCGGGTGGCCATTTCTCCCCAACAGAAAACTGTGATTCGGCCGAGGAGTTCTCTCTGTTGGGATGCGGAGACGACAACCCGGCGGAAGGAGGGATGCTCGATGCGTTGCCCATATTGCGGAGACAGACGAACGGAAGTGCTCAAGACGGTGTACCGCGGCCACAGCTCCTATCGCCACCGGAGATGCCGCTACTGCGGGTCTCGCTTCAGTACCCAAGAGAGGCCAGTACGCTGGAGCCGCGTGGATCGGAAGTGGCCGGGACCGCGCCCATTGCGGAAGGGATGGGGGAATCGGCGGACGCCAGCTGTGCTGGGGAAGTGTGAGGTTGAGACGTGCGGAGTGGAATTCAAGCAGGCAGGAATCAGGCGCCATGTAGACCACATTGTGCCGGCAAGACTCATCCGCCGACTAAATGCCGGGAATCCCGACCGCCGCGAGAACCTCCAGTGTATCTGCGGGACCTGCCACGGATACAAGCTCCAAGCTGACCACAAGCTGTGCTTAGGGGATAAGCTGGGGTACCTGGAGATTCTTCGCACCCACAATTTTGATCTTGCGCGGGTCGAGCGGGCACTGGCCCTGTACGGGCTATAGGTCATGCTAAATAGTTCGCTATCCTGGGCTATATGGCGCGGCTTTATCTGCATGAGCAAGCAGACACCGAGGCGTTGCTGAAAATCGCTAGCGAAAATGGCATTGCATTAACTCGGGAAGCGGTCGCATGCGCCTGCGAGAAGCTGAGCAGCGAGTGGCTGACCCTCGTCCCAGCTGGAGGACCAAACAGTATATGCAACCTGTCGATGTCATACGAGAAAAAGGGGAGCGTGGGCTTGTCGCTTCCACAATGGGCAGAAATTGTCGACAGTCTTTATCGGCTTCGAGACAACCCCAGAATTAATGAGCAAGTGAGGAGATTGTGTGTCGCATCGCGTGGAGGTGAAACGAGAAAACATTCAAGATCACAACCGCTATAACACATTCAGTGCGAATGCATACGCAGTGGTGGACGGGCTGTTTTCCGTGCTTGGCGAATGGCTTGATAGGAACAATTTGCGTGTGGAAGTGAAACTCTCGCGCGGTTTTTCCTCTTCGCTAGTGGCGAAAATCTGTGGCGAGCTTGGCACAAAGGTGCCCGATGCACTGTTGCGTCTGGAGCAAACAATGAGCATTCCACGCAGCAGCAAGTTTGTGGTGCTACGCAAAGAGGACAACCCACATTTTGAGAAGGGCTTCATGGTGGGCCGCATCACTGTCAAGGAAGCGCGTGTTCCGGTTCAGGTTCATCCCAGAAATATGCCGGTGAAAATTGTCTTTGAATGGCCTCCCAATGTTGCGGCAATTGCACGTCTGATACGTGATGCAAAGCGGCAGCTTAACAATGATGCTGCGGCTGATCCTGCTGCAAAAGGCTTTATCGTGGTGCAAGCAGCCGGGGGAGATCAACTCGCAAGCACACTGGAGAGGAGATTACTCCAGAGTCTTCCACGTTGTTGTCTAGGAGTGGTGTTGCTTCCTGAAATACCGGGCGACTCTGGACAGATCGTATTTCAAGATGGAATAAATGAGAGCACTTTGGCCGCAATGAGCTACGCTGCCACGACAGGCGTTTGACGTTTCTTAAGCCGAGACGGGCCTGGCGCAAGAGCCACAGTGGGTTGATCAGGAAACAGTCGAGCCCACCTAGGGCAAACGGGATGCGCCCATCCTTGCGAGTTCGACTCAACGTGCTTACTCTGCCTCAGCTCCTTGTCACTAGCTGTGCCTCCCAGGGCTTAGTGTGTCGATGTTCATCGGCGGAATTCTTAGGATTGCAACTCGGGCAGACGGCTGAAGTCGAAATGCCCTGAGACAGCGAAATCCTTCGTTCCCTGCGAGTGCTCGGAGTTTTCCCTTCGATCGCCCCAACTGCTTCGAGGAACCTTGTCCGAGTGAGCTGATACATCGCGCCACGAGCGCCTTCAAATTGGCAGTTCAGCGCCGCAATGGCCTGACCATGCTCAAGGGCCGCGGTAATATCTTGCCTGGTTGCTGACGCGAGGTTGGATTTTCCATTTTGGAAGAGAGCGGAGAGCAACCCGACGGTGGTCCAGTCTCCAGAGCCTGCAGTGTCCTTGATCGCAACTTCGTGGGCCTGAAGAAAGTGCCAAGACGCAAAACTACGTCGCATACGGAAACGCAGGCCGTCTTCCCCGAACGTTTCTATTTCCAACAGTGCGTTATGGCTATGCAGCAGATCGGAGAAAGAGCGTGCACGCTGAGCTGAATACTTCAAGACGGTCGAGTGTTTCAACATCTCCCGAAAGAGCTTCGGTTCACCGGTGCCGGAAGGTTCGAAATAGACCATAGAGCCCTCAGCGCGAAAATGCCGAGCCAATTCGACCGTGGAGCGGGAGACACGGTCCGTAAAGAAGACGTCAGGCTTGTTCACTTTCTGCTGTATCAAATCCAGTTGGCTTCGCAATATCGCCCGATACGGCGGAAAATAGGCCCCGCAATCGGGACAATTCCAAAGGAATCTGTGCTTGGGAACTCCGTTCTTACTGCGGTCAATCCTCTCGAGAACAATGGGTGTTGGTGCAACAGGACTAAGCCTCAGATACTGTGTCTTCACACCCCAGCGTTCAAGATCGCGGCGCACGACCCCGCCCGCTGCGTCATCGCTCAATCGAGCAAGTGACGAAACGTCCCAGCCTAGGAAGGCCAAAGCTGTGGCGACATTCCCACAAGTTCCACCCGCATAGCATTTCGGTTCGGAATTCTCCAGACCGAAAACGACATCCAGCGCCAAGAAACCAGCAGTCAACAGTCTCGGCTTTTGCTCCTTCTTGCGGTCAAGCATAACAATCCCCAGAAAGCCAGAGACCGTAAAGCCTGCTTTCGTCTGCCAGCAGATTTATGTCGGCCGAGCCGTTCAGGGTGTAGCCGTGTGTCTCGACATGTGCAATGGCGATGTCGACTCCAGCACGCTTCAGCTCGTAAGCCGCCAATAGAGCACCCACAGAAAGAAGCTTACTAGAATTCGCTGAGATTACGGCATTCGATCCACCCAACGGCTTCAGTGCGTCGCCGTAACGCAGAATCGAGCGCCTCAACTGGCGATACACCTCAAATGGGTTGGTCTCAGACGCATAAATAAAGTTCCGTGTTTCCACACGTAGCCGGTCAAAGAGAATCTCCCGGTATTCCATAACCAGATTGTCAGCGCGCCGGGGGTCAACCGACGGAGATGGCAAGAGCGGACAAATCTCTGCAGGATTGATCAAATCGTAGATTCGCGTCAGCTGTAAATGCTGGCTTTCCCCTATGAGCGGAAACCAAACCCTAGGAAGTCCCGCAGCGGACTCACGGTCCACTCCGCCACGAAACGGATGGATATATCCGGCATCTTCATCGATGCCTTCTTCAACAATCCGCCCATCCAACGCAGCGCTCTCGCTCACGAGCACAAACAAATTTGGAGAACGCATGCCATCCATGCCGTCCAGCAGAAAGAGCAGCTTCGCGACGACGGGAAAATACACGCTGCGCGGCAGCGAGCTCACGTCGACGAAAATGTCACTGAACTCCTGGAGTTCACTCGGTGAACGAAATGCAGCTTCAGCTGATCTCGACGTGACGCGGCGACCCTCGGCGGAGAACATATGGATCTGACGGTCTTCGATCTGCCCGCTGGGAATAAACCCGTTAAGTTTGGCAAGATTTTCTTGGACAAGAGCATCGTATCTTCGAGAGGGAGAAGTTGGACCCTCGTCAAAGACCAGGACGATGGCGACCAGTTCCGTCGGATCGAAAACCTGGCGAAGGACCTGTAGTCCCCCGAGCATCCGAGGGTCGAAACCGCGCCCCAGGATCAGGCACACCTTCTTGGCCTTTTCGCGCTTCGTGCTCTGCTCACGTAGCAAGTTAACGAGCGCCGGACCTACTTCGTGAACGTACGTGCCCCATCGATCATAGGCACCGGGCTTCATACCAAGGCAGGAAGTTTGGGCTTGTAGCCGGCCGTCATCCAGTTATAGAGGTCATGTAAATGTTGCTCCTTAAAGCCGCCATAATGCAAAGGCAAGTCAAAGTTGACACATAGCAGGCGGTTCAAATTCAAAACCATCCAGGTCGAGCCTTTCACCTTATAGTCAAGAAGAGGCTCCAACAGGTTATTCGCAATTGCTGCAGCCAGCACCTCGGCCAATAGCGAATATTGGGGATTCTTCTCAAGGAAGGCGCGATCCTGCAGCGACTCTTTATCGCGCATGGAGATGGCAATTCCCGTAACACCGGGATCGTACGGCGCCGAAGCTTCGTAAGTTCTCTGTCTGCAAAAACGCCCGATGGAATCCAGCAGTTTTAGCACCTTTTCTCCGTTCTTGGCCCGCCGCGGTATCTCATTCCACAGGGAAGTCGAGGCGACACGCAAAAGCTCGTCCTGGCGGCCAGCATCCAATGTAGGCGCTTTGCGAACGACCCGGGAAGAGACTACTTCTTCAAACTCATCGCCGGCCAAACGCATGAATTGCTCGATATTCCAGGACGCAAGGTTGGCTAGTTTGTGAGTCCCGAAGTAGTACGGGAGGTCGAACTCTTGCGAAAGAAACAACTCGGCGGCCGCCCTCACTTGTGAGTCACTCCGCTCGACAAGCGCATTCGGACCGAGTGGAAAGTCAAAAGATCTCTGCTCGTGTTTGATCTCCCGGTGAACGAGTATCTCCAAGGCCCGCCAGCCGATAGCGCGGTCCCGAGGCGTTCCGGTGACAGCTCCCTGAGAATCAATCCAAACGGAAAACAGGGATCGGCCCTCGATCGACTTGGAAACTCGCTCGCGGATCATCGGGATCGCGGCCTCATACTTGTCCTGCCATTCAGGCCCGTCGAGAGAAGCTTGCAAGCAAGAATCTAGAGAAGTGACCTCTACATTGACGGCCGCACTCGCCCGCTTATCGGCGACGCTCATCAGCAGGTTTTCGAATTTGCGGTTGTGGCTCCGCCAGAACTGCTCGAGCAGGATTTCGCCTTCATAGTCGCGTCCTACCGACGCGCCGGAAGAGAGCATTTCGTCAGGCGTGAGAGCTTCAAAGCGCTCGGCAAGCCATATGCCGATACCCGTACGCAGCTCGGCAATCACTTTCAAAACTCGGCTGCGTTGCCGATGGGTCAGGTGATGGACGTCGTCCAGCAACAGCAACACATGTTCGGCAATTGGCATGCCGTCGAGCAGCAAAGCTCCGCGCTTAAGCAAGGCGAGCGCGGATAGGGTGTCGCTTCCGGGAACGCTCTTTATGTCGGCAGTTCCGAAACTATCGATCGCGTCACAGGCCGCGCTTTCCAGTTCAGTCGCCCAGCGATAGAGATCTTCACCGGTAGTGTCGGGAGAGAAACCCGCTCCGAGTTCCCTGATGGCGTCGAGGGAAACGGTGATACGCCTCAAATCTGCCGGAAAGTCCAGCCTGTACAAGACGAGGGCCGACCGAAGCGTCGCAAGAATTACTCGGGCATTGAGAAGCCCGAACAGCAGGCGTTCCTTCCGCGCCGGTTCGAATTCAAGATCTTCGAGGGTTGCATAGTTTCGCGCGCAAGAATGAAACACGCCGAGTAACCGGGGGCCGGTCTCGTCGACGACACCCATCTCGCTCATTCGTTGATAGAGCTCCTTCAGATCGTCACTTCGGCGGAACGTATGAAGGCTTAAGAGCACCGTCGGGGTGAAGAGCCGAAGGAGCGATGTCTTTCCCGCTCCAGGTGCGCTGCGGAAGATCTGGGGTTTGTCCCAGACTTGCGGCCCCGTCGGAAGAAGATCGAGCATACCGGGACCAAACAGCTTCAGGAATGTGATGTCCGACTCGATGGCCTCGGAGGCTCGAAGGCGAAATGGATTGCGCGGCTCTCTCATATGTCTTTGTGCCTTGTGACCCTGGGGAATAACGGCCGCATCTTGGAGCTTTCAGCCCACAGTAAGCCGAGCGAATTATTGGGAGTGTTGTGACTCAAGATCAGTGGAAGCCCGCCCCCAGCAAAACCATACTTCAAATCCGTTCCTCCGAGAGCAGTGCTGCTGGACTCATTCTCATTATCATAATGCGAGTCGATCAGAAGGTCGAATTCCGGGACTGTTCCACGGCGGATCCTCTGGCTCTCGGGAAATCGTTGCACTATCAAAACCTTAGATTCATAGCCAGAGGCTGAGCACAGTTGGGCGAGATGGTCCGATAAGACGAGTTCGGCGGTTTGTGTGGCCATGTAGAGAACGAGAATGATTTCGAGGCCTTGGTCGGTAAAGAGATTACAAAGAGGTTTCGTCCGGTCTCGCAAGGAAGTCAGAAACTTCCCTACTTTTCCGGCTGCAGAGCCGTCCGGCTTTTGGCGGATATAGCTGAGGCCGCTTGCCGAAAAGTCATCGAGTAGCACTATCGACCGGAAGACGGCCTCCTGAGGGCTCGGGTCCCGTCCATAGATCTTGGCTAGGTCCTTGGTAAGCTCGGCCTTCAATTCTTGGACGCGCTCGTCGCTCAGCTCGTGGCTCTGCCGCACCTGCTCGTTCTGAAGATGAGGATTTGCTCGTCGAAGAATGTCTGTGTGGGAGCCATCACTCAGCCCTAAGAACAGACACCTTCGTTCTCTCGCGCGGAACTCTAAGCTGTTTGGGACTTTTCCTAGATGCCACTTCATAAGACCGGATTCTGACGCGGCCTTCGAGAGCAGAAAGGGCCGGATATGATCCGGATAGGAAATGGAGACGAGATGATTCAGTTCAGCCGAAGAAATGAACACGAGCCGGTCCCGGACAAACTTGAGCGCGGTACGTCGTTGCTCGATGGTTTCAAACTGGCCCAACCATAGGGCTAAGCTTTCGATGAACCGCATGCCGGGAGAGAATTGCTGATACTCGTCATATTTGTAGGCGGCAATCACCTGCAAAGGCAATCCGTGTTCGACGAAGTCTTGGGGACTCTTCCAGCCCATGACCTTGGCCAATAGCTCCTCGGCGAGCTGATCCTTCATTATGATCCCACTCGGATCTCAAAGTGCCGGGATCGAATGGCAATCTGCCCGAGATAGTAGCGAAGGGCTGCGGAGCCCAAAAGTCCTGCGGGTGCGAGATTCCAAACGCCAGTAGGGCTACCGGCTACTTCATCAACACTCAGCGAGAAGTCGTGTGTTAGAAGTTCGGCATCATTGCCGGGCCATCGGGGCCGATCCCCGATGCAAAGAAACGTGGAATCTGGCCGAATGTCGCGGAGTGCTCGGAGTACCGTGAGCTTGGTGGTTGTCATGGGGATGACGTCAACAGAGCGGGTCGAGACGACCACCTTCAGTCCCTCCACTCGTGATTCCTGGAGGCACTGCAACACCTGACACCATAACTCATGTACGTCAGAGGTGTTACTCTTTTCAATAGTAATTTGTTGAGGTCGTATGCTGAGCTTTAATCCCAGGTCACCCGCCTCTCGTAATGCTTCCGCTGCCGACTGGAGCTGGGGAATGCCAACACGGGAAGTGTCGGGCTGCTTCGTGTCGTCCAATCGCGCGACCGTCCCTCCATTGTAGTAGCCAACCCAAATTCTCTTCCAATGACTTTGCGGGAAGGCTTTGCGAAGTGCCTTTCGTACCGATTTACCTCGGCCGGTCGCCACTCCCAAAAGAAAACCGGCTCGCGTAATTCGGAGCAAAGCATTCGCGGTCTCGTCCGGGATCGCCCCGAACCTGTCAACGCTGTCGCAAATCGTGCCATCGTAGTCCAGCACCATGCCCTGGAATTTGGCATTCCGAAAGCGCTCACACAGACGTGTGTATTCCTGGCCTAGCTTCTTGATAGCGAGAGGATCCGCGGTATCTGCCAGACTGATTTTGCGCCGGATGGCAGCCGTCTCGATGCCTTCTTTCTGCTTGAGGAATGCATTTAGGTGATAGACCCGGCGTCCAAAGGGAGGCACACCCGGCCGACCTGGGTCTATCTTCCTGGCTTTGCCGTATTCTGCTACCAGTGCGAATACGGCCGCCTGCAGTGCCAGCCATGACGCGGGAGCAGAATACACCGTGTTTAATAGCAGTTTCTGGACGGTCGGCGGCAGTATATTTAGCGTACGCGAGGCAAGCGGAATCTCGTCTCTGGCAGCCAGGGCCACTACAGCAGTGTTAGGGTTTTTTGCAATCCAGTGATGTCTTCCATGCGCGAAGTTTCTGTAGTCGGAAAGCTGGACAGAAACGAGTCCGGCTTCGATGAGCTTGGACTCCAAATCGAGCGCTGCGGTTTGACTTTCCGGGCCGTAAAGAACCACCAAGTACTCGCAGTTGAAGAATGATCGGCTAATTCGGGAAAGTCCGTAATCCCGCTGAAGCCCGGAGGCGCTGAACACCTTTCCAAGGCTCGATGGTAAGTGCTCGGAACTGAATCCATAGGCTGTTAGTGCGACAGTACTCAGTGCGAGTAGGCTGTTGGTCGCCAGAAATCCATCTCTGCCGCTCGCCAATTCAAATTCGAAACAGAAACCTCTGTTGAAAGCATTGACAATCCGGGACAGTGGAGAATTGCGTGAAGCACAAAGCGCAATCAAAGACTTGGGTTCTGATTCGACAGCCGCACGGGCAACACCCAGGATGTCTGGATTTTTTCCGCCGGCGCTCACGAGAACAATTGAGGCGGGCTTAGATTTCTCCAGATAGCTGCGCGCGATGAGCGGGGTGTCCGCCTTGGCGAGCTGACCGAAGCGATTTTGGTGAAGATCCGCAATTAGATGCGCGGTGCTCTGGGAACCACCCGATCCCACCGCTAGCAAGGAGCACTTCGCCAATGTGTGAAGACGCTCGGCGAGCGAGCCCGTATCGAGCGATAGCGACCACCGGTACGTAGACGCTAGATGAAGTAGTTCCGATTGATATGGTCTTCCCACGTTCGCCTTTTATTCGCCCTATAGTCTAAGTGCGTTCAGGTTCACACACAATACCCTCAGGATCGAATCTTTAGAAGCAACCCAGCGGTACCCAGCGAGAGAAGCGTGAGCTAGCTTGCATTGAGCCGCGGAATTGTCTTCCCTGATTTGGGGGGTTGCTTGCTTCTTCGGTGGTGTGCGTTGAGGCTTTAGCAATATGGCGGACGTCGGAGAATCCACAAGAGGCGCTGAGTTGAACATTTGGCATGACCGATGATGACAGCTCCGTCTTTCTGCGAGCGCTAGCTGCGATATGATGAACGAAGAAACGGCGAAGACTCAGAAGTTCGTTTTGGCAGTGCAGTGGTGAGGTGCGGCATGTGTGCGAGCTATTCAAAGTTGCTCCCATATACCGAAGCGCGCGACGACGATTTACAAACGGGGCCTCGTGAGACTTTGAAAGAGCCGAAGAAATCCGATCGAACACCGACGCGCGACATGCTCTTCGTGAGTCACGCGAATCCCGAGGACAACGTCTTTGCACGTTGGTTGACACTTCGGCTCGCAGCAGACGGCTATCCAGTATGGTGCGACCTAACGAAATTTCTGGGCGGCGAGGACTTTTGGAAGGATGCCGAAGCTGCACTCCGAACGCGCACCTGCAAGTTTCTTTATGTTCTCTCAAGAACGTCTAACGTGAAAGATGGCCCTCGGAATGAATTGCAAGTCGCAGTCAATGTGGCAAAGGCACAGAACCTGCGGGATTTCATTATTCCTCTTCATCTCGACGATTTACTATATGGAGAAATCAATGTCCTCCTGGCTAAATTGATCGCAATCCCATTCGAAGCGGGATGGGCCAAAGGTTATAAACAGCTTCTCGAAAATCTGGAAAGAGAGGGCGTTCCAAAGAAGCCTACCTTCGGACCACAGGCGGTGACTGCTTGGTGGCGGCAGCAATTCAGCCCTGAGAGAGGTGTTTCGCAGGCATCGGAGAGATACCTGTCGAACTGGTTTCCGATAAAGTCGGTCCCCGCGCTTTATCTCCACATGCTCCAGAGGTCGACCGTTGGGCTTTTGGAGCCGGAAACTGCCCTTCCTTACGCGAACTTCATGGACGGACTCGATCTAGTCACATTTGCACCAGCTAAGGACCTGGACGGTAAGCTGGGTGCGTCGATTTCAATACACTCGTCGCGTTCTTTCTCCTACGAAGACTTGCTTAAGACTTCGTGCGACACGACCGGATTGACCATTGGGAAAGTCCGATATTTCTTGTCGCGCCTGCTGCGCGATGCGTGGGATCGCAGGATGACGACTTTGGGCCTGGGAATGTACACGCTTTCCGACAAGGCGAACTGTTTTTTCTTCAAGAGAAAAGATTCCGATAATTTGGACATTCCGTTTCGGGGTATCGATGGAAAGAGGACGTACCGAAGTGTTGTCGGTTATAAAACCATGTTGAATGCGTCGAAGAGATTTTGGCACTTTGCCATCAACGCCCAGCCGGTTCATGATCCAATGTTCGGTTTTCGGCTGGCTTCGCACGTGCTTTTCAGTGACAACGGCCAAACAGTTTGGACTGATTATCGCCGAATGCACAAGGCGCGGCGAAGTCAGTGCAAGGACTGGCATAACCCCGAATGGCGTGACCGGCTGTTGGCCGTAGTCGCCTGGCTTTCGGAAGAAGGAGGCGCGATTTACGTGCCCGTTGGTGAGGAGGCTAAAGTTGAGGTCTCTGCTGAAAGCGTTGGTTTCGGTAGCCCTGTCTCTTTCGTGGACCCGCCAACGTTGAAAGAAAGACTTGCAGAAACTGAAGAGGAAGGTGAGGAAGAGAGAGACGACGAAGAAGGGGAAGACGATATAGAACCAGGGGGTGAGGGATAGTGGCCGATCTAATTCACCTTCTAGAACCGCCACTTTTGTTTCGCCACGAGCAGACCGTCGAAGATCCACGCGACGGGCTAACGTTATTTGGTCCACTAGACAAGGGAAGTCCGTATGGAATCAGAGCGGGCGTCGTTGGCACGAAAGATGGCATTCGCCGATTTCGCGAATGGGTCGCCAAAATACAACGCCCGATCATCGGGCCGGACCCGGATGAGTATTTTCAGCTTTCTCATCCGCCATTCCCCGGTTTTGAAGCGGCATTTCGCATACCGTGGAATCCTGAACCGACCCTTGAACTCACGATTGATGACAGCGAACTGAAAAGTGTCTACCTAAACGAGAAGCACCAGCGCGTCTACAAGACGGTTGATATCTACGCAAATCGGATCAGTGGTGCAATCGGGAAGCAAGACGTAGGGATAGACGTGTGGTTTGTCATAGTCCCGGATGCCGTATACAAATATTGCCGGCCGCTGTCTTCCGTTGAAGCGCCACTGCGGATTGCGGTGAATTCCCACCTTTCGCTGACCTTGGCACGGCGTTTGTGGACGGAGCAGTCGCTGTTCAAGGAACTGAATATCGACGCCGAGCAGTACAGGTTTGAGCCTGACTTCCATAATCAGCTAAAGGCGAGACTGTTGGAGGAGCATGCCCCGATTCAGATTATTCGCGAGAGTACAATCGCCCACCACGAGTTCTTGAATACCAGGGGGAAACCGACGCGAAAGCTGGATTCCATGCTTTCAAATATCGCCTGGAATATTTCAAACGCTGCGTTCTACAAGGCCGGTGGGAGGCCGTGGAAAATCGCGAAGATTAGAAAAGGCGTTTGTTACATCGGCTTGGTTTTCAAGCAGGACAAGCTTGAAGAGGACCCGAGGTCAGCATGTTGCGCTGCCCAGATGTTCCTGGATTCGGGTGATGGCGTTGTCTTTAAGGGGGCGGTCGGCCCATGGTATTCCCCAGAAAAAAGAGAGTTCCATCTGAGCGGCAGGGCCGCACGCGAACTGGTAACTCTGGCTGTCGACACCTATAAGGAGCACACCGACGAAAAGGACAGCAATGGGAACAAGAAGGCTCCCGCTGAGCTTTTCATTCACGGTAAGGTGCGTTTCGACGACGAGGAGTGGACTGGATTCCAAAGTTCGGTCGATGCGTCTACGAATCTAGTGGGTGTGCAAATCCGATATGCGAAACGAGTGAAACTCTACCGAGCCGGTGAATACCCGGTTTTGCGTGGGCTGGCGTTCGTTCAGGATGACCACGCAGCTTATCTATGGACTAACGGTTTCACACCGCGAATTCAGACCTATACAGGAAAGGAGGTTCCCAACCCTCTTCTCGTAAGTGTGTGCCGGGGCAAAGCTGCAATCGAGATTGTGCTCAGCGACATCATGGCCCTGACAAAACTGAACTATAACGCATGCAAGTTTGCAAGCGGTCTGCCGGTAACACTGCGATTTGCAGATGCTGTGGGCGAGATTCTAACTGCTGGCCCGCTGAAAGAAAAAGCGCCATTGCCGTTTAAGTTTTACATCTAGAGATTCCTCGGGCCCTCCATAAGCCCTGTTGAATAGGTTGGCCTCGGACGAACTCGGATCACTTTCGCTCCTTTGCAGGGCCATCAATTTGCTCCCAGACTCTGTAATTGGCGTAGAAAAACGACCATGGACCGAAGTTTTTTCATATCGTCAGGCCCAATGCCCTCCGGGTCGAAGTGCATCACGTCGTTGCGAATCTTCCTGATTTCCTCCAGATAATGGGTGACTGTCTTTTGATCGATCTTTAAGCCCAGCTTCGACCAAATCTTCTTGTCCGTTAGAAGCCGGACGTACTCGCCAAATGTGAGATCCGTGACATCCTCGATTTCCCGTTCTCCATCCGTCGGGTCGGCTCCGGCGGCAAGCTCCCCCTTTGATAACGGTCCGAGCACACGCCTCACATGATTCTCAATTTCACCCAAGAACAGGAAAGGCTCAGCTAATGAACCAAATTGAGCGCCCAGGTCATGCGTCGTCACAATTCCTGAGATCTTTTTCTCTGAATCTCTTACAAGAACACAATCATGCTGAACAATGAGTTCAATCGCACTAAAGAGGGATGCGTCCGCACTGATTTCTTGATGCGGTTCCATCACCTCTCGCACTGCCTCACAATTGGTTCCGAGCACAAACCTTCTTCCGATAGTCCGCCAAGTCACAATCCCTTTGACATCGCGTTCATTTACCATCACAGGTAGTTGCGAGAAATTGTGGTTCAACATCAACGTTGCCGCCCTTTGAACTGTCTCATCCGGCTTCACTGAGATCACAGGCTTATTTGCTGATTCTAGTCGGCCGATCCTGTAAGTTGGATCTAATGGTATGGGGGAGTTAGCCGTTCCAGTAGCCATCGACTCCACAGCAGCAGCGCTCTTGTCATCAACTGTAGTGCCAGATTTCTGCGCCTTTTTCTCTCCCTCTTCTTTCGAAATAAACGTCACCTGGGAATCGATATAGGCACCCTCTAGATCCGGGACCGTCGTGAGCTTCACTCGCTTTAGCGCACGTCGAATTTGGCGGACGATACGTAGTCCTCGGCGTTCGGCCTCGAACCACTTCAACACCGTTCTCACACTGGCTCTTGGCTTGCTACCCTTTTGCACTCTTTCTGCAATTTCCCGCAGCTCCTCGGGAATGTTCTTCATCTGAATTTCTCCTGGCCTGTACCTCTTAAACAACCCTTGTGGTCCCTTGCATAGAGTTCTCATGGTTCATCGCAGAATAAAATTCACCCTGGTGACCAAGTGGATTTCTATCCCTTGGTCTTCGTTTCAATACCTGGAAACTTGCTCACCACATAGACAGGAACTACAGCTCCCGGTAGTTTCCAAAGTGATTTGTATTCGGTCACCTTCTCGAGAGTTTGCATCGGTTTTGCTTCCCAGCAAAAGATCAACCCAGTCTGGCTCGGAACGTGTTCGTGATCCGGGTAACTTTGGAGTTTGTATTCGACCTCGACCGATTCCAAGAGATGCTTTTGTGATTCCTTGCTTTCTTGGTAGTCGCAGATGAGGTCTATGCCCTCAAGCGAGGCGTGCTCTAACGAGCGGAAATGATAGAACGGCAACTTCTGCAACGCTTCTAACTTCCATAAAACGGCCAGCGTGTCCTTCTCGCTTCTGGGCTCTACGTGGATCAGCGTGCCGTCTAAGTAGACCCACTTTTGGTTTGAATCTTGAAGCCTCTGTTTTCTTTGATTGAGTGATTCGCTCAGTTCCTCCCGGCGTAACCTATCTTCATTCTCGACCCACTGCTTATACGTTGCGAGGTCACGCACTTTTGTAATGGCCTTACGAACTGCCGATTCAAAAGCCCTGCTCTTTGAATCAGCGACGTACCAACTGCGGGCCATGTTTAGATTCAGTTGATCGCACTCCACGACGAAGTTGCACAGCTTCGCGGCTGGTCTGAAGTCTCCACGGAACTCGCTGAAGTCCAATGAAAAGTACGGTATGGTCAGCACTGATACATTAATTCCTACGTTCTTGTTCCCAGGCGTCAAACTGAACTCCGTTCCAGTGTTTCCGGTATCAAGCGTGAATCCGCCCTTTAATGTGACCACGATCATTTCTTTGCCATCGTCCGCTGGTTCTCTGATAGAGGTAGGATCTATGACTACTGTCCTCCAGGTCCCACCCGCTGGTTTTAGAAAGCGATACCCAGGCATAACTCTTTCTTCGCCTTTGGACATTTCGGGGTGCTTAAGGACGATTTCGGGAAGTTTCGTAGTCCGGTCTTCCCGCGTGCAGCCAACGAGCGTACGGTGGAACAGGTAAACCTTGAGTTTGTCGAGGTCGTATTCTCGGTGCCAACTGCCGCCGTCATATCCAAAAATTGTGATCTTCGTAAAAGAAGGTTGTTCACTATTTACGGGAAATTCAGCGATGAGTGGCTCCGGCAGCCGAGGGTTGGACCCTTGAAGTGCGCCCAGCGGATCAAGAACCGTTACCTTATACCGCTTCCGGTCCTTGCGCGAGACGGTTTCGATCTCCATCTGGCGACACCAATACATCAGTTTGGCCCCCAGGCCTTTCCACCCGAATTCATCTGCCGAGATTCCAGCTGACCCACTGAAGCCGAGGTTCAAGAAGCGATCCAGCCTGCCCTGTTCTAGTCCCTCGCGCCCCCGGGTCCAGTCCATTCCAATTCCGTCATCGAAGAAAGTGAAGGTCGCTCCGTACTCAGGATGCTTGAACAGGGTTATGACAACTTTCTTCGCCCCGACCTCGGAGGCGCACGAATTCGACAGAGCCTCACGCACCACATCAAGAGGGTGCTCTTTGTTCTCGACCGCCTGTTTAATTAGGCTGGGTCCACTGACCAAGATGTCGTGCAGTCTCGCTTCGCTAAACCCCATGTTTCCATCCCCCCCGATCTATCGGAATTGGAGCCCGGCCCACAGATATTGAGTCTTACCATGGAGGTGGAAGCGCTCACGCGGGACGTTGAGCTTGCCGCGAACCCTACGGACGTTTCCAGAAATCTTCCGCTTAAGCTTCTTCTCGAGATCTTCGTAAGTGACCGCGAACGGAATGCCTTCAGGCACCGTCTCCTCGTCCACAATGCGCTTGAATTCACGCCTGAACGCACTGAAGTCAGTAGCGGGTTCAGTCGGCCCAGGCACCGGCTCACCGTTCTCTTGGATCTTCGCCCGCGCTCTTTCATATTCCAGCTTGGCATATTCTTCAGCGGCGACAGGCCAGGCGGCGTGAACGCGTGTATCCTTCCAGAGTCCTTGTGCCCACTCGTCGAGCTCGGCAGGCCCTCCATTCTTTTTCCTTTCGAGCCAGCACTCGGCCTTTTCCCGCAGCCACCAGTCGAATGCTTCCACGAATTCAGCAGCATAGGCAATTTGACCACAGCGCCACTGGTTTCCCACCTTCCATTGCTCGTCCCAGCGGCGCTTGTAAACAGGCTGTTCTATGCGCCGGATGTGCTCATTTTCCCGAATAGCTGTCAGACGAGCCTCCCAGAGCTTCTTGCGCGACGAAGGCCAGTGGCTGGGAATCATCTGCACGGCTCGCGCATAATCACCGTTTGCGCGGGCCCAAAGGCGGAACGGACGCTGCTCGCGGTCCAATGGTCCAGGCTTAACTTCCACTTGAACTGCGGTATGACCTTTCGCTAGCAGACCATAGGCAGCGTAAACGAACCAGTCCATTTCCTCTTGGAGTGCGATCATCGCGGCGCGAATATCCTCGCGCATGGACTGCAGTCGCTCGTACGCCTTTCGCAGAGCGGGCGTACTCTCAAACGTTTCTCCCAGGGCGGTATCCGACGCCAGATATCCGGGCAACTTGGTGTTCCAATCCTGGTACGCCTCGCCGGTCTTCTCAAAGATCTTCCGTAAGGCGAGGCTCGGCGCAGCTTGGACGCGCTGCTGACAAGCTTGAGCTAGTTCGACTAGCACGCTAGCTGCATCACCCTTGTTTTCACCAGCCAAGGCGCCAATTGATTCCGGAACAGGAAGATCCTTAAGCTTAGTTCCGGCAAATTCAAAACGGTCTCTCTCTTCTTCGTCTCCGGCCCCTTTATTGAAGCAAACCTGCTTTAGCCAAAAGAGTGCTGTGCTGGAATTCAGCAACCCTGTAAGTAACATGTGGCCGTCGAGGCCGATCGAGGTACGCAGTTTCACGACCTGGGCGTGTCTTCCAAATCCCCTCCACTCACCAATGAAACCAGCGTGGTTGTGGGTGGCTATGTGCGGAAATACGATGAATAGATCAGAGCGATACTTGTTGGCGTTCATCCGATCATACGAATACCAAGGCCATCCCAGAGCCTTGAATGTCTTGTTTCCAAAGCTTCGCCGCTCTTCCAGAATTCTTTTGAAATGGCGCAGATAGCTTAATGCTCCATCCCCTAGCTGCTTTTCTTCCAAAATCCGTCCTCTCGGTTCGTAAGTTAGAAGGATGTAGACCGGCACTGGAGTCTGCCAATTTCGGATCTCCTCACCTTGGTGATAAACCTTAATTAGGTTCCTGGGCAGTCCGAAGCGACGGCACTGATTGGCATCAAGCAAAAAAACATCGTCGGCATTCGTCTTAATACAAAATCCAATCTCATCTTCGATTAAATCGGACAGCCGTTTCTTTGTGCTAGAAGACAAAAAGTCGAATGCGGGCCACTCAGGAAATGCCCAGGAACTTGGGTGCCTCAGGATGCGTTTACGAGCACAGTCCCCGACTGCCAATCGTGTATCTTCATAAACACTTCGAAAGCCCACGGCCAATCTGTTGTGCTCAAGCGATTCATTCTCGATGCCGTCTCCTGCGTCCGCATGATGTTCCTCGATGGCTCGCCACAACTCGCTATCTTCAGGAGGCGTTCGAAGATCACCTCCGCCTGGCAGAATCACCACATCACGAATTGTACTCAGCGCTAGGGGCGCTCTGTTTGATCCGAACAGCAAGCATGTTGGTGTGCCGTGCCCCGGAAAGAGAAGTCCGGAACAGTCGACAATTTTCTGTATGTCTAAATTCGCCAACAAATCTTCAACAAGCGGCTTGCCAAATTCCCGCTTCGCAAAAGCGTTAGACACAATGAAGCCAAGTTCACCGTCCGCCTTCAGCAGACCAAAGCTCAACTCAAAGAAAGGACAGAGAAGGTGGTACGTCTGGTAGCATACGCGTGGCCACCGTTGCCGCCAGAGTTCGCGTTTCTCGGGGTTGCGAGCTGTTACGAATGGTGGGTTACCGACAATGACATCAAATCCGCCCTTTGTGCCATTCTGCCCGCCGAAGATTCCCGGAAAGTCGATGTACCAGGCGAAATTGAACGGGCTGTCGAAGTCGGCCCCTTCGAGCTTCCTCAGTTGAACATAGAACTGACTGTCATATTCACGTTTTGTTAGCTTCTCCAGTTTTTCGCGGTCTCGTTCAATTTTCGCTAGTGCTTCCCCGAGATGCTCCTTTTCCTGAGTGATGCGCTTCCGCTTCGTAGATGAAGATTCAGTTTCGTCGTGGAAGAGTTTATCGAGAGCTGATTCATCTCTATCCAGCGCTTTCAACTCCTCTGCAATGATTTCCTGGCTCAAGCTCAGACGCTTTCCGAGAATCTCAAGTCGCAGTTTTCGCTTCTGCTCAGCCTTCTTGGCCCGGTGCAGCTTTTCCCCTCGCTCAGCGATTGCCCGGAAATCGTCCGCATAACGGCTGGCCTTCTCCGGCATGATCACAATCGGAACTCCGCTGATATGGTCGTGTAGGCTGTCTCCACGGTGGAAATTCATTTCTAGGTTCGGAAGCTGCGAAATGCTCTCAATCGCCCGATCGAACTGCGTTCTGTCGGCCCGGAAGGGATCCACCCCCAGGTCATAATCTACGACGAGGCTGAGCCACAGCCTCAAGCGACATATCTCAATTGCTTGCTGCTGGATATCGACACCGAAGAGGCAGTTCTGGACGATGTCCTCTTTCGCCTTTTGCAGCCAAGTGGAGCCTTCGCCCCGATGTGGGTCAACGTAACCATTCGCCGCAGTCTCCAGAATGCGGCGCAGGTTGACTAGCTCATGCATCAATCCGACAGGGAATGCGCCTGACCCAACTGCCGGGTCGCAACACTTTAGAGGCAGCACCAAATCGCGGACCTGAACCGCGTGCGTTGGGGTGATGGTCTTTTTGAGCGTCTCCATCTCCGTCTCATCGAAGCCGTCTGACGCATCAATCGCAAGCAAATCCCGCAGTTTGGATCCGCAGGCATGCTTGTTGCCGTTTGAGGCGGGCAGGTGGTTCAAGAGGTACTGATACAGGACTTCCTGGCAGATGAAGTGGACGACGATTCTAGGCGTGTAATACGAACCTGTCGCTTTCCGTTTGTCGGGGGCCGTGGCATCAGGGTCCGCTGCTTCCGCATGCAGCACGATAGATTCGAATACCTTGCCGAGCATCTCGGGATCAACAGCGACTTCCTGATTGAGCGGGGTATCCTCTGTGACCGTGAAGTTGAAGGCTTCGAGCAACTGTTCAAAGACGTAGTTGAATGTCTTGTTGCGGACTTTTAGTGGCGGATTCGTCTTGCGCAGGTCATTCGGCTGAGTGAACTCGTCATCGTCAAAGAGACCGCCGTTCAGAAACGGAATTCCAGGAAGACGTCCACCAGAACCGGTAGCTGAACTCAAAGTCCAGAAGACCTTATCCAGGAAGTCTTTGTAGTAAGAAAAACCATCCGGTTTTCCGATGTGTTCCTCAAGATGTTGAGGCAGATAGCGCCGGTCCTGGCTCAGCCATCCGCGATTTTGTAGGAAATAAAGAAAGATCAGGCGTTCGAGCAGAAGCTGTGCTTGGGTGTAGGCATCGGCTGACAACAACTTTTGAAACTCTATCAAGTCCTGTTTGACGGCTTCCAAAGCGTCGTCGAACCGCTTGAAAAAATCGTTCGTCAGACGCTCTTTGTCGAACGCCCTAGACCAATCTTCAATCCATCGGTCCGAATTTGTGGTATCAGCGGGCCACAGCAGGGAGGGGAGGTTGAACTCGCAGACCGTGCGGTTCGACGTACTCGGTTCCCATCCGAACGTCGTCAGGCGCGACCCGCGCGGGTCACCAAATTTACTTCGGAAGTAAGCAAAGCGGTATGACTGCCAACCGTGCGTGCAAATAAAGAGCAGGTGATCCCGCTTCCACGAGGGAAGACCAGCATCTTTGCGACGTGAGCCGACCAAGCCACGGAGAATCCTACGCAGAACGCCCGCCATGCCTCGCCGCGGCGTCAGGGCGTCAGGGTTCTTGAATTCGAGGACGAATATGCCCCAGGGCTGTCCATGTTCGAGAGGCTGGATTTGCCAGGCGCGACCCTTAACAAGGTGCTCACCAAGGTTTGCGGCGTTCAAATCTTCCGCCGACCACGAGTAGGCAATTTCCCCGACCTGGCCAACTTTTCCAACCGGCCAGTTGAGGGTCTTCCTTAGCAATTCCTGAAAGAATGATTGTTGGTCGTGGCAAAGCGCCAGCGCGCTCTCCACTTCTTTAGCAAGCGGCGGCACGACAGGACCCCCCGATTTGGCTGGACTCACCTGGAGTGTTTCCCCGCACGAGCTATGAGACCTCCATCCAGGCCTTCAACTTGGCTTTAACGCCAATCGGAGCCTGCACCTTTTTGAAATATGTGTTCTTAAGATGGTTTTCAACTTCTCCACGAATGTCGGAAAGAGTCTTGTCAGGAAGAGCGCGACGACGCGGTGTCTTCGGAGTGCTTCGAATAACACTGACAATCTCGCTCGCCTCCTCCAATATCTCTTTACTATCCAGATTGTAGAGATACCACCGCGTATATCCGGCATCTTCACTCCAGGCGGCAATCTCAGTGCCCGCTTCCGGCCGACTCTCGGCGGAAGGCGCCGGAAGCGCGTAACAGAAGAAGACGGCCTGAGCCCCGGGAGACGGGTGCTGCTTTCCACTGAACACTTTCCCTGGCAAAGCTGACAGGCGATCAGCAAGTCCGGGATTCTCCTGGAGCAGCTTCTGGTATTCGAGGTGCATCGCTTCGGTTGGGGACGTCGTTCCTTCGTAGGTATGATTGAATTCTTTCAAAGCCTCGTAGTCGTCTTCTGGTTTCAGCAGCTTCTTACCCTCGATACCGAACGTCTTTGAGATGCGCAGCGTCTTGCGGGCAACTTTTCTGTAAAGGCGAAGCAAATCGTCCAGCTCGTCAGGTGGGAGAAAATTCCAGAATTCAACCGTACCTCGAATTTCGGCTCGGTCAGGATGGTCACGCAACGTTCGCTTTTCGGTTTCTGAACTGAGCCTCCGATCGACACGGCCGATCCGCTGCATCAGCCGAACAGGATTCCAGTGAATGTCGTAGTTGATGATTCGAGTGGCGTCTTGCAGGTTCAATCCTTCTGAGAGTACATCGGTGGAGATGAGAATTCGCGTCTCACTCAGGCTTTCAGCAGCTAATTCGGCACTCGAAGAGCCGTTGTAGTAAGGCGCAAACTGCCGAATTATATCGCCGCGATCTCGTTTGACTGCGCTATCGATTTCATCCACGCCCTCGATACCTGCCTTCGTCAGCTCCTGCCTGAGATAGCGCGCAGTCGCCATGTATTCTGAGAAGAGTAGGACCTTATGCCTCTTCATAACAGGATCGGATTTCAGCAATTTGATTAGCGCCTGTAGTTTGTCGTCGTGGCCCGATTTGAACTTCCGCAACTCATCTAGGAACTCCGCGATCTGATCCAGATCATCGAAGCATTCATCGAGGATTTCCTCTACCTTGTATTCCTTCCGGTTGAGTTCTTCTACGTCCTCCAACATCTCCTCAGAGACCACGTCCTCGTCAGCGTCAGCGTCTTCCTCTTCTCCGAAAAGCTCGCGCTGTGTTTCGCGGACATAGCCGATCAATTCCGCGTAGCGCGTCATCCAGCGGTCCAGCCGCTTTCGTTCATGCTCCGTCTGAGAGTGCTTAGTCACCCATGCAAGAAGTTTTTGCAGCAGTGTGTTGCAGGACGCTTCAAACGCACGGGCTGAACTCTCAAACCGCTTCAAGAATTGAACTCGAATCAGACTGACGACTTCCCTCTGGCGTCCTTCACGCAGGGGGTCAATACTCGCGTCTGGCCCCTTGTAATATGCAAGGGGATAGTAGATCGCCAGCGAGAAGAGCGGTTTTTCCTTGTTGAATGCCTTCTCAATTAACTCAAGAAGCTTACCGTACGTTTTCTTGATCGAGTAATCCGCAACCTTGGGGTCCGCGCGCTTCGGGAAGATAGCTTCTTTACCGTTTTGTTGTTTTTGGCTCTCTTTTACATAGGCTCGGCTGCGCTGCACAACCAGGGCACGAAAGAGTGCATCATTCGAGAGCACCTGCTCCGCTTCTACTTCGTTAGTCTCCATGCTCTCGTGACCTAGTTCCTTCTGAAGCACCACTCTTTCGAGCTCGTTTTCCATCTTTCGAAAGTGACCTGGCAAAGAATGAATACCGAGGGGTGCGTCCTTGAAATAGTCAGCCTGACGACGAGAAAAAAGTTCGATCATATGCTGCAAGTCAATCAAGCGATTGTTTACGGGGGTCGCCGTCAGGAAGTACAACTCCTTACCCTCAGCGATTTCAAACAGACGCCAGTACCTCGATCGCTCTTTGAGTCCTGGGTTGCGGAAGTGATGCGCCTCGTCCACCACGATTGCATCCGCCATCTCCTTTATGCGGTCGAGGCGACGTTGATACTCGCCGCCCCGGAGAAGGTCGGTATGATTGAAGATCACTAGATTGCTGAAATCACCGCCGATATCAGGCAGGTACTTGCGGAGAGATGCCTCCCAGACTGATTCTCTTGCCGCCTTTGGAACGAAGACGGCCACCCGTTTCCGTTCGAGCTGGACCAATCGCTCGAGTACCATCAAGCCCACGAAGGTCTTACCCAGGCCGACCCCATCGCAAAGAAACGCGCCGCGATACCGCCGAGAAATCTTCATCAAGGCGCCATAGCCCTCCCGCTGGTACTGGTCCAAAATCTGGTACACCCTAGATTTAGTTTTCTCCCACTCATCAACTGTTAATTCGTGTCCGCGGAAGAATTCCTGAAGTGCCTTTGCATATACATCGAAAGGGATGTACTCGCGAATGTGTCGCTCGACTACCCTCAGCACTTCCGCCGTGATGTCTTCTGCCTCGGTCCAATGCCGCTCGTACCACTTCTGAAGCTCTTCCACCTCGCGCCGGATTTGCACATTCAGTTCAACATTGTCGGTGAGACCAGGCAGAGTGAAGTTACTCGAACCAACCAGTGCAGAAGACCCTACGACAGCCTGCTTAGCGTGAGTAATGTAAGCTTTGGCATGAAATTTTTCTTTAGCGTAGACTCGGCATTCAATTTGTTTCTTCCCAAGAGCCTGGACAATCGCTGGTACGCCGATAAGGAAATCGTTTTTTTCTTTCTCTTGTTCAATGCTTGAATCAAGCACCGACCGGATTCTTTGAGTTCCGTCCAATAGGGCGTTCCGTGTGCGCTTTGAGACCTGATCCCCCATGAGCACACGCAGTTTCGTCAGCTTTTGCCATTGACCGTCCAGGGCGAGGAGCGATCCAATCTCAAAGTATCCGGTCGCAATGTCGAAGGTATGGGCCAGGTCGGCCCAGTCGTGGAGATAGCGGAGAACCTTCCAGTCCTTCTCGGCATTATCAACGATGAATAGATCACCACCGCGTCGCTCTTCAGGCTTGTCCATTAGCTTCCGTTTTCACCAAGATCGCCCGACCTTTTTGGGTGATGCAAAGATATCAAGATATACTCTCGGTTGCTCAATTTCTGTATCTGAAGAACCACTAAAGTGTCAAGCTCGATACCTGCGCAACGCAAGGAAAGTGTACCCTGCGCAAGACTCGTGCTAGGCAGAATTGTCCGTCCTGAGTCCGTACTTTCCACGTTGCCACAGTTCTTGCCAGAGCGAGTGAAGAGGACGAGGAATGACGACCAGCTGACCCCGGTCCACTTGGCACCAACTGCCGACGTAGCCGACTGCGCCCTGGGGAGCGTTCGGCTGTTAAGCCTAAAAACGATCCGTTGATTCGACACCGTTTAACCCCGAAATTGGCCTCCAAAGAACGGGCAAGTTGGACTCAAATTCGGACTCAACGTGTCAGCACGGGCATGCATTCGCTAGGCTATCGGTAGCTAAATAGCTCCTATTCTTGATCCGCTGTCGCCATAGCGAGTCGTGGAGTACCAGCGTACCGCCTGTTTTTGCGCTTCGTACCATATCAAAGGGCGTGCTGAAGACCCATATTGCAAGGAGTCTAGGAGCAAACGTGTGGACTTAATGGCGGCGCCGGACCGGCGGAAGTTCCAAGTGCGTTGTGACGCAGGGAGCTCAGGGCGATTCGAGGTCGGCACGGACACACTATCGGTGCGTGTCGGGCAACGGATGCGAGCGGGGAAAGAGGAGGAGATGTGGGATTCCGTCCAAATCCTATGCAAGGAGCAGTCGGATGGTTCCCTCACTGTTGAGGTGCTTGTTTGTCACCCAGACTGGGAAGAAGCAAAGACAATTGCGGCAATTCATTCACGCCCTCAGGATGACGGCACAGCAACGCCGAGTCTAAGGTGTGATCTCCAACTGTCAGGACCTGGCGGATTGCACCGGGCGAGCGGCGCACAATAGAACAACTCATTCGGAGAGACTTCTAGGACTTCTGAGATTTTATCGATGATGTCGCTATTTGGGCCAACCTTAAAGAATCTGAAAGTAAGTAAACTTTTTCTTGTAGATCTTAGCGAACTGTTGCGCCTCTATGAGGTCGACACGGCGCTCGCCCAACTCGCATTTGGACACGAACGTACGTGATTTGCCGAGAAGCGCACTCGCTTCACTCTGGAGCAAGCCAGCATCTACTCTGGCTTGCCGGAGGCGAGTGAGAAACTCCTTATATGCCCTCTGGTAGGTTGAATCACCCTTGTTCACACCATTACATATAGTCGGCCCTTGACACAGTCCCCAAATTGGGGAATGATCAAGTCCGCGTTGTTAAGGTGGGCTTCCCAAAGTGGCGAATCTGCACGACGGCGGAACCATCACTGTGGCTCCAGGGGCTTGGTACCCTATGGGTGCAACATCTACCCATGCTCGGTCAAGGCTCGATGATCGCTTTGACGACGCGGTATATCAATTCAATTTCTTGCGGTTTGGACTTATTCAGAAGGGAATCGAGCTTCCCTCGCAAGGCCTTCTCTCCCTCTTC
>WNFJ01607618.1_pt2 | contig 29191 bp, 38 predicted proteins | sample 5400461 | NCBI WGS metagenome assembly WNFJ01 (sample SAMN13153349, study PRJNA577476) | soil metagenome | isolation source: 115 cm saprolite on Douglas fir-dominated hillslope | place: USA:California | collected 2013-09-17
TGCCAGACAAACTCGCTGCCTTGCAGGAGATGGCCCGCGTACTCAAACCCACGGGTCGCCTCCAGATCGGGGATATCCTGGTGCAGCAGGCGGTGCCAGCGGACGCGAAACAGCAGATCGATCTGTGGACGGGCTGAATTGCTGGTGCTCTGCTGGAAGCAGAACTGAAGGCCACGGTCGTGGCTGCGGGATTCGTTGACTTCGAGATCACCTGGCAAGCGGACGTCTTCAGTGGCGCTCCTCAAGCGAGCAGTGCCGCAGAATTCGGGACACAAGGCATCAACTTCCGCGCGCGCAAGGCAGCAAACGAGGAAGAGTGGCATGCGGCGAGGGCCTCTCTCGCATGTGAAGTCCCCGTAAAGCCCACTGCACTGCAGGGTGCCGATGCCTTGCTCTGATGCAGGGGATCAAGGCTCTCTGAAGCCTTGAGATGCTTTTGGGAGTCTACGATGTGAAGGAAACAATACACAGGAGCAAAACCGCTGTGCCATCTCCTCACGTGAAGAGAATGCCTCCTCAAGGGGTACAATCAGTCGTTCAACTTGGTCTGCGCGCCAACTGGCAGCAGTTCACGCTCCTGGTCATCATCAATGCCTTCGTCGGCGGTATGGTAGGACTCGAACGCAGCATCGTGCCGCTGCTTGGTCAACAAGTGTTCGGACTGGTATCCACCATAGCGGTACTCTCCTTCATTGTGAGCTTCGGCATCGTCAAAGCGCTGGCCAACCTCTTCGCAGGTCAGCTGAGTGACCGCATTGGTCGCAAGGGAGTGCTCATCACGGGCTGGCTGGTGGGACTGCCTGTGCCATTTCTGATCATCTTTGCTCCGGCCTGGAGTTGGGTTGTCTTCGCCAATGTGCTGCTCGGCATCAACCAGGGCTTGTGTTGGTCGACTACGGTTATCATGAAGATCGACCTGGTGGGGCCCGCCCGCCGGGGATTGGCGATGGGCATCAACGAAGCGGCCGGGTACGGCGCGGTCTCCCTGGCTGCCATCGCTGCTGGCTACCTGGCCGCAACCTATGGGCTACGCCCCCAGCCGTTCTTGCTCGGCGTGGTATTCGCTCTGGCAGGCCTGCTGCTGTCGATCTTCTTCGTCCGCGAGACGCATGGTCATGCGCGCCACGAGGCTGCGCTACTGGCACGACCATCAGGGCAGGCAGCAGAATCAGCGCAACAGACCACCGACCAGGCGACTCAACAACACACAGCACCATCATTCAAAGAGATTTTCCTGCTCACGTCCTGGAAAGATCGCAGGTTATTTGCGGTCAGTCAGGCCGGGTTGGTGAACAACTTGAACGATGGCCTGGCCTGGGGGCTGCTGCCGCTCTTCTTCGCAGCGGGTGGGCTCAGTATTGCACAGATCGGACTGCTGGCCGGGATCTACCCGGGAGTCTGGGGCACCGCTCAACTGCTTACAGGTGGACTCTCCGACCACCTTGGACGCAAAGGCATGATCGTGGTGGGGATGATGCTCCAGGGGGCAGCCATCATCTTGCTTCCATTTCTCCATGGTTTTACATGGTGGGCGGTTGCGATGGTGCTGCTTGGGCTGGGTACCGCGCTCGTCTATCCAACGCTGCTCGCAGCCATCTCGGATGTAGCCCACCCGGAGTGGCGTGCCTCGGCGGTGGGTGTCTACCGGCTCTGGCGCGATAGCGGTTATGCGATAGGGGCACTGCTCGCCGGGGTACTGGCGGATCTGTTTGGCGTGCCATGGGCGATTGGCGTAATCGGTGTGCTGACCTTCCTCTCAGGAGTGGTGGTAAAGATCGTGATGTCTGAAACGTTGCCGCGCACACGGCATGGACAGGAAACACAGGCCCAAAAGAAGTGATGGGAGTACAGCTTCCTCCTCGCCTGTTTCACCATGGGAAGGAAGCCGCATTCCTCTCTGCTTCGATCTCTAGAGGCCTCATACGGAAGTATTACTGCGATGGAGCGGGCGGCGAGCAGGCATTTGAAAACGTGACCGACATGATAACGTGTCCTTGACCAGCTAATTTACTGAATACTTCACGGAGGGTATCGAACACTGTTTCCACTTCGCCTGCGACGACGGTACTCATCGAACCATACTCCACGATGAGTCCTGCTGCTTGAAGCCTGGCTATTGCTTGCTGGATCGGTGGTTCCAGCGCTTGTTGTCCTAACGGATACACACTCACCTGCGCTGTAATATTCATGACCTGCTCCTATCCATTGGCTCCAGGTGTACAGACATCCCCAGATATTCGCCCCATGGCAGCCATATGGTGCAGGGCGGCAAACGCCCTGGGAATATGGTGGTACGCCAGGTTGTCATCACAGATCGTGTGCCAGCAGCCTGTCGAACACATCGTTTGAGTTCTTTGACGCTGAAGCGATACGCCTGCGCCAGCACGCCTACAGGGCGCTGTCCCCGCAGCAGACGCACGTATTCCAACAGGCTATGACGGTTGAGTACCCCCAGCAGAAGTCCTTGCCGGGCAACGCGCATGGCTTCTTGCAGGGCCTGCACGGGATCAGTGACAAACTCCAGCGTCGTGATGATGGCGACGAGATCGAAACGCTGGTTCTCGAATTGGAGTGCTTGCGCATCACCCTGGAGATAGCTCGTGCCGTTCCGCAGGCATGCTTGTTCCAGCATGGCTGGCGATGCATCCAGTCCTATGACCTGGAAACCATGCTTCGCGAACCAGCGGGTAAAATGGCCTGTCCCACAGCCGACCTCAAGCAGGCTGGTTGCGCCGGGGAACTGCTGCAACTGCTGGTGGAGCAGCGCCTCCTCTTGTCGCACTGCCCAGCGTCCGAACCCCTGCTCATACCAATTTTCGTAGTCGCGTGCAACGCTCTCATCGAACATGTAGGAGGTCGTGTGATCTGCTCCCATCTCTTTTTTGGCCTTTCCAGGCAAGCGTGACGAGTGGTCAAAGCGAGCATGCCTCGTATCAATTATAGCGCGAGGAAGCACGGGAAACCAGAAAGCATGGAGACGTGATAAGAGGCACTCAGCCTGTTTTGCGCTCGTGTGGATTTGTGATCGAGCTGTGATGGAGAAAGCTTGACCTGATTGATGAATGCCTTTACTGTAAACAACACATTACGATTGGACTAGACAAAGGGAGCTTTGTATGAGCTATGATGCCCTGGTGATTGCTGCTCATCCTGACGACGCTGAGTCACAGATGGGCGGAACGTTAGCCAAACTCTCAGAGAAGGGACAACGGATCCTGCTGGTCGATCTCACCGATGGCGAGCCGACCGAGTTTGCTGAAGCGGGAGTGCGTGCGCGACAGGCCGGTGAAGCTGCCCGCATACTCGGCGTTGAGCGACTGACGCTCGGACTGCAAGACCGGCTTTTGACCGATACAATGGAAACGCGGCTCCAGGTGGCCAGGCTCATTCGCGAGCATCGTCCTCGCTGGGTGTATGGCACCGGCGAGGCATGCGTGCATCCCGACCATGCTGCGACCGTAGGATTGACCCGCGCAGCAGTCTTTCTGGCGCGGCTGGGCCAATGGGAACGCGTGCCGGGTGGTGAGCTACTCACTGAGCAGGAACCGTGGGTAGTTGAGCGTCTCTTCTTCCCACACTGCAAGATGGAGCCGCCCTGGGGCGAGTTTGCCTTCGCCGTTGATGTGAGCGCCGTGTACGAACGCAAGCGGCAGGCGCTTGCCGTCTACCAGTCGATTTTCCAGGTGAAAGGTGATCGCCTGCTGGCGCTGTACGAGGCTGAGGACCAGTACTATGGGCGTATGCTTGGTGTTGGCTACGCTGAGATTTTTCGCAGCGCCTCACCGCTGCTGATTGAGGATCCGACGGTCTTTCGTCCTGCCATTCACGGATAAGCCAGGAGGGAAGGAGGTAGAAGTGTTATGGCTCGACTGGATGATATTGACATGGCTGAGCGTCTCTTTCTCTAAAGCTATTCTTTCAACAAGTATGCTCCTCGCCCCGACGACCCAGTGACAACGGCAATGACTCCATTGCGCAACCCCCTGGAGGAGTGTACTGTTGCGCTGGTAACGACGGCAGGGTTGAGTCTGCCAGACCAACCCCATTTGATACGACGCTCAAAATGGGAGACAGTTCCTTTCGTGAATTTCCTGACTCAGGACGAGCAGAAACGTCTCACTGAAGAAAGAGAGAGGAAAACTGTGGTTTCCTGTTGCTGGCTCGTCAGCCATCTCTATTGGCGAAATGACACCATACATCCTGCCCGTCCAAGTGAGCGAGGGAGGCATGAGGAACACTGCCCTGGTGTCGACTTTGCCCATAGGATGGAGCAGTCTAGCGCTGCGGAGGTATTTCTTGTTCCTGCGGATACGCTAGCTCTGGTTGCGGTTGATCGTACTCCTGCTTTGGCTGGGGGTATTGAGAGCGCCACTCGCTCTCCTGGTACGGTTCGGAAAACGGCTGGCGTGATCGATATCCCTACTCGTAGGATTGGTAGGATTGCTGTGGCTGTGAGAGAGATGGCATCATAGGCATTTGCCTCTGATTGAGCCAGCGCATGACCAGCCAGATCACTCCCACCAACAGGACAACGCCAACGAGCATGCCTATCGGCATCCAGAACATCATGGTATACATTTCGGGACTACTCATCATTCCAGAACCGCCCATCATAGCGATACTCCTTTGTTCTCTGCTGGAGAGCACTACTCACTTCATCGACAAGTGTCGCTATCAATTATAATACACCTGCTCTCTCCATCATTTCGTAGATGTGAGCCGACGTTCGATGGCGCGTCGGAGGAAACTCCGACCCCTAGAACCAACGCCGTAACCAGTCCTTCTCGAACAGCACCTTCGCAGCGTGCCAGTGAGGGCCGGGCGTATACGTCTTCACGCTGGGTGCCGGCTCCGCGTAGAAGTTTCCACGGGCAAACCCAGCTTTCCCGTCTCCCATCTCGATGAAGCACTCTCCATGCCCCTCGAAACGCCCTGGTTCCTCTTTTCCTGTGATCGCAACCGCAATGTTGTGGGCGACCACCTCGGTTTGACCATGAGCAAAGACTCCTGCTTTGGGCAGAGGCTTGCCGATGACTAAAGGGATACCGGTGATATCCCAATCGCATACACGTCCGGGTAACGTGTCTCCAGGGTGTAGCGGTCAACGGAAACCCAGGCCCCCTCGCTCGCAAGTCCGGCCTCAATTGCCAGGCGCGGTACACGGTGTGGGGGAACGAAAGCCAGCAAATCATAACTCGCGGTGAGGTCGCTTGCAAAGTGCATTTGGCGTGCTTGCGGGTCTACTCGAGTGATATATTGGTCTGGATAGTAGTGGATGCCTTTCTTCTCGACCATCTCACGTACCGCCGCAGAGACCTCCGGACCCGCCACACCCATCGGCCCCGGTTCCCCGGCATAGAGATCGAGATTGACCTGATCACGGATTTTGCGCTTGCGGCAGCATGGCTGCCTCGTAAGGGGCAGCGGGACACTTATAGGGGATGCTTGCGACCACCAGTGCCAATTTCCCCGCCTTGAATTCTGAGGCCGCCGGTACAGGTTTTGCATCCCCTCTAACGTGTAGAGGTCATATCCCGCCTGGGAAAGTCCTGGAACCATCTCTGGCGCCAGTTCCGCCCCGAGAGAGACGACAAGGTAGTCACCAGTGAACTGTTGCCCATCGACCTTGATGGTATGGGTTTCTGGAGCCAGGGCGGTGATCTCTCCCTGTACCACCTCAATCCCTTTCTGCGCTAAGGTATCAAGCTGACGGCTAATGGCCTGGGGCTTGCGCTGGCCAATCATCAGCCAGAGCAGGGAAGGGTAGAACAGGTGCGTGGTCGAACGCTCGATCACAACGACACAATGCGGCTGGGGAAGCTGCTTGCGTAGTTCGTTCGCCGCTACCAGGCCACCGACTCCACCGCTCAACACCAGGACGGTTTTTCCCTCTTGTATCATGCTACCCTCCTAGAACACCAGGACCTTATCGGCCTCAATCGTCCAGTTGGTAAGTTCTTCCATGCTGCTTCGATGCACCCCTTCCATCAGTTCGGCTTCCGTAAGCCCACGCGCATCCATACAACTCCCACATGCCCCCACAGGAATGCCGTGTGAAGTGAACCCTTTGAGCATGCGTCCGAGATTGTAGGCCCCCTCCGGGGTTTTCTGCCCAACCTTGGCGCAGCCTACAGCATCCCCAATCAGAAAGATTTTGAGGGCCACTCCCTCACGACTGCGCAGGGACAGGCCCAGCCGCAAGGCATTATAACAAAGTTCTGTTCCATACGGCTGATCATTGAGAATGAGAAGATAGTTCATACAAGCCTCCTGAATCTCTGCTCACAGTTTGTCTTCTTCATACGATGGTAGGGTCATACTTCGTTCTAGTATCCACTGGCGGGCAGAGTATCCAAAGTGACCTGGCGAGGGCCTAAGCAGGCCCTCTCTATTCCAGGAGATGGATACGCACGTAGTGGATCAGGACGATCACGACCTTCTGAACGCATTTTGTACAATTGCAAAGTACCTACTACTACCAGGTCAGCCTAGCGGCCATCTATCGTCGGTTGATTGCCATCACTCCGCTGATAACCAGGGGGGCTAGAAGACTCTAGTCGCTCTCGCATCTGCTCAAATGTTGCTGTGTCAATCTCCCCGCGTGCATAGCGCTGGCGGAGTATCTCGAGCGCTGATGGACCTGCCGGCGGAGCGCTGGTATAAGGCGGAACCGCTGTAGTCGTTCTTCCATTGATCCAGCGAATGAGTGCCAGACGAGCACCACCATCAATGCAATCCAGAGAATCGTACCAAGTGACATCAGGAGCATACCGCCCCAACCGAAATCATAACCCCACATCATAAGAATATCCTCACTTTCAAGCTATCTACTCGGACAGTTTCTATTGAGAAAGGAACATTCAAATCACTTACTTGAAGTATCGCTTACCTACGTCACATCTGCCTCACAACGGCGGTCTGCTGTATCACTATTGGCTCTCGACTTCTTCCATAGCAAATTTATTCCTGTCCCTCAATAGGTCACCGGCTTGGCCACTATATGAATGTGACTCTTGCTCTGCTATCTTTAGAAAAGCGCGCCATCTTATAACGTTGATTCATTCCTGTAAGTTATATATTTCATAAGAAACATGTATTGGAAGAATGAAAAAGTTGGACTATACTGAGTATAGTAGGGACAAGGCTCATTTGGCACTCACATCACGCTTTGTGAACGCTTCGTGATCTTCGTTGCTTGCCCCGTGATGGTATTGTGATACCACAATGCTACTCTTTGAGGGAAGAAAATGAGTCATTGGGCAATAGTAGTCTACTCACCGATTACTACTCAAAGAAGTGGTCGATACCACATGTGAACTTTAGGTCAAAATTGCACTTTCAGAAGGTAGGCAATAGACAACATACCATGAAAGGACTGACTTCTCACGATTCACTCGTAACAACTCCGAAACAAGAGGTCCATTCGCTCGAAGGCCCACCTGAGGCCCGTCAGAAAATCCCCTCTGATAAAGAGGAGTTTACTACAAAGCTTATCGGATGGATATTGCAAGGTGGGGTTATGCTCAGCGCAAGCATCATTTTGATCGGTTTTATCATGCTGCCACTGCGACCAGGAGGATTTTCTGTCCACAGGTTCCTCAGCTTTCCACAAACGTTGAGCCAGGTTTGGGCAGGATTGCTGGTTCTGCATCCACAAGCCATCATCGCGCTGGGACTGCTGCTCCTGATTGCCACTCCGGTCATGCGAGTAGCGGTATCCATCGTAGCGTTCGCACTAGAGCGTGATCATCGCTTCGTGGTAATCACCGTACTCGTACTGGCCATTCTCCTGCTCAGTAATTTCCTGCTTGGCACTATTGTAGGCAGTACAAGCCACACCAATCTTCAACATCTTTACTTTTCCCTGGCGGTCGTCCTGCTCATTTTTGTAGGATCGGTTGTGGCGGGATTGCTGGGTTCGCTCGTAGGATTGGGTGGTGGTGTGCTTATTGTGCCCCTGCTGACCCTGGCCTTCGGCTTGCCAATTTACTTTGCCATCGGGGCGAGTATCATCTCAGTCATAGCTACTTCCAGTGGCGCTGCCGCGGCCTATGTGCGAGACCACTTGACCAATCTGCGCGTAGGCATGTTTCTCGAGCTAGGGACGACCACCGGGGCGATTACGGGGGCGTTCCTGGCAGGACTGCTCGCTCCCAATCTGCTCTTTGTGCTCTTCGGGGTCATTTTGCTCATTTCTGCTGTCCCGCTGGTGTTCAAGATCGGCGAGGAATTGCCCCAGGGAGTGAGGAATGATCGCCTGGCAAATTGGCTGGGCCTCTCTGGCACGTATCCTGATCAACGCCTGGGACGCCAGGTTCCTTACCAGGTGACCCGCACGCCGCTTGGTCTGGCGATGATGTATGTGGCTGGAATCATCTCAGGACTGCTCGGCATCGGGAGCGGTACCTTCAAGGTGCTGGCTATGGATACCGCGATGCGGCTGCCGATGAAGGTTTCCACCACGACCAGCAACTTCATGATTGGGGTGACGGCGGCTGCCAGTGCAGGCATTTACTTTTCGCGTGGTGATGTCCCACCGCTGGTAGCTGCTCCTGTGGCGCTGGGTGTGCTCTTGGGTGCATTTCTAGGAACTCGCCTGCTCACTCGCTTGAGCAACAAAGCGTTGCGTTTGATCTTCCTCCCTGTCATGGCCGTTATTGCTCTCGAAATGGTGCTGCGTGGGCTGGGTATTGCACCCATTTAGTAGAATGGCGAAGTAATGTGTCTAGTTATCAGAATTGGAGCAATCGATGGGAAGTATCTCCCTGTTCGCCTCTGTCATTGATTGGGGCTGGTTGCGTATCGGTCCACCCTACATCTACATCAATATCGATCCCATCATCGTCCATCTTGGTCCGTTTGCCCTGCACTGGTATGGATTGATGTACGTTGTTGCTATTCTTATGGGCTTATTCGTAGCCCAGAGGTATGCAGAACGGAAGGGTATTACGCAGGCCATCATCTACCGCACGCTCTGGTGGTGTATTGCCGCCGGTCTTATCGGAGGACGCCTGTACTTTGTCGTACAGCAGCCGAACTTTGTGTCCTACTATCTCGTGCATCCCCAGCATATCCTCGCCACGTGGGAGGGAGGCATGGCTTTCTTTGGCGCCATCTTCCTGATCATGCCCGTTCTCATCTGGCGTGCGCGCGCCGAACGCATCAATGCTCTTGTGCTCATTGACGCAGGTGTGCTCTTAGCTGCGGCCGGACAGATCTTTGGGCGCATCGGTAATCTGATCAATGGCGATATCATTGGCTACCCTAGCACTCTCCCCTGGTCAACCGTGTACCAGCATCACAGTAGCTGGGCCTGCCAGATTGCATCGACCTGTAATGTGCCGGTACAGCCCGCCGCTGGTTATGAACTGCTGACGAACGTCGTTTTGCTGGCTCTCATGCTCTACCTGGCGCGTCGGGTGCGAAGACCCGGGATCCTGATGCTCGTCTACCTGTATAGTTACGCGCTCACCCAATTTTTGCTCTTCTTCGTGCGTGACAATCTCATTGTCAGCTTCTTCGGCTTAAATTGGGGCTTGAAGCAGGCCCAATGGACATCGATCGTGGTGCTCATCGCGCTCATTCCCATCACCTACCTGGTGTTACGCTCTTCTAAACCTGTACCGGACGGTGAAGTAGCTGCCACCTATGGTATTCCACGGAAGCCGACAGCCGAAGGTGAGATCGGTAGCGAGAAGTCAGCAGCACAGGTATCAGTTACTACTGAAAGTGAAGTGAGCGACACACCTTTCGTGACCGAAGAGATGTGAACAGCACGGACACATGAAAATAATCTTCACCTGATAGAAAAAAACTAGCAACCGATCGCATCGGCTCTGATCAAATCTTTTGGCTGACTATTTTAGGAATCAGTTTGCTGGCTTAGAGCCTCATTATGTATACCTGGCCCATCCAGAAAGCATAGTGAGAAAGAAAGGACACTATGATCTCGCAGGTACTACAACTCAACTACGCTCTTTTCCAGGATATGAATGGCCACGCTGGCACACATCCCTTGCTTGACACGCTGATGGTCTTTTGCGCCAATTCGCTGATTTTCTGCTGGCCGCTTTTCCTGCTTCTTGTATGGGGGAGGCCGCTTAACTGGCGAAAGCAGACGTGGTCTTGACCCGAGAAAGTGGGGAAGGTAAACTGGAAAAAGTGGACCTCCAAAGAAAGGGAAAGGACCATGCAAGCCAAGTATTTTTCAGAAAGGAGCTTCTATCATGCCACCATTGCTCACTTTGCCTGCTGTCGATAGAGTTGAAATAACCACCATCATGGATAACTCGCTTGATCTCTTGATGTCCTCAACGACAGTGGCACGTCGATTCCCGCTGCCGCAATATGGCTTCACACGTCCTCAGTTACGCGCAGAGCATGGCGTCTCGTTGCTGATCACCGTTATTGACCTGGGAAGACGTGAGACGATTCTTTTTGATACTGGAGTGACACCCGATGGAGCGTTGCACAACTTGGCGGTGCTAGGTATCGATCTCAGTACCATTCAGGCGATTGTCCTTAGCCACGGGCACACTGACCATACGCATGGGCTGGATGGATTTCTCGATAAACTTGGCAAACGGCGTATGCCCATCCTGCTTCATCCAGATGCTTTCCTCAAGCGACGTATCATCTACAACGATAACAGCGTTCTGGATTTACCACCTCCATCACTGCATGACCTGGAGCGTGAAGGAATAGAGCTACTGGTAGAACGCGGCCCATCGTTTTTGATCAATGGCAAACTACTTGTCACGGGACAGATCGAGCGTACTACTGATTTTGAACAGGGGATAAAGAATCAGCAGGCGGAGATCAATGGAGCCTGGCAACCTGATCCATGGGTCTATGATGACCAGGCAATTGTCGTCAACGTACGCAATAAAGGCTTGGTTGTGGCAACTGGCTGCGGACATGCAGGCGTGATTAATATCTTACGGCAAGTGCGGTCGCAGGCAGGCGTTGAGCAAATCTATGCATTGCTGGGAGGATTCCATCTATCTGGGGTACTCTTCGAGCCAATCATTCCCCAGACAGTTGAGGCATTACAGCAGATCAAGCCGGAAGTGGTTGTGCCAGCGCATTGCACCGGTTGGCGAGCGACTCAACGTATTGCCCAGGTGATGCCGGATGCCTTTACGCCCAATAGCGTCGGGACGACATTTGTATTGATGGGTTAGTACTTGTCCCACATTCCTGATTAGCTCGGTTGATTCTGCATCAGGTACACCGTATCTGTGTTTTCAGCGCGTAGAAACTCAGGAGCACCATTATTGGTGTCCAGGTACCTGGTATAATAGACAGTGAAACAAGGAAAGGTATTGGATGAGATGGAACAAAAACGGGAGAGTTATACACCGGAGTTCAAATTGAAAGTGGTGCTGGAATGCCTTCAGCGAGACACCACGCAGGAAGAAGTGTGCAAAAATTTGGTGTCTCTAGTTCGATGATCCACCGCTGGAGACAAGAATTTCAGGAGAACGCTGCCAACGTCTTCTTTGACAAACGAGATCGCAAGCAGAAAGCACAATCCCAAGGCTATGCACCTGGAGAATCCCCTGACGATCTCAAAAGGATCATCGGCGAACTGACAGTGCAGAATGACATGCTAAAAAAAGCCTCGAGGCTGCTGAGGAAGTGACAACGACACAGAAAGTGGAACTGGTGCATCAATTGTGTCGGCCTCACGGCCCCTATGCGAAAAGCCAGGTGGCACGTGCTCTGGGCATGGCACGAGGCAGCCTCTATCTTCAAAGAAAGCAGGCGGTGAAAGATAAGCAGGTGGCAGTCGACATTGAGCAGTGGCATGAGCAGGATGATACGGCTTCGACATCGCAAACTCGCCGCCTTGCTCAAGATGGGCAAGAATCGGGTCAAGCGTGTCATGAAGAAATACGGGATCGCGGCCAGGCGCAAAAAGAAACGCTACGTCTCTCCAGGCAAGGCCAGCAGTATTGCTCCCAATTTGCTGCGAAATCCACAGACACCGGCAGAACAGGAAGTCCTGTTCTCTGATATCTTTGAAGTGCACCTGGCTGATCGCACAAAAGTGCGTGGCTGCTTTGCATTATGGAAACGGACCCGGCATTGCCTTTCGCTCGCTTTTGAGTACCACATGCGTGCGGATCTGGTGGTTGCCACGATCGAGCTGGTTCAGTTCTCGGTGCCCGGCATGATTTTTCATTCGGATCAAGGCAGCCAATATGGAGCCGAGCAGACAAGAACAGCTCTGTTGACCAAAGGCTTCCAACGCTCCATGAGCCGAGCGGGGACGCCCACAGACAATGGCTACGCAGAGAGGTTTGTTGGCATTTTTAAGCTGGCCGTAGCGGAACGGAGGTCTTATCGCACATTGGGGGAGTTTCTGCGTGAGGCGGAACGCTGGATCAATTTTTATAACCAGCAGCGGCCACATGAGGGGTTGGACCAGCAGTCACCTGACCAGTATGCCAGAGATCATGACCTGCCAACTGCTCCTTATTTGCTCTTATCTTGATGTTCATTTTTTCGGGTACTTGACAACCCCCCACATAAACGGAGAGAAAGATGAATCAACAAAAAGATGTAGTTCGTGAGGGAGGAAATGGGCAGGATACCAGGCCTACATAGAACAAGCAAAAAAGTGACCGACCACTTAGCGAATAAACGTACATTTCTAGCATGGATACGCACTGGCCTGGCAACCATTGCTTTTGGCTTTGTGGTAGAACGCTTTGGACTGCTCCTGCGTGAATTAGGATTCAAGGGCAACCTGACCCCGATCTTTTCCTTGCACTATTCTTCATTGATTGGGGTTGCCTTGACGTTGTTGGGTGTCACGATGATCGTTGTCGCATTGGTCAATTACTTGCAAAATCGTCGTGCTATTGACAACGAGCAATTTCATCCACCTGCTGGCTTTGCTATCGTCCTCACATTACTCGCATGTCTGATTGGTATTGTACTTGCAGGGTATTTACTCTTCACTGCCTGAGCGGGGCAGTTTCTGCTCCTTGCGCATGAAGAAACAGTGGTCGAAGGGAAGAAGCGTTTCTTTCTCGCCACGCCTATGCGCTTAAGGATGAAGGCATCGACCTCAACCAGTAATTTTTGTTTTGCGTCACAACAGATAGTATTGTGGGCAATTCCCTGAAGCCTCGTAGCGCAGGCGGAATCAGAACGGCAAAACTCTGATTTTACCCTACTCGTTGTGATTATATTGCTTTTGGTAGGAGCAATTGTAATAGCATACAGCATTTGTCTGGCATATGTTTTTGTCGGTCTACAGTATGCGGCAGAGATTCTTGATGGTGCCTTAGCTAGCTTAATAGCGGCGTTAGTCGTACCATTCCTAAGCTAGAGGCTTCACCAACTCACCGGTGAAGTACTTCGATTTGCGCATATCTTGCATCTGGTGTAGTTGCTTTAGTCTATTCTGCCGCTCGTACTGTCTTCGGGATGATTCATGGTCTTTTGGTAGAGCATATGTATGCATACCCTGATCTACCACTGTTTTCATCGAAAACCTTCTATTCTCACTTGAAGGATACAATGCTGATCTTACGCTTCTATCTCTCCGGTCGTTTCTAGTAGGATCACAGTAAGGTTCACTCTCCCAAAATGGAGCAAGACGTCGACCATTCTCTCATCTCCCCTCTCCTACAAATTGAGCAGACTTCCCTCCTTTTCTCTGGAGAAAGCCGAGCTTTTGGGATCGTCAAACCAGGCATCACCAAATTTCTGGGCTTGGTCAGTTCGTCTGCAACATCTGATTCCATCCAGCCAATAGAAATGTGATTTCCCTGTGATAAAACCAGCCTCCATCGTGATTGTTCAGTGATCTCTCCATTGCATATTTATAGCATCAAATGAATATTCGAATGAACGAATGAAAGGAGCAAAACAATGGCCGAGCAAATGACTGCAACAGTGAGACTGGAGACTGGGATGCGTTTCGATGCTGAGGCGGGTTCTGGGCATCACGTTACCCTCGATGCAGCAGAGCACGGCGGAGGACAGAACGCCGGATTTCGACCAATGGAACTGCTACTAGTCGGCCTGGGTGGCTGCACCGGGATGGATGTCATCTCGATTCTGCGCAAGAAACGCCAGCAGGTGACCGGCTATGAAGTACACGTTTCAGGTATACGTGCGGAAGAAAACCCGATGGTGTTTATTGAGATCACCGTTGAACACATCGTCACCGGACATCACATCCAACCAGAAGCCGTAGAACGAGCCATTCAGCTTTCAGAGGAACGGTATTGTGGTGCGGGTGCGATGCTCGGGAAGGTGGCTCATTTAACCCATACATTTCGTATTGTCGAGGCAGCAGAGACACACACTGTCGTCACTGCTACCACCTCCTAGTCAAAAAAGTGAAGGTATTTTGACCCTCAATGTCTGGATGACAGAGAGGATCAAGAGAGTACAAGAACACAAAGGAGTAACATCATGGAAGATCGAATGTCGTTGATTGTCTTTTCCGGAACCGTTGATAAACTGATGGCCGCATCCATTCTCGCCACTGGCGGGGCTGCCATGGGCATGGAAGTTGAACTCTTCCTGACCACCTGGGGGCTGGAAGCATTCCGCAAGGACAACTACAAAACCAACAGGCGCATCAGCAAAGATTTCGAAGACTATGCCCCGGTCATGATGGAGCAGATGATAGCGAAGAAAGTCCCCTCCTGGATGGACAACCTCAAAGGTGCCATGGAGGTTGGGGAGGTGAAAATCCTTGCCTGCAGCATGACCATGGAACTCTTTGACATGAAACTCGAAGACCTGGAACCCATCGTTACCGAAGTCACTGGAGTCGCCACCTTCGTAGAGCGCGCCAAAGAGGGACGCATCACCCTGTTCATCTAATACCTGTAGGGGCGACCTTCACGGTCGCCCGGCTCACTGCTTGGTATCGGGGGTCGCGCATCCAGGGGATGCAATAGCGGGTCCCCGAAAACCTCTTGACACTCGAAAGGAGTTACAACGATGCCAGAACTCACAGATATTACCATAGATAAAGAAATTGACGCACGAGGCAGCTTCTGCCCTGGACCGCTCATGGAACTCATTCGCGGCATGAAAGCCCTACCAGTCGGAGGCGTGCTGGCTGTCTTGTCCAGCGATCCAGGTTCCGCAAAAGATATCCCGGCCTGGATTCAAAAAGCCAAACATGACTATATCGGCGCCTTCCCAGAGCAAGGCTACATACGCTTTGTAGCGCGGAAGGCACATTAACTACATACGAAGGAGGCAATTCCATGCCCCAACATATAGTGATTGTCGGTGGAGGTGTAGGAGGAACGATTGTCGCCAATCTGCTGGCGCGTTCCTTACACCGCGACGAAGCAGAAATTACACTGATCGATAGCACTGGGAAACACGCCTATATGCCTGGCTGGCTCTACCTGCCGTTTAACCATATCAGTGCTGATAGTGACCAGCTGATCCGCCCCGAGCGAGGCTTGCTGAACCACCAAGTCAATCTCGTGACAGGTGAGGTGCAAAATATCGATACCCAGAACCGTGAACTCCGTGTTCGTCACAGCGCGGGTTTGGACGAAATCGTCGGCACAGGTGGAGCGAGCGAAGCAGTGTTTCCCTACGATTACCTGGTGCTGGCGACCGGAGCGCGACTGGAACCCTCGGACCTACCGGGATTAGTCGAAGGCGAAGGAAAATGGCACCACTTTTATAGCGCTGAAGGATCATTACGACTGCGCGAGGCGCTGCATAGCTTTGAGGGTGGACGTATTGTGATCACGGTTGGTGGCATCCCCTATCGCTGCCCGCCAGCCCCGCTGGAATTTACCTTCCTGCTTGATGAGTGGTTGCGCAAGCAAGGTCTACGAGATCGGACCGAGATGCACTATCTCTATCCGCTCCCGCGAGTTTTTCCCATTGAAACCGTAGCAGAAGTCGCCACGCCACTCTTAGAAGAGCGAAACGTGAACTATACCATCTTCTTTAATACGGAAGCAGTGGATACCGAGCACAAGATCATCTCTTCAATGGAAGGCGAGGAGATTCCGTACGATCTGCTGGTACTGGTGCCGCCACATCGTGGTGCGAAAGTTATCGAAGAGTCAGGGTTAGGCGATGAGCAAGGCTGGTTGCCTACCGACCGCGCAACGTTGGAAGTGAAAGGGAAGCCTCACATCTATGCACTGGGAGATGCGACAGACCTCCCGGTCTCCAAGAGTGGTTCAGCAGCGCACTTTGAAGCCAAAGTAGTGGCCCATCGTCTCATTGCGGAGATACACGGTGAGGAACCGGCAAATGGGGAGGCAACCTATGATGGAGAAGTGATGTGCTTCTTAGAGACAGGACAGAGCAAAGCGACCCAGCTCGTCTTCAACTATGAACATCCACCACATCCGCCACGCCCCAGCCTGTATTACCACATGGAGAAGCAACTCTTCAACCGGGCGTACTGGCATCTTGTGCCACAGGGACTGGTTTGATGATCTCTTTCTCCTCTTTTGTGGAGTGAGGGCAATTACAAGTGATTGCCCTCACTTTCAAAGTGAGATGTGTTTTTATAGGTCATTCACGCAAGTCCTTGCGAGTAATGAAGGCTTGACATCCATTGTATACGTCGTTATAATATTCATTAATTCGAATATATTAATATAAATGCACACAGCAAAGGAGGGAAGAAGATGGAACAAGAGCGAGAAGAACAACTCTATCAACTGCAAGCAGACCTCTGCCAGGCACTCGCCGACCCAACACGCTTGAAACTCCTCAACTTGCTGGGTGAAAGGCCCCGACCGGTGAAGGACTTGGTCACAGCGACGGGAGAGCGTCAGGCGAAAATCAGCCAACACCTGGCGATTATGCGTCAGCGCGGCATTGTGCATACCCAACGAGCAGGAACAGAAGTGCATTACTCCCTTAGCGACCCACGTCTCCTAGAAGCATGCCGTATCACACGCGAAGTCTTGCTCCAGCAACTGACTCGGCAAGCAAACCTGGCGGCGCCACTTGCCTTAGCCAAGGAGTTGTAAATATGCCCATGTATGAGTATCGCTGCGAACGCTGTGAGGAACGATTTGAGCAATTAGTACCTCTGCGAGCAGAACATCCACCTGTGACCTGTCCTCGTTGCGGCACGCAAGAGATACGCAAACTCCTCTCAACGTTTGCGACTACCGAAAGCCGTCAATCAACCAGGCAATCTAGCTGTGCCCCGACTGGTGGCTGAAGCATTCGCTAAGGGAGCGGTCGCTCTTAGAACAGAGGAATGCATCATTGTTGTATCGGATAGAGACATCTGCTACAGAAAGAAAGTACCATGAATACGACCTATGGTTTTGGCACAACCTTACAAATATCCTATGAAGAAGCAATCCAGCGCGTGAAAGAGGCACTGAAAGCCGAGGGATTCGGGGTGCTGACCGAGATTGACGTACGCCGGACGCTACGCGAGAAACTGGGCGCCGAGATGGAACCCTATATCATCCTTGGGGCTTGCAATCCTCCGCTGGCGCATCGCGCACTTGAACAGGAGCCAGACATTGGCTTGCTCCTGCCATGCAATGTCGTCGTGCGGGCCGAAGGAAGAGGTAGCCGCGTTGAGGTTGCTGATCCGCAGGCGATGCTTGGCATCGTTGGCAATGATGAGCTTAATGCAGTTGCCAAGGAGGCCAAACAGCGTTTGCAGCGTGTCGTTGCATCACTGGGTGGTCAGGCCTGAACGATCGTAATGAACGTAAGAGCAATCTGTATAAAAGGAAGTGTAGATCGTGTTTCGCAATTTTTTTAGTAAACCAGCCGTTTCAGAAGTAACACCGGAGGAGGCGAGAGCGAAGCAGCAAGCTGGAGCAGTGATCGTTGATGTGCGTGAGCCATACGAATTGCGAGAGGGGTATATCCCAGGTGCAGTTCATATTCCACTGAGGAGCCTCTCCCCGCGAATGAAAGAGCTCGATCCCTCGAAAGAAATCGTCGTTGTCTGCAGGAGCGGAAACCGCAGCATCACCGCCGTGCAGTTCTTGCAGCAGGGAGGTTTCCCGCAAGTGAGCAGCATGTCCGGTGGCATGATCGGTTGGACGAGACAGAGGTTTCCAGTACAGCGCTAATGTGCTCATCCCCGAAAGCAGTTCAAAGGCCTATGAACAACTCTCACTGTTCATAGGCCTTGTATTTGACGTACCTACTCTATGCGGCTGGCTTTTGCTGCCCTTTGAGCGTGAATCCGAAGAGAGGGGCAACCAGGCATATGCCTCCGAGACCGGCGATCAGCGGAACTAGCCCGATGACAGCTAACACAATTCCCCATATATCCTTGACGACCAGCAAGCCAATCGCTATCAACGCGATACCCACAACAATACGTAGGATTCTACCCGTCATGCTCTGCATGAATGCTACGAAAGAACTCATAGTGTATCTACCTCCTGTACGTAATCTCGTCTGGGGCCCTGCCAGCACAACTGTGGTGCAAGGTCACAAGCGATTCGGAAACCTCCGGCAGATAAGGCATCTTCACCGGGAACAATCTTTTTAACTACTGTCACACTTCATTTTTTGAAGTATTCACTTTACAAAATAAAGTGTGACATTAAAAGCTCACAAAGCGATCAAAAAACAGGTGATCTCCATCACAGGTGCATCACACTTCGTGAGGGTCTGTTACGCTTCTTCCTCCCCTTTCTCAAGTGCTTGCAGGACCTGCTGGACGAAGCGGGGCTCCGGGAGAGCTCCTGCGAACTCGACGCGGTCGTTGATGACCGTTTTCGGTACTCCCTGGACCCGGTAGCGCTGGGCGAGGTCAACGAACTCTGAAATTTCGATCACATCGGCAGTAATATGCTCGTTTTCCATTGCTAGCTTGTGCGCCAGCCTGGCCGCAGATGGACAGTAGGGACAAGTCGGGGTCACAAACACCTGTATATGCAGGTCTTGATCGACCTCTTTGAGGGCCGTGCGCGTCTTCTCGCTCAGATTGGTCGTCCCTTTGGAGAGGTCGAGAATATCTTCCACCAGCGTAGAGAATTCGTATCCAGCCGGGATGCCGAAAAAGCGGATCTTTCCCTGGCCGCTTCCTTGAAGCACACATGCGGGAATGCGGGTGACTCCCAGGTTGTCTGCTTCTTGTTTATCGCGCACAAAATCTTTCGTTTCCAGGTGAAGTTTGTCGGACAGCGCGGCCACTTCCTCGAGCAGTTCGCGTGTTTCCTTGCAGTAGTCGCACTCCTGACCGGGAATGATCAGCGGTGACTCACGCTGGATAAAGTTGGTGATCGTTACATCGCCCTCGAGCCCTTCAAAGAGCTTTTGTAGCGTTTGTTGGTCTTTCTCTGAGATCAATGACATATTCTTTCTCCATTTCGTTTTCTGAAGTAATCGTCACTACGAAGAACACTCAGCCCTGAGACACTGGATAAAACACCGTCGGGTCCTCGACTAGCAGAGGTGCAGCACTGCGGAAAATTTCAGCATAGGCAACACCGAGCAGGCGACCGAAGTACTGATCTTCGGCTTCGTACAGAGCCAGCAGGCGGTCATCTTTGACACGGAAAATCGACTGGTAGGCGGCCAGCGCCTGGCGCTTGCGTTCGTATACGCTGCTGACATCAACGGCAAAGGCAAAATCAGTCCAGGGAGGCTCCATTTTGCAATGCGGGAAGAAGAGGCGCTCTACCACCCAGGGGTCCTGGTCCGCCAGTATTTCGCCACCCGGCACACGCTCCCACTGCCCCAGCCGTGCCAGAAAGACCGCTGCGCGCACCAGTCCCACCACCGCGGCATGGTCTGGATGCACGCACGCCTCGCCGGTACTATACACCCAGCGCGGGCGGTGCTCACGAATGAGCCTCGCAACCTGGATCCGCGCCTCTGCTGTGTCAGTTACGAATCGGTCTTGCAGGCCGAGCGAAAGCCGTTCAACGCCGAGAATACGAGCGGCTTCCTCTGCCTGCTGTGCGCGTACACCGCGTTCAGCAAACTCGGTTGGCTCACCATCAGTGAGATCAACCAGCAGCACTCGCTGTCCCTTCTCAGAGAGTTTGGCGAGTGTCCCGCCCATCTGGGACTCGGCGTCATCCGGGTGGGCAGAGATCACCAGAGCATCGTAACGTATCATCAGGTTCTCCTGTTCTACATCAACAACCCTTCAGATTCTCTGATCGAAAGGTTGACCAGTATTCTCGTCTACATTTCTCATTCCAATGCGCTAACAGACGTACAAAGAACATCGATGCATTTCCCTCATCAATCCACACCTCATCTGAGCAGGTGGAGTGCGGCGACATTGACGTACAGCATATACGCAGCGACAACCAGCACGATACCAGCAAAGACGCGCGCGAGCATCTTTTTCCGCGTTCCAGGCGAAAGGGCCAGGCGTGCACCAATCATACCTCCCGGGATGCCGCCTGCCAGGTACTCAACAACAATCAACCAGTTAACAAGCCCAGCAAAGGCGTAGGTGATTCCGGTCGTCGTTCCAAACATCCCCACTGAGAAGAGAGAAGAGCCTACCGCGCCGAGCAGTGGCATGCTGGTGGCGAACATCAGGCCTGGGACGATCAGGAAGCCCCCGCCGATACCAAAAAATCCTGAGAGCAGTCCTACCCCAAAACCGACCGGGAAGATCCAGACAAGCATTGACGGAGGAGGAAGATCTGCCTGAGCGTAGTATCAAGAGAGCAATCACGATCATCAGGAGTGCGAAGAGAAAAAGCAGTGGCGTACTGGGAAACACCTTGCCGACCTGAGCGCCAACTGCTGCCCCGATGACGCCGGGTAGCGCGAAGAGTATGGCTGGTTTCCAGCGAACCGTGCCCACGCGCCAGTGGGTGAACAGGTTCGCATACGCTGTCAAGGCTACCGCTACGGCTGTTGTGCCTATGACAATGTGGGGATGGTGGTATCCTACGAAGTACAGCAGTAATGGTACCGCCAGGATAGAGCCGCCTCCGCCGATCAAGCCAAGAATAAAACCAACCAGCAAACCTGAAATTACCACCTGCACCTGCTGGATGGGCGCTAATGCTTCCATAGAACATCTTTCTCGAACACCGTTGGCACAGACACGTGTGTGCTAACGGCGCTTTCATCTCCATGCATCTCTTGAGCGATCTATAGCGGCTGATTACGGATGTCCATGCGTATGATCGTGCCCGGTCAGAGGCATAGTCGATCCGTCCACACCGGTACTGGATGGCCAGCCTCTCTGAAGCCAGTCTTCCATGCCGCTGCGCACTGCAATCACCTTTCGTCCAGTAGCGGCAATCATGCTCGCGGCAATCTCCGCGCGATGACCGGTGCGACAGATGGTCGCTATCGGCTGATCCTTGGGAAGCTCGTGTACGCGCTGCGCCAGGTCTCCGACATGGATGTGAAGCGCGTCCGGAATGTGTCCTTCGCGCCACTCATCTGATCTGCGTACATCCAGGACCACCAATGGTTCGTGGCGAGACCAGCGTTTGTAGAAAGTCCCCAGATCGATCCCCTCGAACTGATTCACCGGCAGCGCAGCAGCATTCCACGCCTGGATGCCACCATCCACATAGCCCTCGACCCGTTCATAGCCGATACGGATCAGTTGAACCACTGCCTCGCGCCGCCCGTCCTCGTCCTCAATCAAGATCATCAGCGGCACATTAAAAGGCAGCATCCAGCCTGCGTATGTCCCAAAGGAACCATCCAGTTCAATGTTGAGGGAGCCAGGTATATGCTCGCGCGCAAATGCCTCGCGTCCCCGCCCGTCGACCAGCGGCATGCCGCTGCGCAGGCGCTCCTGTACCTCCAATGGAGAGAAAGGGGGAGGAGTGGGAAGAGTGCCAAGGATCGAGGGCCCCTCTCTGTTCGTGGGTCCCATGTAGCGATAGTACGCCGGATACTCGCTATAGCCAGCGATCTGTCGCTGGATAAACTCGTCCTCATCTTTTGCGACCACAGCAGGGTTAACCATGCGTTCCTGGGTGATGGTGGTTGAGCGCGGGGAGTCGCTGCCTGTTGACATACAGAACGAGCCGGCGCCGTGCGTCGGGTAGACGCGTACCTGCCCCGGAAGGGTGTCAAGCAGCCTCCTGAGCGTGTGATACTGCTGGCGAGTGAGCGTCAGCATCATCTCCTTGCCAAGCAAGTCGGTGCGACCCGCATTGGCTGCCAGCAAGCTTCCTCCGCTAAAAAGAGCCGTAGGCGCCTGATTCCCTGGTTCATGGAGAAGATAACTGACATGCTCGGGTGTATGTCCGGGTGTGGCAAGCACGTGAAAGTCGAGAGAACCAACGTTGAACCACTCACCTTCGCGGACGGGTTGAAATTCGTAGTGGAGCGGATCGAGAGCGCTGGCAACGATAGTAGCGCCCGTGCGCGCCGCCAGTTCGCGAGAGCCAGTGATATAGTCGTTATGGATATGCGTTTCCAGGATGTGCGTGATGCGAGCCTGTGCGCGCTGTGCAGCTTGCAGATAGACATCGACATCACGACGGGGATCAACAACGGCCGCCTCCCCGCTTTGCGTGTCCAGGATAGCATAGGATTGGTGACCTAATCCCTCAATGACAAATTGTTCAATCTTCATATGTGTTGTTCCTTCTTCACCCGCTCGTGGAAGAGCGCCTGAGCAGCGAAACAGTACTGGTAAGAGCGGTTTTCAATGCCTGCAGCGTTACTCAGGTTGCACTGAACTGTATATAGCTCTATAATACTCTAGAGGATGTCATATGTCAATATGACGACATAACAAGTTATAACAAGTTTGAAATAGTATCACAAAATTGTGATGTGAGGAGAAATCGTATGGCAAACCAACGTCTGCAAGCGGGACCAGTTCCTTTGTACCATCAACTCAAGCAGGCGCTTCAGAGTGATATCGAGCAGGGTGTCTACAAACCTGGGGATCGGCTGCCATCCGAGCCTGAGTTGGTCCGCGAATACGGGGTGAGCCGTATTACCGTGCGCCAGGCGCTCGACGAGTTGGAGGCTGAAGGACGCGTGGTGCGCCGCCATGGGAAAGGAACCTATGTTGCCGAGCCTCGTATCGTACAAGAGCTAGTCCGGCTGACCGACTTTGTGGAAGATATGCAACAAGCAGGACAGAATCCTTCGTCCCGTGTGCTGGCCTTTGAGCATGAGCCAGCGCGTCCTGCGATAGCCAAAGCATTGAACATCTTGAGCGGCACCGAGGTGGTGCGCGTAGACCGCCTGCGCCTGGCAGAGGAACGTCCCATTGCCTACGATACGACGTGGCTTCCATTGCGTTTTGGAGCGTTGCTCACCGGGATGGACCTGACTCAGGAGACCATCTATCATATCCTGGAGACGCGCTATGCCATTCCCGTGTTCTCTGGAGCGTTCTACATCAGCGCCGCAGAAGCAACAGCACAGCAAGCAGCCTATCTAGGCGTTGCTCCAGGTTCAGCCCTGTTGGTGATCCGACGTATCTCGTACACCACAGGGGATGATCCGGTCTATACCCAGGAACGTTACTATCGACCGGATCGTGTGCAATACCGGGTCATGTTGCGACGACACAATGATGAGAGTGGTGGCTCGAAGATTGACGAGTTTCGAGCGGTGTTTGCAGAGTAAGCATCAGCGGTGGGAGATGATACTGAAACCCGAAAAGATATTGTTCGAAACCCCTTCTGTTTCTGTTTGAACAGATTGATAGGATATCGGCTATTTTCGCTTGAGGTACATAACACTGACCGTATGATTTTGTGTATTTCTGGCCCTCCTGTTTCTACAAAGCTATGAGCTTCGAGCTCCTGTGGCCTCTAAACGCTCTCGCATTTGTTCATATGTCGTTATTTCAATCTCTCCGCGTGTGTAACGTTGCTTGAGTATCACTCGGCCATATCACCTATGCCTTACAAATGCGTTATCCTGTATCACAAATGACTCACTATTTTTTCTATCATTACTTGTGTCTCAGTTGAGTACTTGACGCATGGTTCTGGATAACGTATACTATCTATACCCCTACCAGGGGGGTATGGGTTTCTCGATCAGCGAAGACAAAGGTAATGATCATGGCTTCAGAAATTAAGCATCCTATAGAAGAAAAAATAACATTGTCTCAGGCCCAGACTGAGCCGGTGGCAGAGAGCCAGGCGACTTTTACCTTGGAGGGAATGACCTGCGCCTCGTGCGCCATGCGCATCGAGAAGGGTCTCAAGAAGATTCCTGGAGTGAAAGACGCCAGCGTGAACTTAGCCACTGAACGGGCAACCGTCACCTATGATTCGGTTCAAACAGGTCTGGAGCAAATGGTGCAGAAAGTTGATGCAGTGGGATACAAGGCGATACCATTAGTCTTGCCTGGAGCGAGGCCTGCGACCCCTGCGAAGAACGAAGCGGAAGATGAGACTCGTGCCGTGCTTGACCTGGAAGGAATGACCTGTGCATCCTGCGCCATGCGCATCGAGAAGGGGCTGAAAAAGGTACCCGGGGTGAAGGATGCAAGCGTCAACCTGGCAACTGAGCAGGCGACCGTCATGTACGATCCTACGCAGACAAACCTTGAGCAGATGGTACAGAAAGTGGAAGTGGTTGGATACCAGGCAAGGCCCCAAGTTGTGTCTTCGCAGCTACCAGTACAGGGAACGGTAAGCAGTATAGCTGCCGAAACGCCTGTTTTGAGTATCCCACAAGAAGATGAGATAAGCAGGCGAAAACAGGCAGAGATCGTCCGCAAGCGCAACCTGTTGATCCTGGGTATCGTCCTCACAATTCCAGTTGTCATTCTCAACATGTTTTTCATGAACAGGTTCCCTGGCGAGAATTATCTCTTACTGGTTCTCACGACACCAGTCTGGGCAATTGTGGGTTGGGAGTTTCATCGGGGGGCTATTAAAACGTTGCGCCACGGCAGCGCGAATATGGATACGCTCGTCTCGCTCGGCTCGACAGCAGCCTACATTATGAGCGTCGTGGCGACGTTCTTTCCGCAAGTCGTTGGCTCCGTCACTTTCTATGACACCACGGCCTTGATCGTCACCCTGATCTTTCTGGGCAAGTACCTCGAGGCACGCGCTAAGGGGCAAACCAATGAGGCGATCAAGAAATTGATCGGGTTACAGGCCAGTACCGCCCATGTTGTGCGTGCGGGGCAAGAAATAGAGCTTCCCATCGAACAGGTGCGGGTTGGAGATGAACTGGTTGTGCGTCCTGGGGAGAAGATCCCCGTTGACGGGATGCTTCTTTCTGGACTTTCATCGGTCGACGAGTCGATGATCACCGGGGAGAGCATTCCGGTGGAAAAGGCAGAAGGGGATACGCTCATTGGCGCGACCATCAACCAGCGCGGATTGATGCGCATGCGAGCGACAAAAGTCGGGGCTGACACCGTCCTTGCAAATATTATTCGCATGGTCGAGCAAGCACAGGGATCAAAGGCTCCGATTCAGCGTCTGGCTGATACCATTTCGAGCATATTCGTCCCCGTTGTACTGGTGATCGCGGCGCTCACGTTCATAGCCTGGGCGATGATCGGCCATGTGATGGCCACAAATACTGCTGGTATGATGGGCGCCAGCAATCCCTGGATCATGGCCATCATAGCTGCGGTTGCAGTGCTCGTGGTTGCCTGCCCCTGTGCATTGGGGTTAGCCACTCCGACCGCAATTATGGTTGGTACGGGTAAAGGCGCTGAGCAAGGTATCTTGATTAAAGGTGGTGAAAGCCTGGAACGTATTCAATCGGTGCGCGCGATCCTGCTCGACAAGACAGGTACCATTACGAAAGGGAAGCCAGAATTGACCGATGTGGTTGCGCTTGCTGATATCCAGGCCAACGACATGCTGCGCCTTGTTGCCGAGGCGGAACAAGGCTCCGAACATCCCCTGGCGGCAGCCATCGTTGAGGGCGCTAAAGGGCGAGGATTGACACTCAATGCTACCCCCGAATACTTCACTGCCATTGCCGGCAGTGGTCTGGAAGCAACAGTTGAGGGACATACGCTACTCATCGGTACTCGCCGTCTCCTGAGTGTGCGTTCGATCGCTTACGATATCCTTGAGGAGCGATTGGTTGCGTTGGAGCAGCAGGGCAAGACAACCATGATCGTCGTGATCGATGGCAAAATGGCTGGACTTGTGGGAGTGGCCGACACGGTCAAGTTTGGCTCAGTGGAAGCCATCAAGCAGTTGCATGCGCAGGGGCTTTCAGTCTGGATGATTACCGGCGACAACCAGCGTGCAGCGCAGGCCATTGCCGCGCAGGTAGGCATTCCGGCCGAAAACGTGCTGGCAGAGGTCTTGCCGGAAGACAAAGCCAACCAGGTGAAGCGTTTACAGGCGCAAGGTCTCGTCGTGGCATTCGCGGGCGATGGCATGAATGATGCTCCCGCGCTGGTACAGGCTGATGCAGGCATTGCGATGGGCACGGGAACCGATATTGCGATGGAGGCTTCGGATATTACCTTAGTCAAAGGTAACTTGAAAAGCGTTGCAACGGCGCTGGCACTCTCGCGGGCAACCATGCGTACGATCAAGCAAAACCTCTTCTGGGCCTTTGCCTACAATGTCATCTTAATTCCAACAGCGATTCTTTCGCCATTGATTCCTTTCTTGCGGGAGAATGCGCCGATCTTCGCAGCAGCGGCGATGGCGCTGTCATCGGTGACTGTGGTGAGTAATTCGTTGCGAGTGCGACGGTTTGGACGAAGGGGAAACGAGTGATGGAAGATGATCGCCGGCGAGATGTGCTCAAACGGCTTTCGTACATTGAGGGGCATGTTTCGGGAATACGCAAAATGGTCGAAGACGACAAGTACTGTGTCGACATCTTGCGTCAAACATATGCAGTACGCAAGGCACTGGAAAAACTGGAAGCGATTATCCTGGAAGGACACTTGCGTACCTGTGTTCCAGAGGGGATTAAAGGTGATCGGGAGGAAGCGGTCATTCAGGAGTTAATCCAGTTGTATACTATTGCAGGAAATCAATAGTTACCTTTCATCCTTCCTGAGCGTAGCTAGCAGTGTTGCGTGGAAGGATTTCAAAGACAACTAAAGGCGGTGTAAGTGATACAAACACGGGAGAGAACAATATGGAATCGACGATCCTTGTAGCGCCTGACATATCTTGTGAGCATTGCCAGTACGCCATTGAAGGGGCGCTTGGGAAACTGGCAGGCGTGGATACCGTCAAGGTGGATATTCTAACGAAGACGGTTCATATCGAATATGATCCACAAAAGGTCACACTGACGAAGATTGAGGAGGTGCTCGACGACACTGGCTACACGGTGGCGAAATAGGTGGCATAGAAAAGCATCTGAAATGTGTTGGGACGGCAAGTACCCTTAAGATTGGGTCTTGCCGTCCCTGTGCTCATCAAAGCAGATCCTGGTTATTGAACACGGTCAGGGTTCCTATCAAGTACCCCTGTGTCATCATTGGTCCCATCATTCCCATTGGGCCAGTGCCGGCGCGATGGTAGTGGTCAAAAAGGGAATGAAGTGATAAAGTAAGAGGAAAAATCCTGTGAGAGGTGGAAGGTACCATGGGAACGATCACTGTCTATTGTCCCCATTGCGGAAGCGAAGAAGTGACGCGAAACGGGCGAGCCCCCAACGGAAAGCAGAAATTTCGTTGCAGAGTATGCAAGAGGCAGAGCCGTGAAAATCCGACGCCACATGCCTACTCAGAAGAACGCCGAGAAGAGATTCTGAGAGCCTATGAAGAGCGAAGCAGTTTGCGGGGACTCGAGCGGACCTTTGGGGTGTCACGGACCTCAGTGATCTCCTGGATAAAAAAAGGCCGCACAGCTGCCAGCGCTTCCGCGAAACGCTGATCCCTCCTGATGCGAACGATGCAGAGGCGACGGTCCTGGAATTGGATGAACTATGGTCGTTTGTGCTGAAGAAGACGAATCAAGCGTGGATCTGGATAGCCTTGGGTCGAAAGACGCGGCAAGTCGTGGCATACGCAGTGGGAGATCGCAGTGAAAAGACCTGCCGCCGTTTGTGGGAAGCCATCCCTCACACATACCGTACCGGACAGTGCTACACCGATTTTTGGAGTGCCTACCAGGCGGTAATTCCAGAAGAGCAACATTCAGCGGTTGGGAAGGAAACAGGAGAAACGGCTCATGTGGAGCGCTGGAATAACACCCTGCGACAACGGTTAGCTCGCTTTGTTCGCAAAACGCTCTCTTTCTCCAAATCCCTGTTCATGCATGATGCTTGTCTGAACCTCTTTCTCCATTGCTATAACCTTGAACGGGCGACCATTCTCATGTGAACCACTACCCATCCGCTCAAAGCCATACGCCCGTCCGTACACCTGCGCTGGGACCATATCAGCCAGCAAGGCGTTACGTGCAGGCACGCGCAGACCTCGCGATGCCCATGCCGCCATACGCAGGAAAGCAACTTGCCACACGGCTGTCGCCGCCCCGATGAGAGCAGACAGGATGGCAGTTGAGGTATAGCCGCCAATCGCTGTTCGGCGTCTCCTCGCAACATCATCTGCAAGTGGCCTTCCTGCCAGGCCGTCAGCAAGACCTTCGACCAGTCCAAGCACAGCGGCAGAGGCTCCAAGCGTGGTGATGAGCAAACTCGGGAACAAGGACGTGGGAATTTCGTGGCCCGCGTCTGCGAGAAAACTGGCAAGCCCAATCCCACGCACCCCAGGTGTCAACCACTTGGGGACTTCATCGCTCGTCCTTTCAGAAGTCGGTTGTACTTGGGTCATCTCTTCTCTCATCCAGTTTTAGAATATTCAATGTATGAGCAAGTGTACCTGAAGAACAGAGCCTCCTGCAATGCGTGCCTGTTCCTCGTGAGCGTCTCACGGAGTTGGCGCTGGAGGGATGAACCCGGTGCCCCAGATGCACCTGCTGGATTACCTGGATTTTCCATCTTTCCTGTGATATGCTTGTACAAGAGGATTTCTCGATGAGTATCGTTTCGGCGATGAGGCTCGCCTATAAACTGTCCGCGTGGACTGATAGCTTCTGTAATGCTCAAAAGGGTGTTATGGAAGCTTTTTTGATGCTGAAGGAAAAGACAGGAGATGCGTTTGGATGACTGATGGATCTGCTTCCCTTTCCTTAAATGAAGTGCAGGTAGTGGCCGAAGCGGTGCGTGCTACTATTGCACGCGTGATCGTTGGCAAGCTCGATATCATCGATCTCCTGCTGGTTGCGCTGCTCTCCGACGGGCATGTCTTGCTGGAAGATGTGCCTGGCATGGGGAAAACGGTGATGGCTAAGGCACTCGCACGCTCGATCGGTGCGACGTT
>WNFJ01692537.1_pt1 | contig 29191 bp, 27 predicted proteins | sample 5400461 | NCBI WGS metagenome assembly WNFJ01 (sample SAMN13153349, study PRJNA577476) | soil metagenome | isolation source: 115 cm saprolite on Douglas fir-dominated hillslope | place: USA:California | collected 2013-09-17
CCTCCAGGTTGATGGAATTGAGGATCGCCTTGCCCTGGCAATACGTCAGCGCCAGCTCGATCGCCGTCGGATCGGTGGTGTCGATCATCACCGGAGCCTTCACTTTGCGAATCAGTTTTTCGTAGAACAGCGGAATATCTTTTTTCTCATCGCGTTCCGTGCTCTGTAGGCACACGTCCACGATTTGCCCGCCGCCCCGCACTTGCCGCCGCGCAGTCTCGCTGGCTTCTTCCCACTTTTCTTCGGCCACGAGGTTCTTGAACAGCCGCGACCCGATCACGTTGGTGCGCTCACCCACCAGCAGCGGCCGCGTGCTGTCTTCGGCCTCAATCGTCTCAATCCCCGAATAAACAGCACGATGCGATTCCGCCGGTCTCACACGCGGCTTCTTGCTCTCCACCATCTGCGCAATTGCCCGAATATGCTTTTCCGTTGTGCCGCAACACCCGCCGACGAAATTCAGCCAGCCGTTATCGATGAATCTCTCCAGCTGCGACGCAAGAGTGGCGGGGGTCTCGTGGTATTTGCCATCCTCAGGGTTAGGAAGCCCGGCGTTTGGATAGCAAGAAACGTATTCGCTACTCAGCTGGCTGAGCGTTCGAATGTGGTCGGTCATGAACTCCGGACCTGTCGCGCAGTTCATTCCAAAGGCTAAGGGTTTCGCGTGCCTGAGCGACGCCCACATGGCTTCCACCGTTTGGCCGGCCAGCATCGTCCCGTTTTGTTCGATTGTGACGGAAACAATAAAGGGGATTTCGACCCCAGTTTCCCTCGATAACTTATGGATGGCAAGAATGGCCGCCTTGATATTGCGGGTGTCTTGGGAGGTTTCAATCATCAAAAGGTCTGCGCCCCCGTCAACCAACGGTTTCGCCAGATCGTAGTAATCCTGCCGCAGGTGATCAAAGCTGATACCGCCTGTGACGGTGATGGCCTTGCGCGTCGGTCCCATTGCGCCCGCAACGAATCTAGGTTTCGCTGGAATCGAATACTCGTCCGCCGCCTGCCTCGCCAGTTGTGCAGCCTTGGACATTAGTTCGTAGGACTGGTCCGCAATTCCATAGTCGATGAGATCGCTTTTTGTGCCATTAAAAGAATTCGTCTCGACGATGTCCGAACCGGCCTCAAAGTATTTCCGGTGAATATCCAGCACCACATCCGGCCGGGTCCGCACCAGATTTTCATTGCAACCTTCGAGCGCTGCTCCGCCAAAATCCGCCGCACTCAGGTTACGTTGTTGCAGCATGGTGCCCATCGCGCCGTCCAGCACGAGGATCCTCTGCCGCAGCAATTCGCGCAGGGCTTTCGCCGATTCGTTCAGGTTACGCATCCGAGGGAAGGTCCTGCTCCTTGCCGGTTCGCCGGCCAAAATGGCCGCAAATCCCAAAGAAATCTAGCTTTTCCGGACAACTCTATTTTACCCACGTTTGCCGTGGATACCTATCTCCATGCATTGAATGGGTGTTTTTTGCCTGCGAATGGTAGAAATCCGCCTCGAACCGCCGGCAGTGCCGGGTACCGCGCAGTCACTTGCCGACGACCATCGAGCGGGCAAGAATGACCCCAAGATGTCAGTAACAATTCGTGAACAGCTACACCAAAGAACCTTGCCCCTTCGGCCACTTTTTACTACGCTAACGTACAGTGACCACGAAACGCGCCTCCACTAAACTGACGGTTTGCATTCTCTCGCCGCACCCTTTGGTGCTGAGCGAGTTCGAACGCATTTTGTCGAAAGCCCAGCTTAAAGTCGTTTCCAAGCAACTGGAATCCACACTGGCGCCCGACCTTCGCAATCTGGAGCCGCCTAAAGCTCAGGTTTACGTCATTGACGCGCATGCCGCCAAGCCCGCCACTGGCGCGCTCCTGGCCAATATTCTCGAACGCTATCCCGAAGCCAGGCTTATCGTCGTCGGCGAGCAGCATAATGAAGCCAACAGCTTTTCGCTTTTGCGCCTGGGCGTGAAGGGCCTGCTCACTTACGTCGAAGCTCGCGAGCAATTGATCCGCGCCCTCCCTCTGGTGGCCACCGGAGGTTTCTGGGTCCCGCGCCAGCTCCTGTCGGGATTCGTCGATTCCATCCTTACCAGCCAGGGCCGCCGTTTGAAGACCGATACCGTCACCAACCTCAGCCGCCGCGAGCAGGAAGTGCTCGATTCGCTCCTCGAAAATCTTTCCAACAAGGAAATCGCCAGCAAGCTCAACATTGCCGAGCGCACCGTGAAGTTTCACGTTTCGAATTTGCTCAGCAAGTTCGGCGTGCGGCGTCGTGCCGACCTCATTCTTCTTACTTTTCAGCGCCGCATGGCGCCCGCTTGATTCCTTCCGTTTTTTTTCTGTGGTCTTCCACGACCCATCGCCCGCCTGAGGTATGCTAATAGTTTCGCAAATCCTCGCTTGCTCAAACTAGGAGTCTTACCACGTGAATATTCTCGTTACCGGGGCTGCAGGATACATTGGCAGTGTCTGTTCCGAAGTCCTGCTCTCGCGCGGCATGGGTGTTGTCGCGCTGGACAGCTTGCTGGAGGGCCATCGTGCCGCCGTGCCTCCCGGCGCTGTCTTTTGCCAGATGGACCTTGCCGATCGCTCGCAGCTTGAAAGCGTCTTCGCACAGCACAAGATTGACGCCGTGATGCACTTTGCCGCCGAGGCCCTGGTGGCCAAATCCGTGAGCGAGCCGAGTATCTTCTATGCCACCAACGTCGCCGGTGGCGTGAACTTGCTCGACGCCGTCAACCGCCACGGCGTAAAAAAATTCATTTTTTCCTCCACCGCGGCCACCTATGGCGAACCGGAAATCGTTCCCATTCCCGAAGACCATCGCAAGGCGCCCATCAATCCCTACGGAAAATCGAAGCTCGTATTCGAACAGATTCTCGCGGACTATAAGGCCTACACCGGCCTCAACTACGCGTCGCTTCGCTATTTCAACGCCGCCGGGGCCTCGAAGGAACGCGGCGAGCATCATCGCGTCGAGACTCACCTCATCCCGCGCGTTTTGGACGCTGCCGCCGGTGCCATCCCGCATGTCGATGTCTTTGGCACGGACTATCCCACTCCCGATGGTACTTGCGTTCGCGATTATATCCACGTGCTGGACATCGCTGATTCCCATGTGCGCGCTCTCGAAGAGATCGGCCGCGTTTCCGGCGAGGCCTTCAACGTTGGCAACAGCCGCGGCTTCTCCATTCTCGAAGTGATTGCCGCCGCAGAGCACATCACCGGCCGCAAGATCCCACGCAAGCTCGGCCCGCGGCGCCCCGGCGATCCTGCCGTGCTGGTCGCCAGCAAGGAAAAGCTCAAGCGCGTCCTCGGCTGGGAGGCCTCACATTCTTCACTCGAGGAAATTATCGAATCCGCCTGGGCTTGGAAGCAAAAACATCCGCATGGGTATGCGGAGAGCGCAAAAGCGTAGACTCAGTCTCCGAAGGTGTACCGCACGATGCACCACAACGCCTGGATTCCGTCTTTCCAGGTAATCTTCTTGCCTTCCTCGTAAGTGCGGCCCGCATAGCTAATCGGCACTTCGTAAATCCGCCACTTGTGCTTCGCGATTTTAGCGGTGATCTCCGGTTCGAATCCAAACCGGTTGGACTTCAGTTCGATCCCTTGCAGCACTTCTCTTCGAAATACTTTGTAGCAAGTCTCCATGTCCGTCAGCTTCAGGTTCGTAAAGATATCCGAAAGCAGCGTCAGAGTCCTGTTTGCGACGTAGTGCCAGAAATAATGCACGCGCTGCGGACCGCTGAGAAACCGCGAGCCATACACCACGTCGGCGCGCCCATCGATGATCGGCTCGAGCAATCAATACCCCGTAATCGCGCGGGTCGTATTCCAGGTCCGCGTCCTGCACCAGCACGATATCACCGGTTGCTTGCGCAAAACCGCGCCGCAAGGCAGCTCCTTTGCCCTGGTTCGGCGCTTGGAAGAAAAACCTCAAATCTCGCAGTTCGATCTGGTCGCTTCCATCCTGCGCGGGTGCGAACGGCTCGCCATTCGCTTGCCGCGCGGCCATGTTTTCTAGAATTTGGCGCGTTCCGTCGGTCGAGCAATCATCGACGATGATCACTTCCTTGCGCACCTCGGTATCGAGCACTCGCCGCAGGATTTCATCAATTGTCGATTTCTCGTTGTAAACGGGAATCACAATCGAAACCTTGGGATCGTGTATCGCAGACGGGTTTTGCCGTTGATGGGCCATGGACAGTCGAAAGATTGTAGCGGCGCAGCCTCTAGTGAGTAAAGGCAAGTCCTTTTAAAATGTCGGTCTCGCTGCTCTTTATCTTTCCGACCTCGTCCAACTCCGCTATCCTTGTAAGCGAATCCGCTGCGGCGGGCCGAGATGCCCACTTTCTTCATCGAACAATTCGGTTGCCGCGCCACGCAAGCCGACGGCGCCGCCCTCGAACGCCAGTTGCTTGACCGTGGCTGTGTCTGCGCTCCTACAGCCGCTGCCGCCGACATCGTCGTCGTCAACACCTGCACCGTTACGGCGTCCGCCGACGCCCAAGCCCGCGACGCCATTCGAAAGCTTCACGCCGCCAACCCTGCCGTCCGCATTATCGCCACCGGCTGCTATGCCCAACGCGCTCCAGAGGAGTTAGCCGCCCTTCCCGGGGTTTCCTGGGTCGTCGGCAATTCCCACAAGCCACAAATTCCACAGCTCGTCGATTCGCTCTCCACCGCCGTGCCCACCGAGCCGGCCAAAGCCGCGAACTCTGCAAATGACTTTTTTCCTGCCGCTGCTCTGCATTCTGACGCAACGGTTCCGTACCATTCCTTTGTAGGGGCGCCCGCCGCTTTGGGTTGCGCCGTTTCCTTCGGCAAGATCCTCACCGGGAACATTTTCGACCGCACCGAATTTCTCTCTGCGCCTGTTCTCGGCGGGGAAGGGAATCACACCCGCCCTACTCTGAAAATTCAGGACGGCTGCGACTCCCGGTGCTCCTATTGCGTGATTCCGTTTGTTCGTGGCAAGAGCCGCAGCCTGCCGCCTGAGACAGTCATTCGGGAAATCCAGCGTCTCAGCAATTCCGGATACCGTGAAATCGTTCTCAGCGGCATCAACCTCGGCACCTATGGCCGCGACCTTTCTCCGCGCATCGAGTTCGAAGATCTCCTCCGTCGCATTCTCGACGAGACCGCGGTCGAACGCCTCCGCATCAGCTCCATCGAACCGCTCGACGTTACGCAGGATCTTGTCGAGCTTTTCGCTTCCACCGATCGCATCGCCCAGCACTTCCACATGCCGCTGCAGTCCGGCTCCGACCGCATCCTAGCCGCCATGCACCGCTGGTACCGCGCCGAGCACTACGCCCGCCGCGTTGAACTCATCCATGAGCGCCTCCCGCACGCGGCCATCGGCGCCGACGTCATCACCGGCTTCCCCGACGAATCCGAAGACGACCACGCCGCTACGCTGACCTTTATCGAACGCCTCTCCTTCACCTATCTGCACGTTTTTTCTTTTTCGAAGCGCCCCGGCACTAAAGCTGCCTCACTTTCGAACGATGTTCCCGGCGCCGTCATCAAACGCCGCGCCCGTGAACTCCGCGCCCTCGGCGAAGCCAAGTCCGCCGCCTTCCGCCACTCCCAAATCGGCCGCACCTTGCGCGTCCTCACCCTCCGCCCCGGCGACGATCCCGATCCCCGTTCCACGCCCGCGCTCTCCATCAATTATCTGAAAGTCCGCGTCAATGGAAATCATCCCGTCAACAACTGGTTTGATGTCTTGATTTCAGGCAAAACTGGAACAGCTTTGGTAGGTGAAGCCACTCTTTGCTGCTCTGTGTACTCTGCGTCTTCGCGTTAAGTTTCTCTTCTCTGCGTTCTCTGTGTTCTCTGTGCACTCTGTGTTAAAACTCTTAGACTTTATCTTTAGACTTTAAACTTTCAACTCTCAAAAATCACTTGCGCCAGCGCCTGGGCCGTCGTGTGCGTGATGCTGAGAGCTACACTCTTCACTCCGAGCTGCTCTGCAATCTTTGCCGCCTCGCCCGTTATCGCCAGAGTTGGCCGCCCGCTCAGCTCCCGCACCACTTCCAAATCCAACCAGCGCACTCCGCGCCGCCAGCCGGTTCCCAGCGCCTTCATCGCCGCCTCTTTCGCTGCAAACCGGCCCGCATAGCGTTCATACTTATTCTTGAACCGTTCGCAGTACTCGCGCTCCCTGGTGGTATACACTCGACGCAGAAATACTTCGCCGTGACGTTCAATCGCCCCCTGAATGCGCCCGACCTCAGCAATGTCCACGCCCATCCCAACGATCAATGTCCCGCCCTGTAGCTCACCCCTTCAGGAGTGATGCTTTTCCCTCTTCTCTGTGCTTCAGCCCACTCCGATTATACTGTTAGAGTTGTGGCTCCCACGAAAACAGTAACGGCGAAACGCGGCGCGCGCCAATCGGGTGTCCACTCCGGCGTCAACACTGCCTGGACCGAGCGCAGAGTCCGCGGCGTCCGTATCCTGCAAGTTCCCGCGTTAGCAAAACTCCCCTGGCTTGTCCACGGCTTCAGCACACGCCCCGGCGGCGTTTCCGACCAGGGCGGCGAAAAGGTTCTGAATCTCGGCTTCACCGAATGGGACAATCGAGAAAACGTCCTTGAAAACCGCCGCCGTTTCCAGTCCGCCCTTCCCGCATCCGAGGTCGAGCTCATCTCTTTGAAACAAATCCATTCCGATGTCATCCATCTTTTCGACGCCAAGCCCGCCGAGCCTCGGAGTGGCCTGCCCGCCGTGGCGGGCGACGCTTCTGTCACCAACTGCCCCGGTCTCCTTCTCGGTGTGCAAACCGCCGACTGTGTCCCCATTCTCCTCGTCGATCCGAAAAAACGCGCCGTCGCTGCCGTCCATGCCGGCTGGCGCGGCACGCTGCAGCGCATCGTCGTCAAAGCCATCGGCAAGATGCAAATGCAATTCGGCGCCAAGCCCAGCAGCCTCCTCGCCGCCATCGGCCCTTCTATCGGCGGCTGCTGCTACGAAGTCGGCACCGAAGTTACCACCCAGTTCCAATCGCAATTTGCCGAAGCCCCCGAATGGTTCGACGAATTCCGCACCGGTGACGAGCCCAATCCTATTCAGTGGATGAATATGATGCCCCCTGGCCACCAGCGCCCGCCCAAGAATGTCTTGCTCGACCTCCGCAAAGCCAATCGCGCTCAGCTCCTCGGCACCGGCCTGCGCGCCCCAAACATCTTCGTCAGCGATCTGTGCACCGCGTGCCGCCGCGACCTCCTCTTCAGCTACCGCAAAGAAGGCCCCCATAGCGGCCGCCTTCTGTCCGTCATAGGTCTGCGATCATCCCAGTCGTGATTTCTCCTGCAAAGGTGCATTCTTTACACATATCGCACCGCGATCGTCCCAGTCCTGATCTCTCCGGCAAAGCGTGCATTCTTGGCAATATATCGCCCCGCGATTGTCATCCTGAGCGCAGCGAAGGATCTCAACTTCAGATGTCTCGGTCACCCCGAATCAATGAGGCAACCTACACGAACTTCATGCACACTATTGCTGTATGAAGAAGATTACTTTCAGTGTTCAAGACGACCTTCTGGAAAGAGCGAAGACCATCGCCCGCTCCCAACGCAGGACTCTCAATGCCGCCTTCCGTGAATGGCTAAAGGACTACACATCTCGTGCCGGCGACGTTCGGGCCCACTTGGCCTTAATGGAGCGCCTCAAGCACATCGATTCTGGGGGCCGCTACTCGCGTGACGAGCTGAACGAGCGATAGAATCTTTTTCGATTCCAACGTATTTCGTCTACGTGTTGAGCAAGAGCGTTCGTTGCGGAAAAAATAACTCTTGACCACTCGTACAGCATATGCTACTGTACTTCGCAGGTAAGAGTGCAGGTCTTCTCCAGTTGCGGCAGTTTCTCTGCCGCTTTTTTGTTTCCTGCGTCACAGCCCGGGGGCTTATCGACAGGGAATGACGCGCGCTCTGGCTCGTGTTAAGAGAAACGCTCTGCGTTAAGCCCTTTAGAATCAACACTCGAAAAACGCCGCAAAAAAACGCACCTAAGTTCCTTTAGAATGAACACTTCCAAAAGTGTATCAAAACAAAGGGCTTTATCTATCTTTAGAATCAACACTTATGAAAAAGGAGGAGGGGGAGTCCAGTTATTGTTAACTAGAATTGCCGATCTTACTGAGGACTAATAGTTGACATGGGAGAACCATCGATTTGCAGCAGCGCCAGTTGCCCGCAGGCGGCCATGACGTCCCGTCCCCGGGAGTAACGCACAAACGCCGGAACGCCGCGGTCCACCAGAATTCGCCGGAATTCTTCAATCCGCTCCTGCGAAGATTCGCGGTAGGGTAGCTCTCCCGGATTCCATGGGATCAAATTCACCTTTACGCTCTTCAGCGGCGCCAGCAAACGCACCACGCGCCGGGCATCTTCGGCCGCGTCGTTCAAGCCGCCGAGCATCACGTATTCAAATGTCAGGTGCTCCCAGGTCCGCAGAGGATAATTCTTGCAAGCATCCATCAGGGCCGAGAGAGGATATTTCTTGTTGATGGGCATCAGCGCGTCGCGCTGCTCGTCATTCGAGGCATTCAAGGAAATCGCCAGCTTCGGCCGTATTTTTTCCTGCGCCAGCCGTTCGATTCCCGGCACGATCCCGCTGGTCGAAAGCGTCACATGTTTTGGGGAAATTCCCAAGCCCTGCGGATCCAGCATGATGCGCACGGCCACCATCACCGGTTGAAAATTCAGCAGCGGCTCGCCTTGCCCCATCAAAACAATATTCGTCTGCGGCGCGAGTTGCGCCTTGTGCTCCTCGAGAGGCAGCAATACTTGCGCCAGAATCTCTCCAGCCGTCAGGTTGCGAATCAGTCCGAGTTGCGCCGTGAGGCAAAAATGGCAATCCACAGCGCACCCCGCCTGCGTGGAAACACAGATCGTTTGACGCCCGTCGCTCGGCATGAACACCGCTTCCACGGAGGCTGGCCGCGTCAACTTCTCCTCGCCGGCTGGCAGCGCGAACAAATACCGGACTGATCCATCGGTCGAAGAAAATCTTTGCTTCACCTTCGGAAGCGTAATCCGCGCTTCTTTCGCCAGCCGCTCGCGCAGCGCCGCCGGCAAATTCGTAATTTGCGCCACATCGAATTTTCTTCCGGAGTAGAGGGCGTGATAAATCTGCGCTCCGCGAAACGGCGACTCACCGAGCGCCATGCAGAATTCGCGCAACTCTTCTTTCGATTTTCCCAGGAGTTCCATCTTGTTTTGGCCGCTGCTAATTGTCTTGCCTCTGGCCGACTGCCGCAAACCTCAAACTACAGATTACCTCTTTTCGCTTCCTTACCTCCTTCCTTCGCTCTGGAATCGCGCTATAATTCGTCGGCAATCCCCTTTCCGAAGGATTGCTCTTTCGTGCGCACTGCGAGCGCGCGCGAATCGGAGGCCTTCCATGGCGCAGAACGTAGCAACGGAACAACTGACCATCACCGATTGGGTGCATGGCCTCGCCGCCCTCCACGAGCGCGAATTCACGCTGCAAAATGTCCAGGACTACATTCTCCGCCATTCCGTTCGCCCGGAAACGCTCGACTGCTACTGCTATTTTTCGAAGGGCAACTACACCCGCAATCTCATCTTCAAAAACGAAGTCTTCGAGTGCATGACCATTTGCTGGGAGATCGGACAGCACAGCCGCATTCATAACCATCGCGGTCAGAATTGCTGGATGTCCGCGCCCATCGGCCGGCTGAAAGTCCAGAATTTCCGCGTTGACGAGCGCGACAGCGCGCGCGGAACCTGCCGCATTGTCCCGACCGACGTCTACGAAATGGACGCCGCCCGTCCTGCGTACGTCAACCCGCTCGAACCCGTCCACCAGGTTTTGAATCTCGCGGAATTCAACCAGCGCGCCGTCAGCATTCACGTCTACTCGCGGCCTTTCGACACTTGCGAGGTCTACCTTCGCGAAAAAGGCACCTACGGCGACGTCCCACTCCACTACACCAGCGAGTACGGCAAGCTGAACCCCGCGGAAAAACTGTTGTAGCCGTGGCCGTTTGCCCTGAGAGAGCCGAAGGGTCAGACCTTAAGCTTTGCTAATATTTCTTCACTTTCAACCTGTCGTGGTATTCTAAATTGGTCCGGCTCTTGTTTTTCCCTTTCCACCCGGCCTGTGGCACAATTTCCTAATGGCGACCGAAACGCGAGATATCCAGAAGCACGTTTTGTCGAACGGCCTGGTGGTGATCACCGAGATCGTGTCCCACGTGCGTTCCGTCTCTGTCGGCGTGTGGGTCCGCAACGGTTCCCGCCGCGAAGTCCCCGAAGAGAACGGCCTCGCGCACTTCATGGAGCACATGGTCTTCAAAGGCACGGAGCGCCGCTCCGCCGAAGCCATCGCGCGCGAAATGGATTCCGTCGGCGGCATGCTCGACGCCTTCACCTCCAAGGAACAAATCTGCTTCAACGCCAAGGTTCTTGACGAGCACCTGCCCATAGCTTTTGATGTCATCGCCGATCTCGTGCTCCGCCCGAAATTCGACTCCGAAGATGTGAAAAAGGAGCGCCAGGTGGTCCTCGAAGAAATAAAGATGGACCTGGACAATCCCGAATATCTTCTTCACGAAATTTTCACCCGCGGCTTCTGGCCGCGGCACTCGCTGGGCCGCCCGATTCTCGGCACGCCGGAAACGGTGAAGGGATTCAATCGCGATTCGCTGCGCGCCCGTTTCCTGGAGTGGTTCGCGCCGGACCATATCGTCATCACCGCCGCCGGCCACGTCACTCACGAACAGGTGATGGAACTGGTTCAGCGCGAATTCGGCCACATGAAACCCGCGGGCCGGCCCGAGAACGATGACGCTCCGCACACGGAAGCGCCCATCCATCTCGAGGCCAAGCAGGACCTTGAACAGGTGCATCTTTGCATCGGCGTTCCGTCGGTTCCGCTGGGCCACGAAGACCGCTTCGGCGTCGCCGTCCTCAACAATCTTCTAGGCGGCGGAATGTCCTCGCGCCTCTTCCAGAACATTCGCGAAAAACAGGGCCTGGCTTACGCGGTCTTCAGCGAGCTGACGCCCTATTCCGACGCCGGAATGATGACCGTTTATGCCGGCACGGCCGCGGAAACCGTCGGCCAGGTCATCGATCTCACCATTAAGGAATTTCGTTCCTTGAAGGAATCGCGGGTCACCGAAGAAGAACTTTGCCGATCAAAGAATCATTTGAAAGGCTCGCTGATGCTTTCGCTCGAATCCACGAGTTCGCGCATGTCCAATCTCGCGCGCCAGGAGCTGTATTTCGGCCGCTTCTACTCGCTCGATGAGATCCTCGCCGGCATCGAAGCAGTCACGCGCGAAGACCTCCAGTCCCTCTCCCGGCAATACTTCCAGGCCCCGCAAATCGCCGTCACCGTCCTCGGTCCCCTCAACGACTTCACCCTCGACCGCTCACGCTTAGCGTGTTAGCCTCGGCTTTCTGTCTACCTCGCTTCTGGGAATCGGCGATCTTAAGTGAAAGGCCCGATCGTGGCCAAGTCTCAAAAGACCCGAATTGACACCCATCGGCAAAAGGTACTCAAGGCCGATGAAAAGAAACTCGTTGATGACGTCGAGAAATATGGTTGCCACATCATCCATGTTCGCGAGGAAGGAGATCTGCCAGGTTGGTCATACACTATTGGTTTGTATGAGATGTTTCATCAGCCCGAAATCATCGCCATTGGACTGAAAACCGACACCGCTCAGCACCTTCTCAACGAAATCGCACATCGCCTCAAGGATGGACTCCAAATTCAGGACGGTCTACGCCAAAGGGAGCTACTTGAAAATGTAGAATGCGAATTCAGAAAGGTTGAGGAGCGCCCCGAACTCCGTGCAGTCGTCGGTTATGCGTCATGGTTCTACGGAGCTGATACGTTCCCTCTCTTCCAGTGTATTTATCCTGACCTCGAGAATAGATTCCCCTGGGAGGATTCCTTTGACGTGAGCTGGCGCACAAGGCAGGCTTTGTTGTTCTCCGCGGCATCGCTTACAGCTTTAGAGAAAGATTTTTGGGCTTCTCACAACCCTGACAGCAGCCTCTACGATTGGAAGTTTTCGGAACCCCCGCATACTGGAGTGTACACGACCAATCGGATTAAGGACGGAGAAGAACCTATCATCTATGTGTCTCACGACAGTGATGACGGAGCCTGGCAGTTCCATGGCCCTAGCGAATCGAAAAGTGAATCGGCCGCGCTGGTTTGTTTTCACCACATTGTTGACAAAGATGCGTCCATCAATCAATTGCACGATCTTCCGCGGGGCGGGTGTGCCTCCCGCGAAACTCCCTCGGATCCGTGGGTTCGTGAACCTAGGCCCTCAGATGAGTCAGAGCCCTAGAAGGGCCTTTCATTCCCGATTGACGCAGCGAGCGCGCTCTGCCATGATTCAGAAAATTTGTTTTGTGCTGTAGCTCAGGCCTTTAGGGCTGAGGTTTTCTTGCGAGGAGCCAGCGATCGGGTTGCGAGTTTCCATCTTGGCGTCGGGCAGCTCGGGAAACATTACCTTACTCGAGACCGAGAGCACCCGACTCCTCGTGGACGCCGGACTGGGCAAGCGCGAAACGCTGGCGCGCCTCGCCGCCGTCGAAAAAACCGTCGAGCGCATCGACGGCATCCTAATTACTCACGAACACGCCGACCACTGCAACGGCTTGCCGCAAATGCTCGGGCTTTGGAAAGCTCCACTGTACGTCACGGAGCCGACGATGGACGCGATGCAGTGCATCTTGCCGAGAACTTTCGGCAAACGGCTCAAGGGCGTCGAAACCATTCACGCGGGGCAGCATTTTGCCATCGGCGACATTGACATCCACGCGTTTGCGATTCCACACGACGCCGCGGACCCCATCGGATTCACCTTCCGATCGAATGGCGCAAAAATGGCCATCGTCACCGATCTCGGCTACATGCCGGAATTGGTGAAAGTCCATCTTCGAGGCGCTGACTGCCTGGTTCTCGAATCCAATCACGATCTGGACATGCTCAAGGTGGGACCGTACCCCTGGGTGGTCAAGCAGAGGGTGCTGAGCCGCACTGGGCATCTTTCCAATCACGCCGTGAGCGAATACCTCTGCGACCCCGACGGATTCGACGCGATGGCGCGCTATCTAGTCCTCGCGCACGTTTCGCAGGAAAACAATAATCCCGATCTGGTCCGACTCTCTGCCGAAGAAGCCCTCGGCCGCCGCCCGGCCGAGTGCACGTTCACCGGTGAGCTGCTCGTTGCCTCGCAGCAGATTCCTCTGAAGCCTCTCGAATTATGAGGTGAAAATCTCGGCATTGTTCGCATGGACTTGGCGAGCTGACTTACCTGTCAGTCCAGACTAGTTTTCTTCTTTAGTTCGTTGAGCCCTCGCAATTCAGGCAGCACATACAAATCTCGGGGCCGGCCGGCTGCAATTTTGGACTTGATCAGTCCTTCGAGAGAGAGAACTCTGCACTCCACTCCGCCAACATTTCTTACATCTTACGCAGCGAGGACCTCTTGAAAGGAGCCAAGACCGGATACTTCGCCGAGAAAATCGAGATCGTCCAGATCCGTGCTCAAAGTAAAATTCAGACCATTCCCAATGGTTTTGGCATCGAAGTGAAAGGGCAAACCTGGGGGTGCTCCGCGCAAGGCCGGATGATAAGGTTCAAGAGCTTTGGCGAGCCGCTCGATGTTGTTGGGTGTGCGGGCGAAGCAAAAGTCGATGTCTTTGGTCAAGTGGGGACCCCTGAAGTCCCATCGCGGCCCCGCCGATGACTACGAACTCAACGCCCGCGTCGCAAAGAATGCGGATCGTTTCCTCGAGCTTCATTTCTCACTTAGATGGGTTTGCTTCGCTATCTGGAAGATGCGGGCGCCTTCAGAAAGGCTGCGCGCGCGTTCTGTAGGAGAGCGACGCAGGGTTAAAGCGAACAAAGTCAGATCGACGCCGAACTCCTTGGCCTGGGCCAGCTCGCTTCCCGGCGGAGGATTTGTGACTAGGTCCAAGACGGCTTTTTCTTGGTCTCGCGTCATGGGGTTATGAAACCATGTTCTCATACCGTCAGAGAAGGTTCAATTTCATACGCTTTACAGATAAATTGCGCTTTGCGCTAAATCTTTGGTAAAGTGCCGCGTCGGCTGCCCGCGCAGCATTACAGCCCCCGGAGGCGCAGATGAGCACTCTTGACTTGCGGCCCCTGTCCATTGGCGAGCTTCTCGACCGAACCTTTAGCTTGTACCGCCGGAATTTTCTGCTATTCGTCGGGATCTCGGCGCTTCCGCAACTTTTAGTTCTGGCACTTCAGCTTGTGCAGGTGATTTTCCTAACTCCGAAGGCGCCGGTGACGCTGCCGACGGCTGCAGAGTTCCAGGGCGCTTCCTCTGTACTTGCCGCGGGTGGAGCCGTCGGCATATTCATGCTGGCCATTGCGGCCCTCGTCATCTACTTGATTGCGTATCTGTTTTCGCAAGGCGGTACGGTCTACGCCGTTTCCGATCTGTATCTCGGAAGGACGACCACGATCGGGCAATCGCTGTCCCGTATGCGCGGAGAGTTGGGATCGCTTTTTGGCGTCATTTTTCTCAACGGACTGGTTACCGGCCTTTCGTTCCTTCTCCTGATTATCCCGGGGATTTACATGGCGTGCCGCCTGTGCGTTTGCATTCCCGCTGCGCTACTTGAGAATCTCGGCCCGCGGGATTCGTTGGAGCGCAGTTTTGCGCTGACGAAAGACAATGCCGGACGGGCTTTCTTGATTCTCCTTACCTATGTGGTGATTTTGTACGCAGCACTATTCTTATTCGATATCCCATTCGGAATTGCCATAGCATCCGCGGCACACGACCCTGCCATGCTCCGCGTGTGGACCGCGCTGATGCAAGTGGGTAACTTCATCGCCACCGTTTTGGTTACGCCGGTCTTCACCATCGCGGCTTCCATCTTTTACTTTGATTTGCGCGTCCGGAAGGAAGCATTCGATTTGCAGCTGATGATGAATCCACAGGCCGCGGGAGTGCCGGCACCGCGCGCAACGGGCCTGCTGTCGTAAATGTTGCCGAAAAACGCCGTGGCGAGTGTATTCCTGGGCCGAGCATCCGATGAGGCTTAGCCGTTCATTGCTTGTACTTCCGGTTCTATTTTTTGCTTTAGTAGTGCAGTGCTCCGCGGGAGCCGCACCGCAAGACTCTTTCCGGTCCAGTGGCAATTCCTACCCCGATCCGTCGTCCTTTGCGGCGGAACTTCAGCGAATCGGAAACGCAATCGGAAAGGAAAAGGAAACTCCAGCGGGCATGGCCGCGTTGCGCGAGAGCTTGCCTTCCCACTGGGAAATCAGCACCACCCAGAACCGCTACACTCTTTCCGCGGAACGGCTGCGATCCCTTCTCGGCGATGCCGAAAAAGAAAAAAATCCAGAGAAATTTGCCGCCAAAACCAAGGAAGCGGCGGACTGGGCTTTCGATCTCGCCCACCAAATCAACGCGTACGCCGCGGCGCAAAGTCAGAACGCCCCGAGCGCACGCCCGCCACTCGAGCGAATCCTCAGCCGGCGCGAATTTGGCAGCGTGCATGGACCCACGAAATGGGATCTGTTCCGGCAGCGCCTCAACCGGTGGATTGGGGAACTGCTCCTGCGCTTCTTTAGGCAGATCGGCCGCCACCCGATGGGCGCCAAGGTCTTGTTCTGGTTGATCGTTAGCGCTGTCGTTTTGTGGCTGGCTGTGACTCTTTTCCGCTATTGGACAAGGCGCACGGCGCTGGAAGAATTGCAGGCTCCCGATGCGGTGGCATACGTTCGAACCTGGCAGGAGTGGGTTCACGCTGCGCGAGAAGCCGCGAAACGGGGAGACTTCCGGGATGCCATTCATTCCGCATACTGGGCGGGCATTTCCTATCTCGAGGAGAGCGAGGTGGTCCGCAAAGACCGCTCGCGCACGCCACGGGAATACGTGCGCCTGGTTTCGACTTCCACGCAGTTCGTGGCCTCGGCCCGCAAGACGCGCGAGGCGCTTTCATCTTTGACGACGGTGTTGGAGCAGGTGTGGTACGGGCGGCGGGCTGCCAGCAATCAGGATTTTGCAAACTCGATGCGAAACGTTGAGGCGCTTGGATGCCAACTTCAATAGACCCCGGCGACCGCAAGCTGCTGCTCATCGGCGGAGCAATCCTTCTTGTACTGACGGCAGGGCTTGCTTTGGTGGGCATAAACCCCGAGGAGCAAGGCATGGGGATTCCCTCGACGTATTCCGCCGGTTCCAGCGGAGCCCGCGCCGCTTATCTGCTTCTTCAGGATCTTCACTACAAAGTTTCACGCTGGGAACGTTCTCCGACGGAGCTTCCGAGCGAGCCGGATAACACTGTCTTGATCCTCGCGGATCCGGTGGCAACGCCCAAGAAAGAGGAGCGCGAGGCTCTTAAGCACTTCGTGGATGAAGGCGGCCAAGTGCTGTTCACCGGGGCGAGGATTGGGGACTTCTTTCCCGAAGGGAAAGTTGACCCGAAGAAGCCTATCGGCGAAGGGAGCACGTTCTCGGCGAATTTGCCCAGCAATTACACCTTCGGCGCGCCAAAAATAGTTCTTAACACCGGCTCCGCGTGGCAGGCCCCGGTGGCCAGCCAGCTCCCGCTGTACGGCGACCCACATTCTCCCGTCGTCGTAAGCTGGCGCATCGGAGAGGGAAGGATTCTGTGGTGGGCGGCGGCAACTCCGCTAACGAACGCAAGTATCACGCTTGAAGGCAATTTGAATCTGTTCTTGAATGCGATGAACTCTCCCCTGCCGGGCGATCGCACGACGGCGCAAATCTACTGGGATGAATACTTTCATGGACAACGAGCCTCTCTATGGAGCTACGTGGAGAAAACCCCGGTAGCCTGGGGTTTGTTGCAGCTAGCGATGCTGGGCTCGATCGTTTTTTTTACGTACGGGCGCCGGAGCGGCCCGGTGATGCTTCCACCGGTGGTGTCGCGACTCTCGCCGCTGGAATTCGTGGACACGCTCGGAGGACTCTACGAGCGCGCCGGGGCGGAGCCTGCGGTCGTGGGCTTTGTGTACCAGCGATTTCGTGCCACTCTTTCGAGGCAGTTGCGCCTCTCTCCAAGCGTGCGCGATGCGGAACTCGCTGACGCGGTCTGCGGCCGTTTGGGCTGGAAAGAAAGTGGCTTGAAAACGACCCTGGCGCGTGCCGCGGTGGCCAGCCGGGCCCAGAAGGTGCCGCCAGAGGAAGCGCTCGGCTTGATCAGGGAGCTGGAGCGCTACGAAGAGCAGCTTGGCCTGAAGAAGAAAATTGCAAAGGAGAAATCCTGATCGTGGAAAACATCACACGCCTTGCCGCGCATGTGCGCACGGAAATGTCAAAAGTCATTGTTGGGCAGAAAGAGGTCATCGACCAGCTCCTCCTGGTGCTGATTTGCGGCGGTCATGCGCTGATTGAGGGAGTTCCCGGGCTTGCCAAAACGCTGGCAGTAAAAACTTTGGCGAAAATCTGCGGCTTGGGGTTCCAACGCGTGCAATGCACTGCCGACCTGATGCCCGCCGACGTGATGGGCACAAATATTTTCAATATGGCGACAAGCTCGTTTTCCCTGCATCGCGGCCCCGTTTTTACGGACTTGCTTTTAGTGGATGAAATTAACCGCACTTCGCCGCGCACGCAGGCAGCGCTGCTAGAGGCCATGGAGGAACGCCAAGTCACCATTGACGGAACACGCTATCCGCTCGGCGAGAACTTTACGGTGTTTGCAACGCAAAATCCCATCGAATTCGAAGGCACCTACCCGCTTCCGGAGGCGCAACTCGACCGGTTCCTTTTGAAAGTCCGGCTTGACTATCCGTCCGCTCAGGACGAGGCGGAAATCCTTGGGCGGTATGAACAGGGATTCGATCCGCGGCGGCTGGATCTTGTCTCGATCGCGCCTGTCGATCCGGCATTGCTGGCCGCGGCGAGGCAAGACATCAATGCTGTGCGCATCGAGCCGACGTTGCGCCCGTACATCGTAACGCTGGTGCGCCGAACGCGCGATTGGCCCGCCCTGTCGCTGGGCGCCAGTCCGCGCGCGGCGATCGGCCTTCTTTACGTTGCGCGAGCTTTGGCCGGAGTCGAAGGGCGGGATTTCCTGATTCCCGACGACATCAAGACCGCGGCCTTGCCGGTCTTGCGCCACCGTGTTTTGTTGAAGCCGGAGGCAGATCTGGAAGGATTGAACTCCGACCGCGTCATTACGGAAATCCTTTCCAATGTCGAGGTCCCGAAGTGATTTACTCCGAGCCGCTGAGCCCTGCAGCCACAGCTGCGCGCGCGCGGAAATGGGGAAGATTTTCCGTCGCGTTCGGCGCGCGATTTTTCGTGGCGCTGCTACTTGGATTCGTGGCGCTGGGTCCCGCGTGGTGGTTTCGGCAAGCGATCGCGGCGATGTTTTTGTGGGATGGCGTGGTGGTTGTCGCCTGGATTTGGGATTTGTTGCGACTGCCCCGCCCGGAGCAATTGGAAGTGCGCCGCATTTGGGAGAAGAGACCATCTCTTGGCGTGGCCGGGAGCGTCGGTGTGGAAGTTCGGAACGAAGGGAAAATATCGATTCGTGCGCGAATTGTCGACGAGACACCCGCGCAGTTGCGGAGCACGCCGCCCGAGTTGGAGTTGCGGGTGAAGGCGCGCTCCACCGCTGAGGCGCGTTACGTGGTTATGCCCGCCGAACGAGGTGATACGCGGCTTGGCCGAACGTTCCTGCGAATTCAGTCCCCCTTGGGGCTGGCCGAGCGATGGGCGGTGGCAGAAACTCAACAAACCGTTCGCGTACTTCCCAATCTCGAACAGGCCAGGAAGCAAACGCTTTATCTGATTCGCAGCCGTCAAGTGGACTTGGAAAAACGACGACGGCGGCAGCGCGGAATGGGGCGCGAATTTGACGGTTTGCGGGAATATCGAGAAGGTGACGAGCTGCGCGACATTTCCTGGACTGCGACGGCGCGGCGGCGGCACCTGATCACGCGCGTGTTTCAAATGGAGCGCAGCCAGAACGTTTGGCTGGTGCTCGATGCCGGGCGCCTGCTGCGCGCGCAAGTGCGGGAGCCGGGCGATGCTCCACGATTTTCGAAACTGGACTATGCGGTCAACGCCGCACTTTCTCTTGCCGAGGTAGCACTGCATTGCGGCGATCGCGTGGGCCTGCTGGCTTACGGCCGCCGGGTGCAGCAGAATATTGGTGCGAATCGCGGCGCTCATCACGTGCGAGCGATCGTCGAATCTCTGGCGCAAGTTCGCGCGGAAGCTTCCGAATCCGATCACGGGCGCGCCGTGCGAGCTTTACTAAGCGCGCAGAAACGGCGAAGCCTGGTGGTCTGGATCACGGACTTTGCCGAAACGGCGACCATCCCGGAAGTGATCGAATACGCCATGCAGTTAACTCCACGCCACCTGGTGGTGTTTGCGGCGATGGGCCAGCCCGACTTGCAGGTTGTCGCCGAGACGATCCCAGCGGTCAAGGCGGACATCTACCGGCACGGCGCGGCTTTGGAGATCTCGCAAAGACGCGATATCTTGCTCCGCGGGTTGCGGCAGCGCGGCGTCCTGGCACTCGAACTGATGCCGGGCATGCTCGCGAGTTCGCTGGTGACGCAATACTTGGATATTAAGGAGCGCAGCCTGCTTTGATTTGCTTCAGTTGGATTCCGATGGAGGCGTGCCCGGGCGAGCCAGATAAGTGGTGAGCGCGGCAAACAATACAGCCGCCAGCAGAAATTTAAGAGAGATGGCGATTCCCGAGGGAGACACAAATCCTTCGATGATTCCCGCGATGACGAGCATCGGGATAATTCCGAGCACCAGGCGCGCGGCGCGGCCGCCCGCGCGCGCGAGGGATTCGCGCCTGGGGAGCAAGCCTGGAAAAAGCATTCCACGCGCAATTTCCAGCCCGGCCCCGCCGGCGATGAAGATCGCTGGAAGTTCGAGCACGCCATGCGGAGCGACGAAGCTCCAAAGCTGGAGAGCCATTCCAGCTTGCCAGGTGGCTGCGCCGATCACACCGATGAGCATGCCGTTGACGACCATCATCCAAGCGGTTCCAATCCCCGCCGTGATGCCCATCGCAAAGGTGGCGAACGACACAGAGAGGTTGTTGGTCATAATGGACGAAGCGGCAAGCGGCTTAACGGTCACGATGGACTGCGTCCACATTTCCTTTTTCTCAATCGTGTCCATCATCTGCGGCCCGAGCAGGCGGTGTGCGAAAGTTGGATCATGAATGGTCACAGCCCAGGTGGCGATTCCCGTGATGGCGAAGATGAGAAAAGCCAGCAGCGTTTGCCGGAAAGTTTCGCGGAAAACGTGCGGATAAGTTTGCGTGTAGAAACGGACGATGCCGCTGATTTTTTGCTTGTGGCCCATGGAGATGAGGTTATGGGCGCGCCCCAGAAGCTGATTCAAATAGAAAGCCAGCTGATTGCTGGTGACATCTTCGCGCACGGTGGCGAGGTCCGAGGCCGTCTGGCGGTACAATAAGCCAAGTTCCTGCAATTCACGATGATCGAGGGCTGAAATACCGCCGCGTGTGGAGCGGTCGACGAGCAGTTCTCGACGAGCAGTTCGAGCCTGGCCCAGTAAGTTTTTCGTTTTTCCAGCCAGCGCGTGGAGATCATGAGGGATCCATCAGAAATTCGTGTTCCAGGTGATTTCAGGGACAAGCTTACCATCGAAACGCCGGAACAAACGGTCCTGGAATTCGAGGTGGCTGGGATTGGCAGCCGTTTTCTGGCCTTGGCTTACGATACACTGCTGCAAATCCTGATTGGGATTGGCCTACTCGTGCTTCTATTGCTGGTGGGCGTGGTCATGCCTAAATCTTCGGATTCCGGAATCTGGTTTGTGGCGTTAATAATTCTCGTTTATTTCGTGCTTTATTTTGGGTACTTCGCCTTGTTTGAGATCATCTGGAACGGGCAGACGCCAGGGAAAAAGAAGGAAGGGCTGCGCGTGATCAAGGATTCCGGCCGGCCGATGACGCCGTCGGAGTCCGTGGGGCGCAACCTGATGCGCGTCGTGGACCAGTTGCCGGCGTTTTATGCGGTCGGAATTGTCAGCGTGCTACTGAGCCACCAAAACAAACGGCTTGGCGATTTCGTTGCGGGAACGATTGTGGTTCACGAAAAATCGCTCGCGGATGCCAAGCCAGTTTGGCAATCACCCGTGGCCGGGCAAGCGGCGCCGACCACCACCTACGGATCGGAGCGACTTACCTCGGAGGAGTTTGCGCTGATTGAGGCGTTCTTGAACCGCCGGAGTTCGCTTCCGGGCGACGTGCGCTTCAGCATGGCGGATCAGATCGCCAAGCAGATTCGATCAAAGCTTTCGCTTCCCCCTGGCGAATTAATTTATGCAGAAAAATTGCTCGAGGCGGTTGTGCAGGAGCGGCGTTCCAGCGCCGGCTATTCCTGATTTGCCGCTTGCCCGAGAATTGGCTGCCGATACGCTAAGGCGACAAAGCAGGCACGTTTCTCCACCGGTAGGTTGGCCGCGTAAAGTCTGATTGACACAATTGCATCACTCTTCTATTCTTGATTCTTCTTGGTAGAGGTGCGGAAGCCATGAGTAGCCGGGCCTGGAGTTCCGATCAGCTTCGGAGGCTCGAGCGAAAGGGGCGTTAGAGTTGTTGTAGTTGTTGTCCGCCGAAATCGCTGCGGTAGCTGAAACTGCGGGGGTTGGGGGGCAGGCCTAAGACCTGTCCACTGTCATCCATAAAGAGCCGGCTGCTTTGCAGTCGTATCCGAATGGGATGAAGCGCTATCGAGAGGCAGCAGCCTCGATTTGTATCCTCGCGGTTCCTTCCTTTCGTTACGCTCATCCAGAAACGTTTAATTCGAGTGAATCTTTTCGAGCTAACGCGCGCGCTTGTGGACATCGAGTCGACCACCAACCACGAAAAAAATGTGGGCGACTATCTGTTTGCGCATTTGTCTGCTCTGGCCGGGCGCTACGACGGCCGCATCGAACGGATCCCCGCCGAACCACAGCGCGACAATATCTTGGCCTGCTGGGGAGAGCCACTGGTGACGCTCTCCACGCATATGGATACCGTCCCGCCGTTCTTCGGTTCGTGCGAAGACAACGAATTCATCTGGGGCCGCGGTTCGTGCGACGCCAAAGGCATCATCGCGGCGATGATCGCCGCCACGGAAAAACTCCTCGCCGCAGGCAAGCGCAATCTAGGCCTCCTCTTTGTGGTCGGGGAAGAACGCAACAGCGCGGGGGCAAGGGCTGCCGCGGCAACTCCCCGAGGGTCGCGATTCCTCATCAATGGCGAGCCCACGGAAAACCGGCTCGCGCTCGGTTCGAAAGGCGCCCTGCGCTACGAAATCACTGCCCGCGGGAAACTTGCGCATTCCGCTTATCCCGAGCTTGGCTATTCCGCGATTCACACCCTGCTCGATGTTCTGAACGACATTCGCGGGATTGCGCTACCTGCAGACGCGTTGCTCGGCCGCAGTACGCTGAATATCGGCACCATCGATGGCGGGCGCGCGCCCAACGTAGTCGCCGATCTCGCCGAAGCAGAGATCATGTTTCGCACGATCGGCGATCCGGCGAAGATTCGGGAAGCAGTAGCCGCGGCGGCAGCCGGGCGCGCGGAAGCGGTCGAGGTCTTCTACACACCCGCCCTGCAATTGGCCAAGTTCGATGGTTTGCCCACTACAGTCGTGGCTTTCACGACAGACATCCCAAGTTTCGAAGGCACCTGGGGGCAGCCGTTTCTTATCGGTCCCGGCAGCATTCACGTTGCACACACCGCGGAAGAGCGCATCCCGAAGAAGGAATTGTCGGAAGCGGTAGACATCTATGCGCGCATGGCTACGCAGCTCCTCGCAACTGGAAGGAGCGGGGCATGAGCCTTGGCCTTGCCATCGTCGGATACGGAAAGATGGGGCGCCTCATCGAGCAGCTCGCGCCGGCGAATGGATTTGAGGTGCGCGCGAAATTCGATGGCAACAACAACGTTCACGCCCAGGCGCTCTCGCACGAAACGCTGCGCGGCGTGGATGTGGCTGTTGATTTCACGACACCGCACGCGGCGCCGGAAAATATCCGCCGACTCGCCGTGCTGGGCATCAACACCGTTGTCGGCACGACCGGCTGGCTCGATGAACTTTCGTCTGCGCGCGAAGCAGTTGAGCAAGGCAAGACCGGATTGGTGTGGGCGGCGAATTTTTCGGTGGGAGTAAATCTTTTCTTTCAGGCGGTTGCCCATGCGGCGGCGCTCATTGCCAAACATTCCGAATACGAAGCGTGGGGATGGGAGATTCACCACTCCGCGAAGAAAGATGCGCCTTCCGGCACCCTGAAAAAGCTTGCTGAGGAGATGCGGACGCACGGCTACGACGGGCCCGTGAGTTTGGGTTCAAATCGGGCCGGCGCGCACCCCGGCACGCATGAAATTGGTTTTGATTGTGCCGAGGACACCATCACGCTGCGCCACACCACGCGCAACCGTGAAGGCTTTGCGCGGGGAGCGCTCCGAGCTGCGCGATGGGTCGTCGGAAAAAAAGGCATGTACGAATTTCGTGAGATTCTCAGCGAATTAAGCTGAGGAAAAAGGGAAGGAACAGCACCATGTTTACAGGCACCGGTACCGCACTTGTCACTCCGTTTCGACGCGATGGTTCGCTTGACGAACCTGCCCTGCGAGATCTGATCAAGCGACAGATTAATGCCGGCGTCGATTTTCTCGTTCCTTGTGGGACAACGGGCGAGAGCCCCACGCTGACGCACGAAGAGCATCTTCGCGTTGTCGAGATTGCCGTCGAGCTTGCTAGGGGAAAGGTGACGGTCCTGGGTGGCGCAGGAGGCTACAACACTTCGGAAGTGATCGCACTTGCGCGCGAGCTTGCAGAACTTGGCGCGGACGGAATCCTTTCGGTCACGCCCTACTACAACAAGCCGACGCAAGAAGGCCTGCTCCAACACTATCGCGCCATCGCGGAAGCCGTCGGGCTGCCCATCATTCTTTACAGCGTGCAAGGGCGAACTGGCGTAAACATTGAGCCAGCGACCGTGAAGCGGCTCTCGCAAATAGAGAATATCGTTGGCATCAAGGAAGCATCTGGAAATATTTCGCAGATGGCTGCGATCCTGAATGCGGTGCCGGACGATTTCATTGTTCTTTCCGGTGACGATGCAATTACGCTTCCGGTGATTTCGCTCGGTGGGCGCGGCGTCATCTCTGTGGTGTCTAACGAAATCCCCGCGGAAATGTCGCAAATGACGCGGCTCGCTCTTCACGGCGACTTTGCGAGCGCGCGTGAGATTCACCGCCGCTATCATCCTTTGATGGAAATAAATTTCGTAGAATCCAATCCCATCCCCGTGAAAGCGGCGATGGCGGAAATGGGCTTGCTGGAACCGGTGTGGCGCTTGCCACTCGTGGCACCCAAGGCGGAGAATCAGGCGCGCATTCGGGCCGTGCTCGAATCGCTTGGGCTCGTCAGCCGCCCGGCGACCGTGCCCACGGTCGAGAGGGTTCATGCTGCCTTCGCAAATTGAGCGGCTGTTTGACGATGCTCCGGCCCATTACGAAGAAGAACATTTACGGCTCTTCCGAGATTTCAAAGCCGCGCTGAATCGCGGTGAGATTCGCGCTGCGGAGCCGGACACCTCCACGCAATCCGGCTGGCGCGCGAACACCTGGGTGAAGAAGGGAATTCTCCTGGGGTTTCGCATGGGCGCTATCGCTGACATGTCCATCGACGCGGCGAAGCAGCCCTTCTTCGATAAGTCCACTTATCCAGTGCACGCGTTCGCGGCTTCTGACGGGGTGCGCATCGTTCCCGGCGGTTCCAGCGTTCGAGACGGCAGCTATATAGGCCGCGGTGTGATCTGTATGCCGCCGATGTTCGTGAATGTCGGCGCCTACGTTGGAGAAGGTACGATGATCGATTCGCACGCTCTTGTTGGGAGTTGTGCGCAGGTTGGCAGCAATTGCCACATTTCCGCGGGAGCGCAAATCGGAGGCGTCCTCGAACCTGTGGGAGCGCTGCCTGTGATTATCGAAGACGAAGTTTTGGTGGGCGGAAATTCCGGCGTCTATGAAGGAACTGTCGTGAAGAGGCGCGCCGTTCTGGGCACCGGCACAATACTCAATCGCTCCATCCCGGTTTACGACCTTGTCCGCAACAAAATTTACACCGCCGTCGAGAACGAGCCGATGGTCATACCCGAAGAAGCCATTGTGGTCCCCGGTTCGCGAGCCGTCGCGCATCCTTCCGGCGCAAAATGGGGACTCTCGCTGCAAGCCGCCGTCATCGTCAAGTACCGAGATACAAAAACTGACGCGCGCGTACAGCTCGAGGATCTCCTGCGCTAACCGCTACTGCGTCAAAACTTTTTCAAAAAACTGCAGCGCCCTCGGATCGTTTGATTGCCCGAGCCAGAACATGGCTTGCTTGCGCACTTCGCGATTGTGATTCGTCTGTGCCACCTCGATTAGCTTCGGCACTCCCTCGTCCTTCGGCAATTGGCTGAGCGCAAACACCGCTTTTTTCTTTACTTCCGTGTCGGGATCGTTGTCGATCGCTCCGGCGATCGTGCCCATGGCTTTCTTCCCCGCTTTTTGCGCCAACCAGAAGAGCGCCTGTCCGCGCACGTTCGAACTCGCATCGTCGTGCGCCATGCGAATCATTTCATCGAGCGCTCCAGCTTCATGGCTCACGGAAAGCGCAAAGGCTATATGAGCGCGCACGTCCGAACTGGGATCCGTTTTCGCCATTCGCTGCAACGCACTCAGCCCAGCCTTGCCTCTTGCCGCTCCCATCCAGAACGCGGTCTGCCTCCGCAATTCTTCGCGCTGCTCCGGAGTCACGAAGGATTCCAGCGCCCGGTCCGCCGACGCGTCGGCATGCAACGCGATCGCGGTCAACGCTCTGTTGCTGATCTTGTGCTCGCCGTGTCCTTCGAAATCTGGGCTGCGCACGTAAGTTGAGAGGAGCGCCACGCTCTCTGGCGCTTTGACTCTCGTCAACCAGATGAACGTCAGCCCTCCCGCCTCAAGCGTGCAATCATCCGACGCGACCCGAATTTGTCCGACCTGCTTCGCCTCCAGGCGGTACAGCACGATGAGTTGCCGCACGCCTTCTAGTTTGACGCTGCCGTCCGTGTGCGTTGTGCCGCTTGCTCTACTGTTTTCCTTTTCGAGCCTGCAGGTTCCGCAATTTCCGTCATTCCAATGGTTGTCGCAGCACACGCCACGCTCACCGGCGACCTCATCAACGTGGTAGCCGACCCACTCCGCTTTATCCGCTGTTCCCGCGATCTCGCGCATTGTCGCCTCGAGACTTGCGCCGACTGCGCGCGTCTCCAGCTTCGCATTCTCGATGCGCGGCGAGTCCGCTGCTTGCGCAACGGCCGTGCTTGCTTGCACCGATCGAGGCGGGGCGCTGCCATTCGCGAGTTGCACGGCTATGGCGCCAATCCCAGTCAAGATCATCGCAAGCCCGATTCCTCTTCGCAGTGCTGAAACAATCCGATCTTCTCGCATCGTTCCCTCCTACTTTTGCAGAAGCTCCATCAGGTAATCGGTGCCTTCCTTTGAATGCATCAACGACAATTTGGACACCGCAGTTTTCTTGAGTTCAGGATCTTTCTCGCTTCGCGCGATGGCCACCAATGCTTTGGCGTTCCCTTGCAGGAAATAGGCATTCAGCACTTCTTCCTTCACCGAGTGGTCTGCGTCCCTGTTGTAAATCTCCTGTAACGCCTTTCCCGAATCCTCCGAATGAATCAATCCGAGATTTCGAATCGCCGCGCGCCGCAATTCGGGATCTTTTTCTCCCTGCGCCGCCTTTACAAGTCGTCCCGAATCGCCCGCAAGGAAGAAGGCCTGCAGGATTTCCCGGCGGAGGTCCGTCGAACTTTCCGCCTGGTACAACTGCTCCAGCTCGCCGGTCCCATGAACCAGACCGAGCTGACGAATCGCTTCGCGTCGCAGAGATTCATCCTTCTCGCTCTTCGCCGCGACGAACAGACGCTCGTGATCGCCTCCTATCATGTAGCTGCGAAGGATAGCGTGCTTCACCGAGGCGTCACCGCTCGAGGCGTAAACGTCGGCCAGCGTCTTGCGCGCTTCCGCGCCGCCGAAGAGCCCCAGATATTCGACCGCCTTGCGTTGCAAGTCTGGGTTGGTCTGTCCTCGCGCAATTCTGCCCAGAATCTCGCGTGCTTGCGGCGACCCGCTTTGTGCCAGCACGAAGAGGGCCTTCGACTTTTCTTTGGGAGAAGCCGAGCCGTTAATCACTTTCTCGAGCAGGGGCAGCGCGCGTTCGGAATCGCTGCTCATCAACCCCTGAATCGCGAGCATTTTCAATTCCTCGTCACTCTGGTCCGCCGGCTTTACGGGCTGGCCGGTCGATTGCTTCACTTCGATCTCCAGCGCGCTAGCGTCTTTTTGCCACCGGCTCTGCGGGAATCGCCGCTTCATGTCCGCAATCGTGGCCAGGGCCGCGTCCCTCCTGCCCCGCCGGTTTTCCGCGTACGCCTTCCAGTAGAGTGCCGCATCCGTTTGCGGGCCGTTCATGTCCGCCAGTTGCTTGAATTTCGCCGCCGCCTGGTCGTAGCGGTCGTCATCGAGTGCTTCGCGGCCCTCGTCGTACAATTCTTGCAGCCTGTCGATTTTTTCCTGAGCGCGATCGCGGTCTTCCTGCTCACGATCGCGTTTCTCCTGCTCCCTGTCGCGCGCCTCTTGTTCGCGGTCGCGCTTTTCCTGTTCTTTGTCCTGAACATCCTGCGGGTCCGGCAGAGAATCCGCGGACTGAACGGGAACTGCCCTGAACGCATGCGCACGCAAAACTGCCGGCGCAAGCAGCAGCGCAGCGATTGCGATCCAAGCCGCGCTTGTCTTTCCAACTGAATTACTGATGGTCATGCCTTGTTCCTCTCTCTTTTCTCAGAATCGTTTTGTGCCGGCACAGGCTTGGTAGCCTCCTGTCGTTGCAGCAGTTCCTTATTGACTACGCGAACTTTGAACAAAATTCCCCGGGCCTCGATCTTTTTCTGGATCGCTGCGAGCTGCGCAGGCGTGACTTCTTCCGGGCTGTGAGCCACGTCCAAAAGCACGCGCTCTAGCTCGTCCAGCACGCTGGCAAGCCCGGCATCGCCTTCCTGCAGCGCCGTCTGGCGGTACAAGCGATTTTCTTCCAGCAAATCTTCCGCGCGGTGCTGTTCCGCCGATATATTCACTTCTTTCTGCTTTGGATCGATCGGCGCGGCGTTCGAAAGCTCCACCAGCATCCTCTCGGAATGACCCATGTGATCGCCGACGGCAACTATCAGCACGCGTTCGCGAACTTGTGCCTTGTTCGCGATGTTGTCATCTACGTTGCCTCGTTTTGTAAACCGCCCAGCAAGAAACGCCGCTACAATCAGCGCCATAATTGCGCCCGTCGCCGCGAGACGACGCGGCTGGAACCACACCTCCCACCATTGTTCCGGTTTCCCTGCCAGTCTTGGTGCAATCTCTCTCCAGACTCGGCGGCCATAGTCTTCACCCGGCTCCGGCACGGGCAGCGTATCCATCGCCGCGAGCACGGTTTCGATTCGATCCAGCTCCCCGCGGCACTCTTCACACACCACCAGATGATCCGAAATCAACGCGCGCTCCTCGATCATTCCTTCCCGGTAGGCGATCAGCTCTTCTTCCGTCACGTGTTTCATGATTCCGTTCCCATCGCTCTTACCTGCGACCCTTTCCCGACAAAGGGTTGCAATGTCTGCCGCAGCTTCTGCACCGCGCGAAAAACAGTGTTTTTTGCCGCGTTCGAACTCAATTTCAAGACTTCCGCGATCTCTTCAATGCCGCATCCTTCCCAGTGCCGCATCACGAAAGCCGTTCTCTCCGCATGAGAAAGGGCAGCAAGTGCCTGTTCCATCTGTTTTCGCAACTCGATGCTCTGCGTTAGCCGTTCCGGCGTTGGCGCCTCATCTTTAACGCGACTTAGTGGATCGGTCTCCATCCCGTCCGTGTCTTGCGCTCTCGGCACTTCCCGCCGCGATTCTTCCTTCTGCCGCTGGCGCATGCGGTCAATCGCATAGTTCGCCGCGATGCGATACACCCATGTCCCAAAATTCGATCGCGCCGCAAATTGCCCCAGTTTTTGATACCCGCGCAAAAATGCCTCCTGGACCACCTCTTCGGCATCGTGCCGGTTCCCGGTCATGCGGTAGGCCAGCCGGAAAACG
>WNFJ01220825.1_pt4 | contig 29182 bp, 28 predicted proteins | sample 5400461 | NCBI WGS metagenome assembly WNFJ01 (sample SAMN13153349, study PRJNA577476) | soil metagenome | isolation source: 115 cm saprolite on Douglas fir-dominated hillslope | place: USA:California | collected 2013-09-17
GGAAGCGGGGTCAGAGGGTGCGGGGGCGGCCGGGGTGGGCACGGCGGTGGTGCCGCCCCGCCCCGACGCGCAGGCGGTCGCGACGGCTACCGCGACGCAGTGCCAGCGAGCGGTCACGGCGCGCCGCCTCAGGCCGGCTCCACGGCGCGCCCGCGATCGTCCTTGGTGCGGCCGAAGATCGCCACCATCTCGGTGCCCTCGCTGGAGACGCGCAGCAGTTTCCAGCCGCGCTTCCGCATGTCGGCCCGCCAGCCGATGAGCTTCTCCCATTCCTGCGACGTTGTGCGGAACACGCGCAGGTCCGCCACCTGCTCCCATTGCGCGGGGTAGGGTTTAGACGAGGAGCTCATGGAGAGGCGGGCGGTAGGGCCATAAGCCGAGTTCTGTTTACCCGCCAGTGGCGGATAGATGGTCATCTCTCTGGGATGGCTGTCGCCAGCCACCTCGCGCGGCCTACCCGCAGCTCCAGCGACCCGGGCCGGGTCTCGCTGCTTACTTGGCCTTGCTCCGACTGGGGGTTACCGTGCCACGCCTGTTGCCAGGCGCCGCGGTGGGCTCTTACCCCACCTTTTCACCCTTGCCCCGGGATAAGGGGCGGTTTGTTTTCTGTGGCCCTGTTCCGTCGCCTCGCGGCGCCCAGGCGTTACCTGGCAGTCTGCCCTGTGGAGCTCGGACTTTCCTCAGCATGCCACTCGAGCCAGCATGCCGCGACCATCGCGCCCTACCGCCTCCTGCTCCAAAGCTACGGGACTCGGAACGCTCCCGGCAAGGCTCACCGCGCCAAGCGGCGGATGAGCCGCGTGAGGCTGTCGCTCGAAAAGCGCCGTGGGTCGGCCGCGGGCCCGCCGCGGGCTTCGGGCGCGGCGAGCCAGAAGCCGTCGTTCTCCACGAACAGGAGGCGCCGGAGCCCGGGCCAGTCTCGGGTGCGCAACGCCGCGGGCACGAGGACAACCGCGTGCGCCAGATTGAGATCGCGGTTGCGGTACACGGCAACAGCCTCGCGCGTGCGGACTTCGGACGTGAACACGAGGATCGGCCGGTCCGCCAGGGCGAACCCGTGGAGCAAGCCCAGCGTGAACCAGTCCGCCGGCAGCTGCGGCAGCCGGAAGGCGAAATAGATATCGCGCCGCTGCTTGAGCGCGCGATCCCGGAGGACGGCGGCTCGCTCGGCGACCTCGTCTTCGAGCGCTCGATAGTAAAGAGCCAGCAGCCCCGCATCGCGTAACGCGGGATAGCGCTCCGCGTAGGGCAAAGAGTCGAAGGGGCCGCTGCGCAGGATCCGCGCCAGGCCTCGCCGCCACGCCGCGTCGCAGAACTCGAGCCCCGGGGTGCGCCAGGCGGCGAGGTCCAGCCCGAGCGCGATGACGAGTCCCCGTTGTTCGGCCGCGAGCCGGGCCAGCGCCGCATACGCCGGGGCGAGGGTGCCCGCCCACAGCGTGGAGTCAAACGCGCAGGGCGCCGCGACCGGCTCGCCGCGCGGGCCGCGCGACGAATCGCCCGGCGTCCAGCGGCCATCCGCAAGGTTGAGCATGGGAATCCACGCCACGCTGGTGGGCTGCAGGCGAGTCACGGCGTCGGCCCAGGCGCGCCGCACCGCATCGCGCTCCTGCCACGGCGTGTGCAGTGAGTCCGCCGCCTGAGGGGCAGCGTCCCCGGCGATGAGATTGAACCCGCCGGCGTCCAGGACTTCCACGAGCGAGTCGAGTGCGCGGGCCGGTCGCGGGACGTGATGCCCGTCTCGCGTCAGGAGCAACGGCGCCCATAACGCCCGCATGTGGCGCAGCCAGTCGGGGCTGCCCGTGGTGTCGGCAAGCTCGGGGGGAGCCGCGAGCGGCAGGGCGGTCGTCGCGGCGGTGGCCGGTGCGGCGAGCGGCGGCGGAGTGAGGGCGACCGGCGCCGGCGCGGCGCGGAGCGCGAGCGGCACGGGGTGCGCCGCCGGGGGCACGTGCGCCCATTCGGCCGGACGGCGTGTCCAGCGTGCCAGCGCCGTGAGGAAATCGCGGGTCCGCTGGAGCGCCTCGGGCACGAGCAGCGGCGCCGTGGTGGCCCGGAACTGGGGTCCGAGCGCCCCCAGCGCGTGCCGGCTGATCACGATGACGAGGCCGTCTCCGATGCGGGTAGCCGCCGTGACGCCGGCGACTCCGTGCGCCGCGACTCCGCGTGCCGTGCGGACGAACGCGGGCTCGCCGGTGATGGCCAGGAGCTGCGCGGATGCCCGCACCTCGAGGGGGTGGTTCCGGTCGAGCGGGAACGGCTCGTACACCCCCCCCAGCGGCTCGGCCCCCACGGGGCGAGCCGCGGCCCACGGTTGCGGGTGGCCCGTCGTGGTCGGCGGGCGCGCCGCCGTGTCCTCGAGAAGGCCGTCCCCGATCGCGATCCCCGCCCCCTCGAACGCGAGCCAGCGGTTCACGGTCCAGCGGTCCAGGGCGCCCTCGCCGTCCGCGTCGTAGGCGAGCACCGCCACCCCGCCGCGACGCACCCATTCGTTCAGGAGCGCGAGGTCCCCCGCCGTGAGGGCGTCGGAGGGAGCCTCGGGCGCACGCCCCAACAGGAAAATGAGGGTGTGATAGCGCGACAAATCGGCGCGCACCAGATGGGAGTAGAACTGGCGATACTCGACCACGTAGCCCGCGTCGCGCCACGGCTTGGCCGTGCTACTCAGCACGACGGCATCGGACAGGGTGAGGTCGAGCACGAGGGCGCGGCGCGCTTCCGGTTGGCACGCCGTGAGCGCGAGGAACAGCACGACGGCGGTGTGGCGCCACCTCCCTGCCGCGCTCATCGGTCCGTTCCCGGGCGTGACCGCTGCGCCCGGAGCTCGCAGGCCGGCCCACTGAAGCGGTGTGAGCGCTTTGGCTGGGGCGGCCAGGGCCGTGCAGACCCGCTCGATCCGGTCGCATCCGGGCATCACGAGCTAACATAGGCACGGGCTCCTGGCGGGGCTACGGTCGCGCGCGTGCCCGCGCGCGGGGCGCTAGATTCGGCGCCGATGGCGAAGCTCGAAGCGGTCGCGGGCGATATCACCGAGCAGCGCGTGGACGCGATCGTCAACGCCGCCAACACAACCCTGCTGGGTGGCGGAGGCGTAGACGGGGCGATCCACCGGGCGGCGGGCCCCGAGCTGCTCGCGGCGTGTCGCAAAATCGGCGGCTGCCTCACCGGGGAGGCGCGCCTCACCCCGGGCTATCGGCTGCCGGCCAAGTATGTGATCCACACCGTGGGTCCGGTCTGGAGCGGCGGCTCGCGGGGCGAGCCCGAACTGCTGCGGCGCTGTTACGTCGGGGTGCTTGAGCTCGCGGTCGAGCGCGGCGTTCGCTCCCTCGCGTTCCCGGCGATCAGCACGGGCGCGTATCGCTTCCCTGTGGAAGCAGCCGCGCGGATCGCCCTGGCGGCGGTGCAGGGGGCGCTGCGCGAGCCGACGTCGCTCGAGCTCGTGCGGTTCGTGTGCTTCAGCGCGATGGACTTGGCGGTGTATCAGCGGCTCCTAGACGCCTGAGTCCGCCTCGCGCCGTCGCGACGTAGGGCGCCAGCTCGGGTCCGCCGCGCTCGCCCACCGCGATGACGAAGCGATAGGCCACGATGGCCGCGCCGCGGTCGCCGGCCCGCTCGGCGTCCGCGCCGCGCTTGAGCAGCTGGGCCAGCGTTCCGGCGTCCCGATAGACGACGCCGGGGTCGCGGCGCAGCTCGGTGGCGAAGCGCTCGAACCAGACGGCGCCCGCTCCAGCGAGCAGGAGTACCGCGGCGACGAGCCCGAGCGCGACCCGCCGGCTCCGCAACGCCGCCGGCCGCCCTGCCCGATCCTCAGTCGCCACCGGCCAGCCGCACGACCGCGCCGGCGACCGCCTCCGTCACTTGGGCCATGAAATCGAAATCGAGCGTCGCACTGGTGTCGCTCCGCCGGTGATAGTGGGGGTTCCGCAGGAACGCGGTGTCCGTCAGCATCAGCGCCGCGTACCCGGCGTCCCAGAACGACGCGTTGTCGGAGAGCCGTGTGAGCGGTAGCAGCCAACCGCGCAGTCGCGTGCGATAGGGCACGATCGGGAGCTCGGGAACGGCGGCGCGCGCGCCGGCGACGAAGCCGTCCAGCAAGGCGCGCGACTGCCCGTCCCCCACCGCCGCGAGGAAATCCCCGGTGCGGGGCACGTCGATCCCCAGGAAGGGGGGAACGATCTGCGCCCCGACGCTGCGATCGCGATAGCCCACCATCTCGAGGATCAGCGCGCCGGCGAGGGGCTCACCTCGGCCGCGGCGCTCGCGCGCCAGCCGTCGGCTCCCCACCCGGTAGGTGGCGGCCTGCAGCTCCTCCAAGTCGAACCCGACGAACTCAATGCCCGCGGGCAGCGCGCGCGGGGCGACGAGCCGCGCGCATTCGAGCAGTGCGGCGACGCCGCTGGCGTTGTCGTCGGCCCCGGGCGTGTCGGGCGTCGAATCGTAGTGTGCCGCCAGGAGGAGCGGCGGGCGGCGCGGGTCGCGGCCGGGGAGGGTGGCGCGGACGTTGTGATGCGTGCGGCCGCGAAACCGGAACGGGAGGAGTTCGGCCACGAGGCCCAGCCCCTGGAGCTGCGCCGCGACGTAGTCGCGGGCGGCGCGATGGTGGCCAGGGGCGGCGGTGGGGTGGCGCACCCCCTCGATCGCGGCCACATGGCGCCGCAGCCGGTCGGCGAGGCCGTAACCGTGATACTGGAAGGCCTGTTTTTGATACTCCGTTGATACTTGGGTCGGTTTTGGCCCGTCCCCCGACGCCGCCGCCGGGTCACCTTGATAGTCCGTTGATAGTCGCATGGTACCGTATCCCCAGCATGGTGACGGTCTGCACGGTGCTGGCGCCGCCGCAACGCCCGCGGGTTGATGCCGCCGGACTGGGCTGCTTCCAGGCGTTTCATTGCGACACGTTGGGTGACGCCGTAGCGACCGCACGTCGGCGGCCCCTCGAGGCGCTGATCCTATCTCCCGACGCCTGCGACCAAGCCACGCTAGCGGGGCTGGCGCGGTTCGTAAGGGAGTTCCCCGCCATCGCGCCGATCGCGCTGGTCTCCGGGATGGCCTCAGATGCCGGCGACCGGCTGCTGCAGTTGGGCGCGAGCGGCGTCCGCCGCGCCGTGGACTGCAGCGTCCCGATGGGCTGGCACCGGCTGCGCATGTTGGTAGGCCGGGCCGCGTCTGGTGCCGCCGCCCGTATCGTGGCGCGGCTGCAGCCCGCCTTGGGCGACCCGGACACCGAAGCGGCGGCGTTTTTCGACCTGCTGGCGCGGGTCGCGCCCGTCACACTCAGCGTGGCCCAGCTGGCGCGCCGCCTGCAAGTCCAGCGGGTAGCGTTCGAGGCGCGGTTCCGCCAGGCGCGGCTCCCGACACCCAAGACCTACCTCACCGGCATGCGCCTGCTCCATGCCACCCACGTGTTGCTGAACCCGGGGCTCTCGCTCAGCGCCGCGGCGACCCAGCTCGGCTACGGCTGGGTCGCGAGCCTCAACCGCCACGTGCGCCGGGCGTTCGGGGTGACGGCGAGCGAGTTCCGCGCCCGCTTCCCGTTCGCCGTCCTCCTCGAGCGCTACGTCGACCGCTTGATCATCCCGTACCGGGATACCCTGCGCGCCTTCCACCCGCTGCACGGGGTCTTTACGGGCCCCGGGGCCCGGCGCCCCGCGCGGTTCTCCATCGGCGGGATCAATCGGCCGCCGCGCGCACGGCCGGGCGCTCCCGAGCTGTCTGTTCTCGCTTGAGCACGGAGAAGCGCGCGATGCTGGCGCGCAGCCGTTCGGCGAGCTGCGCCAATTGCTGCGAGGTCGTCGTGAGGTCGCCCATCGAGGTGATCTGCGTCTGGGTCGCGGCGGCGGCGCCGTCGGCGCGCCGCGACGAGGCGCTCGAGATCGCGGCCACCTGCTCGAGGGAGCGCGCCAATTCGGCGAGGCGCTGAGCTTGGCCGCGCGACACCTCCGCCGTGGCGTTCACGAGGTCGCCGACGAGCTCGACGCCCTGATGCAGTTCCTGTAAGGCGGCGTCGGCCTCGGCGGCGACGGCGCCGATGTCGCGCACTTTGGCCTCGCCCGACTGCATGGCGCGCGCCGCGGCGTCGATCCCGGCGCGCAGCTCCGAGACGAGTTCCGCCACTTCGCGCGCCGACTTGCCTGCCTCCCCCGCCAGCGCCCGGACCTCATCGGCGACGACGGCGAAGCCCTCGCCGTGCTCCTCGGCGCGGGCCGCCTCGATCGCCGCGTTGAGGGCGAGGAGGTGGGTTTGCCGGGCGATGCGCGCGATGGTCTGCACGAAGACGCCGATGCGCTCCGACATCCCGGAGAGGCCGGCCACCGTCGCCGCCGTAGCGCGCACCTCTTCGCCCACCGTGCGCAGCGTCTGGCTGGCGCGGGCGACGCGGTCGCGGCCGCGCTCCGCGGCGGCAACGAGCCGAGACGCGTCCGCCTGCATGAGTTCGGCCCGCACGCGCAGCGACTCCGCCTGCTCGGCGGCCTTGGCGCTCTCGCCGCGCGCCACCTCCGCGAGCTCGCGTTGTTGCCCGAGATCGCCCGCCAGCTGCTGTGCCGCGTGCGTCACCGTCTCCGAAGTGGCGTGCAACTCCTCGGCGGAGGCGGCAAGTTGCTCCGCGAACGCGGCGACCTCGTCCGCCTCTCGTTGGACGGTGGAGATCGTGGCACCGATCTCCTCCAGCATGCGGTTGAAGCTACGCTCCAGGAATCCCAGCTCGTCGGACTCCCCGGCCGGAGCGCGCACGGCGAGGTAGCCCCGTTCCGCCTCCCCCATGACGCTGCGCGCGTGACGGATCCGAGCGATGAGCGTCGCCGGGATGCGCTTCAATGCCATCGCCACCAGGATAAACACCACGGTCTCGAGCCCCGCGCCGCTTAGGCTCGCGGCCGGGGCGTACAGGGCACTGTGGAGGTAGGCCGCGCCGAGGTAGGCGAGCGCCGCGGTGAGGACGAGGAAATTGCCGACGGTATGCCCCTGATCGAACGCGTAGGGCAGGACGGCGATGAAGAAGGCCGCGATGAACCCGCCGTGGCCGAACCACACCACGAGGACGGCGACGAGCAGCACGTCGAACAGCGCCAGCGCGTACACGAGCCACCAGCCGTACCAGCCGCGCTCGTTGATGAGCCCCAGCAGCTCGTTCGCGAACGCCGCGCCGCCCGCCACGAGGACCATCGTCGCGGGCCGAGTCTTCACGGCCCCGAAGCCCCACCCCACGAGGCCGAGCAGCAGTCCGGTCGCCACCATCCAGCGTCGCAGGCGGTGGCTGCGCGCGATCGTCTCGAGGTCCTTGAGGCGCTGCTCAAGACCCGACGCGTCGTCCGTCCAACCCCGCACGCGCGACGCGAGCGAGGGGCGGGGATCGTCTTGCGGCCGGGAAGTCACGCGAGGGAGATATACACGGTCGGAGCGGGCGACGGCAATGCGCGATCAGCGCACGCCGAGCTCCGCGACGCTGACGAGGACCTCGAGCGGGTGACCGGCTGCGGCGAGGGCTTCGCGGCCGCCTTCCTCGCGATCGACCACCGCGAGCACCCCGAGCACGCGGCCGCCTTCGGCCTCCACCGCCGCGATGGCCTCGCGGGCGGACTGCCCGGTCGTGATCACGTCTTCCACGACCACGACCGTCGCCCCGGGAGTGAAGCACCCCTCGATGCGCCGCGCGGTGCCGTGCGTCTTGGCGTCTCGGCGGACGCTGAACGCGTCGAGCGGGCGCCCGCGGCCCCAGGCCGCTACCGCGATCGCGTAGGCGACCGGGTCGGCGCCGAGCGTCAGGCCGCCGACGAGCTGGGGAGCCCAGCCGCGCGCCGCGAGGCGCTCCAGCCCGAGCGCGCCGATCAGCGCCAACCCCTCGCCGCTCATCGTGGTACACCGCGCATCGATGTAGAACGTGGCGCGCCGCCCAGATGCGAGCACGAAGTCGCCCCGGGTGATCGATCGCTGCTGCAACAGCTCGCGCAGGCGCTGCTCGAGGCGGGTGTCGGAGCCCATCAGAGGTTCATCCGTAGTAGTAGATACTACTACGGATCACCGGCGGCGCACCACGCGCTTGAGGGCGCCGAGGAGTCCCGTCGCGGCCGCGGGTGGGGCCAGCCCCGCGGCGATCTCCTCTGCCAGCGCGGTGACCGTGGGCTGGCGCCGCGCGGGATCGCGTTCCAGCCCGCGCATGATCGCCGCCTCGAGGGCGGGCGGGAAGCGCCGCCCCGAGACCGCGGCGCTGAGCGGAATGGCCGGCTGGGTCAGCAGCTGCTGGAACAACTCGCGCGGGCTGTTCCCGACGTGGGGGTGACGGCCCGTCAGCAGCCAGTAGGCGATGGTCGCGAGGCTGTAGATGTCGGCGCGGCCGTCCACCAGCTCACCCGACAGCGCCTCCGGCGCGACGTACTTGAGCGTCCCGACGAAGAAGCCGGTGCGGGTGAGGCGCTCCTCGGCGGGGAGGTCGGCATCGCGCGCGATGCCGAAGTCGAGCAGCTTGACCCGCCCGGCGGCGCGATCGTAGATGATGTTCTCGGGCTTCAGGTCGCGGTGGATGATGCCCGCCTGGTGCGCCGCCGCGAGCGCCGCGGCCAGCTGCCGCACCAGATCGGCCACCAGCGCCGGAGCGAGCGGGCCGGAGCGGGGTACCACGTCCGCGAGCGGCTGCCCCTCGGCCCACTCGAGGGCGAGATAGAAGAAGCCGTCGGCTTCGCCGTAATCGTACGTCCGCACCACGCTCGGATGCTCGACTCGGGAGCCGTACCCCGCCTCGCGCAGGAACCGCTTGACGGCCGTGGGGTCGCTGCGCAGCCGCGGGTGCAATACTTTGAACGCGCAGATGCCGCGTTCGGCGTGCTGGGCCCGGTACACTTCGGCGGTGCCCCCCTCGCCGACGCGCTCGAGCAGGCGGTAGCCGGCGATGGTCCGACCGGCGAGGTTCTCAGTGGGCATGGGAACGCGCGAAACTAACGCCCGGACTTGAGGTTGAGCAAGTGAGACGATGCGCGGCAGTGGTGTTGCTCGCCGCCGGTGCCGCCGGCTGCAGTTCCTCGCCCCGCCTCGGCGCCGAGCCGCGTCCTGCGCCGACGCTCGGAGGGTCGGTGCTGGACGCGAGCGCGGTGTATCGCGCCATGGGGCTCCTCGTCGCGGGTCCGCCCCTGCCGTTCGTCGCCACAGTGCACTACCTCGCCGACGCTACGCCGGACTCGACGCTCGCGGTGTTCGCCCTGTCGCTGGCGAACCACGCCCTGAGTTTCCAGCGCGACGGCCGGGAGTTCGTCGCGCAGTACCACGTCGAAGTGTCCTTCGGAGGCGACACCGCCAACGTCCGCCAGTTTACGACGGACGAGACCGTGCGCGTGCGCTCCTTCCAGGAGACCCAGCGCGCCGACGAGAGCGTCATCTATCAGCAGGTCATCGCGGTGCGCCCGGCGGCCTATCGGCTGGCGGTCAGCGTGCGGGACCGCCAGGGCCCGGCCGTGTCGCATACGGAGCGCGCCGACACGGTCCCCCGGTTCGCCGGGCCGGGCGTGACCGCGCCGCTCGTCGTCTACGGCGGTCGGGGGCGGAGCCGGCGCGCCGCGGTACCCGAGTTGCTCGTCAACCCGCGAGGCCTGGTCCGCTACGGTGGGGACTCCGTCCGGCTCTATGTCGAAGCGTACGACTTGGCGCGTGGGGCGCGCCTCGCCGCGCGGGCCGTCGACCAGACCGGGCGGGAGGCGTGGCGCGACACGGTGGCCGTTGCGGGAAACGACGACCTCGCCACGGTGCTGCTCGTGATCCGGCCGGGCGAGCTGCCGGTGGGCGCGGGGCACTTCGAAGTGGCGCCGGTGGGCGCCGGGCCGGGAGCGACCCGCAGCACGCCGTTCCTGGTGAGTTTCTCCGATCAGTGGGCGATCACGAATTACGATCAGATGATCAGCCTGCTGCGCTACTTCTGGCCCCAATCCTGGGTCGACAGCCTGCGCCGCGCCCCTCCCGGCGAGCGGCCCGAGGTCTGGCGCCGCTTCTACACGGCCACCGACCCGAACCCCGAGACGCCCCAGAACGAGGCGCTCGACCAGTATTTCCAGCGCCTCCAGATCGCGAACCAGCGCTACCGGGAAGCGGGCGACCCCGGCTGGCTCACCGATCGAGGGGAAGTGTACATCACGTTGGGCGAACCCGACGACGTGTTCGATTTCAGTGCCGACGGGACGCGGAGCGGCGTCCGCGGCATCCGCTGGACATACCGCGAGCTCCGCCTCACCCTCTTCTTCCAGGATCAAACGGGCTTCGGTCGCTTCCGCTTGACGGCGCTGTCGCGCGCCGAATACGAGCGAGCGCTCGCCCAGGTGCGCCGCGCGCGGTGAAGCGGGCGGCCGTCCTGTGGCTGTGCGTCGGCGTGGCGCCCACCGCGGCGACGGCGCAGCAGCCGAGTGGCGACGCGGTGGCGGCGCGCGCCGAGTCGCTCCGCCTCGCCGGCCGACCCTGGCACGCGGCGGAAACGCTGCTGGTGGCCGCGGCGCGCCAGGAGCACCCCGACGCGGCGTTTCTCGTCGAGGGGGCCCGGGCGGAGCTGTATGCCCGCCGCTACGACGTCGCGCGCAGCCTGCTGGTCGGGCAGCCGTGGCTTGACGACTACGACGACGGCGCGGCGCTCGCGGTGCTCGCCGAGGCCGAGGCCCGCCTGGGGCAAGCGGCGCTCGCCGCGGGCCACTATGCCGCCGCCCGCGCCCGGGCGCGGGGGCCGCGCCTGGCGCTGCTCGCGGTGCGCGAAGCGCTCGCGTGGGAGGCGGCGGGGGAGCGCGACAGCGCGGCGGGCGCGTTTGCGGCGGCGCGCGCGACCGGGCTGCCGGCGATAGACGCCTGGCTACGCCTGCGCCAGGCGCGCGTCACACGCGACACGGCCGTCGCGTTCCGGTTGCTGGCGGCGCTGCCGTGGCCGGCGGCGCGCGAGGCGCCCGCGGCGCGCGCCCACGCGCTCTTGACGGCGGGCGATTCCGTCGCGGCCCTGGAGGCCTTCGCGCAGGCCGGCCGCGCCCTCGAGCTGGCCCGCCTGGCGCTGGCGCGCGGCGATTCGACCCGCGCCCGCGACGCGCTGTTCGGCCTCATGGCGCGGGCGCCCGAATCGGACGACGCGGCTGCGGCGGCGGGCGTCGCGCTCGCCTCCTGCCCGGCCCGCACGGCGCCCGAGCGCGTGGCGCTGGCCCGAGCGCTCAAGCTCCACGGCGCGGCCGGCGACGCCCTCGCCGAAGTCGAGCGCGCCCTGCGGCTCGGCGACTCGAGCGCCCCGACGCTCCTCATCGCCGGCGAGCTGCGCGCGGCGGCCGGGCGCTACCGCGAGGCCGCTCGGGCGTACGAAGCGGCCGCGCACGATTCGGCGCTCGGCCCGCTCGCGAGCTACCGGCGCGCCCGGGTGCTCGTGCACGTGGGCGACCCCGCGGCGCCGGCCGCGCTGGCCCAGTTCGCCGCGAGCTTCCCCGCCGACACGGCCGCGCCGACCGCCCTGTACGTGCTCGCCGACCTGCTCGCGGAGCGGGGCGAGCGAGCGGCGGCGGCGCGCTGGTTTGCCGAGCTCATCGCCCGCTATCCGGCCGATGCGCGCGCGTCGGTGGCGCGGTTTCGGCTGGCGGCGCAGGCGCTGCGCGACAGCCTGCGGGACAGCGCGGCGGGGTTGTGGCGCGGCGAGGTCGCCGCCAATGCGCCGCAACGGCTGGGGGCCCGCTTCTGGCTCGGGAAGCTGGCGTTGGCGGCCGGCGACACGGCGGCGTCGCGCGCGACCTGGCTCAGCTTGGCCCGCGAGGACTCGATCGGCTACTACGGATTGCGCGCCCGGCGCGAGGTGCAGTTGCCGCCACTGCGGGTCGCCGCGGCCCCGCTCCCCCCCGCGGCGCCAGCGGTCGCGGCGTGGCTCGGCCGGCTCGACACGCTCGAGCTCGCCGGCCTCGATAGCGCCGCACAGGCCGAAGTGCATAGCCTGCTCGGGCGGGCGCCGCAACAGGAGGTGGATGCCCTGCTGGCGTGGAGCGGCGGGCTCGCGGCCCGCGGGTTCGGGCCCGCTGCGGTGCGTCTGGGGTGGCAGGCGGCGCTCAAGTCGCCCAACGACCCGCGGGTCCTGCGCGCCATCTTTCCGTGGCCCAACCGCGCCACCGTGGAGGCGGAGGCGGCCGAGTTCGGCGTAGATCCGCTGCTGCTCGTGGCGATCGTGCGACAGGAGAGCGTGTTCGACGCTGCGGCGCTGTCCCCGGCGGGGGCGCGCGGACTGGCCCAGCTGCTGCCGGGCACCGCCGCGCTTACCGCACGCGGCCTCGACGTGACCTTCTACCCCGACTGGATCACCGTCCCCGACTTGAACCTCCACCTGGGCGCCGCGCATCTGGAGGAGTTGCTGGGGCGCTTCCGCGGCCGGGTCGAGGTGGCCGTCGCCGCGTACAACGCCGGCGCGGTGCCGGCGCGCCGCTGGGTCGCGCGCCCCGGCGCCGAGGACCCCGACCAGTTCGTCGAGCTGATTCCCTATCAGGAAACCCGCGCCTACGTGCGCGCGGTGCTCCGCAACCGGGACCTGTACGCCGCGCTCTACGTTGCGTCGAGCAACTGAGCGGCCGCGGCACCCCCCGGGGGATCGGTTGACAACGTTTCCGGCGCGCGTCATTTCTATCGCGCCCGTCAAGGGTGCCGGGCCGGGCCGTTTCGCGCCCGCCGTGCGGACCGCGGACTTCGCAGGAGGCAGACCGAATGGCTAAGGGAAAGGTGAAGTGGTTCAATGACGCCAAGGGGTACGGGTTCATTGAACAGGAGGGCGGCGAGGATGTGTTCGTGCACTTCTCGGCCATCCAGATGGACGGCTTCAAGACGCTCGCCGAGGGTCAGGTGGTGGAGTTCGAAGTGAAGACGGGGGACAAAGGCCTGCACGCCATGAACGTCACTCGCGTGTAAGCAGACCCCGCGCCATTCGACGTCCCCGCCCGGCTTCCGGGCGGGGATTTTCATTCCCGCGCTATTATTGTTCCGCCCATGCCCGCCGCCGCGCCTACGCTCTACCTGATCGACGGATACGCGCTGATCTACCGCGCCTTCTTCGCGATGATCGCGCGCCCGCTGACGACGCGCCGCGGCGAGAACACGTCGGCCGCCTGGGGCATCACCAACTTCCTGCTGCGGCTGCGCGAGCAGCACCGCCCCGAGTACCTCGCCTGGGTGCACGACGTGGGCGAGTCGTTCCGGCATCAAGCCTATCCGGAATACAAGGCGACCCGCCAGAAGCTGACCGATGAGCTGCAACAGGACTTCGACCGCTCCGTCGAGCGCATCGCGGAAATCCTGGACGCCTTCGGCGTGCCGGTCATGGGGGTCGAAGGCTATGAGGCGGACGACGTCATCGGGACGCTCGCCACGACCGCCGTGGGGCAGGGGTGGCAGGTCGTGATCGTCTCGGGCGACAAGGATTTCTACCAGCTGATCGGTCCCGGCGTGGCGCTGTTGAACCCCGGCCGCGGCGGACCCGCCGCGGTGGAGGAGCATTGGGTGGATCAGGCGAATGCGCGCGACCGCTTCGGCGTGCCTCCCGAGCGCGTGGTCGACTACCTCGCCCTGGTTGGCGACAGTTCGGACAACGTGCCCGGCGTGAAGGGGGTGGGGGAGAAGACCGCGCTCGAGCTCTTGACGACCTATGGCGACCTCGACGCGATCCTCGCCGCGGCGAGTCGGATTCCCGGCAAGCGGGCGCGCGAAGCCGTGCAGCAGCACGCGGACCTGGCCCGACTCTCGCGGGACCTCGTGACGATCCGGCGTGACGTGCCGCTCGGCGTCGATCTCGCGGCGCTGCGGGTGCGGGCAGCGGACGTGGCGCGGCTGACGGCGCTGTTCACCGAGTTGGAGTTTCGCTCCCTCATCGCGAAGCTCGCCCCCCTCGGGACTGCAGCGGAGGCGCCCCCGCTCGCGACGGTGGCCGCGACCCCGGCGGGGCCGCCGATCGCCACAGCCGCGGCGCTGCGGCCGGTGTCGGCCGAGCCCACGATCGTGGACGCCCCGGCCGAGATCGCGGCGGTGGTGGCGGCCTGTCGCGCCGCGGCGCTCGTCGCGCTCGACACCGAGACGACGTCGCTCGATGCCATGCGGGCGGACCTCGTCGGCCTGTCGCTCGCCGTCGCCCCGGGACGCTCGTGGTACCTGCCGTTCGGGCACGTCCCCTCTGGCGAGCTCGCGGGCGGCCCGCCGCCCGTCAATCTGCCGCCGCTCAGGAGCGCGGCGCTCGAACCGCTGCGCCAGCTGTTGCGCGATCCCGCCGTGCCCAAGGCGGGTCACAACGTGAAGTACGACTGGCTCGTGCTGCGCCGCGCGGGCGTCGAGCTCGGCGGCGTGGCGTACGATTCGATGCTCGCGAGCTTCCTGCTCGACCCGGGGCGCCGTTCGCACGCCATCGACGACCTCGCGCGCGAGCGGTTGGCGCTGCGGATGCAAGGCTACGCGGAGCTGGTGGGGCGCGGCAAGGCGGAACGCTCCTTCGCGGCCGTGTCCGTCGCGGAGGCGGCCCGGTACTGCGCCGCGGACAGCGAGATGGTGTTGCGGCTCCACGCGGCGTTCCAGCCGGAGCTCGAGGACCACGAGCTGACCCGCCTGCTCGCGACGATCGACGTGCCGCTCATCGCGGTGCTCACGGACATGGAGTGGCGCGGCGTGCTGATCGATCGGGCCCGGCTGGCCGAGGTCGGGCGCGGCTTCGCGCGCGAGCTGGGGGAGTTGGAGCAGGCGCTGTACCGCGCCGCCGGCGTGCAGTTCAACCTCAACTCGACGCCGCAGCTCCGTCAGCTGCTGTTCGAGAAGCATCAGCTGCCCGTGCTCAAACGGACCAAGACGGGCGCCTCGACCGACTACGAGGTGCTGGAACAGCTCGCCGCGATGGGCCACGAAGTGCCACGGCTGCTCATCGAGTACCGGGAGCTCTCCAAGCTCAAGTCGACCTACGTGGATGCGCTGCCCGGCTTCATTAACCCCGAGACGGGCCGCATCCACACCAGCTTCAACCAGACCGGCGCCGCCACCGGGCGCCTCTCCTCGTCGGACCCGAACCTCCAGAACATCCCCGTGCGCACGCCGCGTGGTGCCGCCATCCGCCGGGCGTTCGTGGCGCCCCCGGGGGCGGTGCTCGTCACGGCCGACTACTCGCAAATCGAGCTGCGGCTGCTCGCGCACCTCTCGGGCGATCCGGCGTTCGTCGAGGCGTTCGAGCGAGGGGGGGACATCCACCGCCAAACGGCGGCGATCATCTTCGGCGTACGCCAGGACGCCGTGACGGCCGAGATGCGGGCCCGTGCCAAGACGATCAACTTCGGCACGATCTACGGCCAGGGGCCGTTCGCGCTGTCGCGCCAGCTGGGCATCACTCAGGACGAGGCGAAGGAGTTCATCCGCCAGTACTTCACGCGCTTCGCCGGGGTGCGGGCCTGGCTCGATCGCACCGTAGCGGCAGCGCGCGCGAAGGGCTACGTCGAGACGTTGTTCGGCCGCCGGCGCTACATCCCGGAGCTCAAGGATCGGAACTTCAACATCCGGGCGTTCGGCGAGCGCACCGCCACGAACTCGCCGCTGCAGGGGTCGGCCGCCGACCTGATCAAGCGCGCCATGATCCGCATCGCGGGGGCCCTCGCCGAGCGGGGGCTCGGCGCGCGGATGATCTTGCAGGTCCATGACGAGCTCGTCTTTGAGGTGCCGGCGGCGGAGCAAGAGGGCACCCGAGAGCTAGTAAAAAGCCATATGGAGACGGCCGCCGAGCTGCGCGTGCCGCTCGTCGTAAGTATCGGCGTAGGACCGGATTGGGTGGAGGCGAAGGGGTAAGCACGGCTCTTGCAGCGTGGCGGTGCGGGGCCCACTATTGCTAGCGCCGAGCCCGAGCCAGACGCGCGGGTCGGCGGCCTTTTGGCGCCCGGAGGGTAGGCAGCTGAGGCATCGACAGGGCTTTACTGTGGTGGAACTGCTCGTCGTGGTGGTGATCATCGGGCTCTTGGCGGCGATCGCCATCCCGAAGTTCGCCAACTCGAAGGACAGGGCGTACATGGCGCAGATGAAGACCGACCTCCGCAATTTGGCGACGGCGGAAGAGGCCTTCTTTTACGACAGCGCGACCTACACCACCAGTTTTACGAAGATGAATTACTACAGCCCCAGCATCGGGGTGACGGTGGTGATCAACCAGGCGACGAACCAGGGCTGGGCGGCGACGGCGACCGCCCTCAATACCTACCACCAGTGCGCGTTGTACTCCGGGTCGGCAACGCCCCCCCCGCCCGCCACGATCGAGGGCCAGATTTCCTGCTCGTAACGCCGTCCTACCGGGAGTTCCCCAAGCGCCGCGACGGGATGTGCTACGCGCTCGACGGCGGCGTCTGGCTGCACCGTCACACCCTCCGCGGCGAGGCGATGGTCCACCTTGTGAGCGCCGACCGCGACCGCCTGCTCGCGCTCGGGCCCGCGCTCGGCCTCGCGCCCGAGTGGTTGCAGTACAAGCCGCTGAAGGATCCGCGCACCGGCGCCCGGGTTCCCGTCTGGCATTGGGACGTGAGGGGCGCGCGGCTGGAGCGGTTGGATCGGACGGTCGCGCCGCAGGCGCCGCCAGGCTAAGACGCGGCGTCCCGCTCGCGCTGCGGGGCGCGCACGCCCGGCCACCAGTTCCAGCGCCCGGCGATGTGCATGATGGCGGGTACGAGCACCATGCGAATCAGCGTCGCGTCGAGCAGCACGGCGGCCGCGAGCCCGAAGCCGATGAGCTGCACGGCCAGCACCCGGACGAAGGCGAACGTGCCGAACACGAGGATCATGATCAGGGCCGCGCTGGTGATGGTGGACGCCGTGGCGGACAGACCCTCCATCGTGGCGTGCTCGTTGCGCCCCGTCTTGTCGAACACCTCCTTGATCCGCGTGAGCAGGAACACCTCGTAGTCCATCGACATGCCAAAGACGATCGCGAACACGAGCACCGGCACCACCGCCCAAATCGCCTGGGTCGGGCCCTCGAGCCCGAATACGCCCCCGCCGTAGCCGTGCTGGAACACCAGCACGGTGAGTCCGAACGCCGCCCCCACCGAGAAGAGGTTCAAGACCACGGCCTTGATCGGGACGAGGAGCGAGCGGAACGCGACGAACAGCATGACGGCGGTGATGCCGAGGACCAGGGCGACGGTGCCCGGGAAGCGGGCCATGAGCTCCTGCTGCGTATCCACGTTGGAGGCGGCGAACCCCGCCACCAGGATCTCCGCGCCGGTGAGCCCGCGGACCCCGTGCTTGACCAAGGCGCGCACCCGCCGCACGACGTCCATCAGGCCCGTCAGCGAGACGCTGTCGGCGGGGACGACATCGAGCAGCGTCACGCGGTCGTCGGTGCTCAGGTAGGCGTCGAAGAACTTGGGGTTCTTGGCGCGCGCCGCGATCGGGTCGCTGTAGTACATGGCGAGCTGGAGGGTCGACAGGTTGGGCTCGATGCCCACGAGCCCGCGCACGTCGCGCACGCGGGGATCACGGCGGATCGAGTCCGTGAGCACCTTGAGACCGGAGAGGCGCCGGGCGGCGAGCGCCGACTCGCCTTCGGGGAGCTGCACCACGACGCGGACGGGTTGAATCACCCCGCTCGCACCCATGTCGCGCAGCGCTTGGAGGCCGCGCCCGGACTCCGACTCGGGCGGAAACCAGTTGGTGGCGGGCAAGCCGAGCCGCAGCTGCGTGACCGGGAAGGTCAGGAGCGCGAGCGCGGCCCCGCCGAACATCACGGCACGCCAGGGGCGGTGGCCGAGCCAGCGCGCCCACCGCTCCCACCCGGTGGGCGCGTGGAACCGGGCGAGCGGGCGCGCCAGCCACTTCGGACGGTCGATGTTCCGGCCCAGGATCGCCAGCGTCGCCGGCAGGAACGTGGTGGCGAGCAGCACGGCGACGCCCACGACGAGCAGCCCTCCCACGCCGACGGAGCGGGTGTCGAACAGCGGCGTCGACACGAGCGCCGCGAACCCGACCACTACCGTCAACCCCGACGTCACCACGGCCGATCCCGCCGTCTCGACCGTTCGGGTCGCGGCGTCCACGGGTGAGAGGCCGCGGTTCAGCTCTTCGCGGAACCGCGTCACCACGAGCAGCGAATAGTCGATCCCCACCCCTAGCCCCACCATCGTCGTGATGTTCAGCACGAACACCGACATCGGGATGTAGTGCGCGGCGATGGTGACGAGGCCGAGGGCAATGGTGATCGCCAGCAGGCCCACGATGACGGGCAGCGTCGCGGCCACGAGCGCCCCGAAGGCGACGATCAGGACGGCCAGCGTCAGCGGGAGAGCCCGCTGCTCCCCCAGCTCGGTATCCTCGGTGCTGATGGTGCGGACGTCGTAGTCCAGTGCCGGAAACCCGGTGACCATCACGTCGAAGCCGTCGGAGCCCGGGACCTGGGCCAGCGCCTCACGGATCGTCGTGCGCAGGTCGGGGACGTAGCTGTTGCTGGGATCGCGACTGGATTCGGGCGTGAGCGCCGCGATGAGAAAGGTGGTGCGGCGGTCCTTACTGACGAAGGTGGACTCGCCGATGGACCGCATCGAGATCACTTCGCTGACGTAGGGCCGGTGCTCCGCCACGGCCTTGAGCGTATCGAGCACGGCCCCGAACCGGCCGCTGGTCCAGCGCACGGGCCCGTGCACCACGATCGCCACGTAGTCGGCAAACGGGGTCCGGAAGGCGTCCTTGAGGAGCTGCGTGGCGCGGCTGGCTTCCGTCGGCTCGCTCGCCCCGGGCCGGAGCGCCAGCGTCTGCTGCACCCGGCAGGCCCGCGGCGCGAACAGCAGCGCGAGGGCCGCCCACGCCGCGATGACCCACCCCCGCCGGCGGATGAGCGGGGCCGCGGGTAACGCGAACACCTACGCGCCAAGCATAAAGAGGCCACAATGATAGAGACGGCAGCGGGGCAAAGCTAGCGGCGCGGCGCTCGGGTTTCCCATAAATTGCGCGCATGATCATCGAGCGCCGCATGTCGGTCCTCGTCGCTGCGGTCGCGGTGTTCCTCTTGTCGGCCCTCCTGTGGCATCTCTTCGTGCGGCCACCGCGGGAGCGGCAACGCCCCGCCCCGCCCCCCCCCCCCCCACCTGTGGCCAGCAGCGCGGCCGTCACGCCCGCCGCGCTGCCGGACAGTGCGGCGCTCCCCCGCCCTGCGGGCGCCAACCGTGTTCCGGCCGCGGTGGTCCCGGCCGACCCCGGGCTCGCCGGTACGAGTTACCTCGTCCTCATGGCTCGGTCTGAGGCCCGCCGCCGCATCCGGGCGAGCGCGGGCCTCACCTACATGAACGACATCGTGGCCGAGAGCCAGGACTCGATGCTGCACCGCTGGGACAATCGCATCATGCGGCCGGTGCGGGTGTTCCTGGCGCCCGGCACGGTCGCCAATTTCCAGCGGAGCTTTCTGACAGCGGTGCAGCGGGCCTTCGAGCGCTGGCTGGACGCGGGGGTGCCGGTGCGCTTCAACCTCGATGCCGATTCCGGCGCGGCGGAGGTTCGGTTCCGCTGGCGCATTCAGTTCGAGGGGGAGCGCACCGGCCAGACCGAGGTGCAGTGGGACCAGGACGGCCACCTCGTGTCCGGCGAGGTGACGCTGGCGACGTTCGACCCCAAAGGGCAACCCCTCACCGACGACGATATGCGCGTCGTGGCGCTGCACGAAATCGGGCACCTGATCGGCCTCGATCACTCGCCCGATTCGAGCGACATCATGCACGCGACCACCAAGGTGCGCGACCTCTCGGCGCGCGATATCCAGACGGCGCTGCTCCTGTACCAGCTCGCCCCGGGCTCGTTGCGCTGAGCGCTATATTGGGGAGAGGACGCATTCCGATGGCGCGACGCAACATCACCTCCTTCCTCAGCCACGACGTCCCCGATGGGGGCGCCACCACGCTCGCCCAGGCGCTCGACGCCCGGGTGCGCCCGGGGACGCTGATCGAGCCGCTCGCGGAGGGCGCGGTGCGCTGCTTCGCGTGCGGTCACCGCTGCCTCGTGAAGCCGGGCCGGCGCGGCATCTGCAAGGTGCGCTTCAACAAGGACGGCACCCTCTACGTCCCGGCCGGTTACGTGGCGGCGCTGCAGTGCGACCCCACCGAGAAGAAGCCCCTCTTCCACGCGCTGCCCGGCTCGGATACGCTCACGTTCGGGATGCTGGGGTGCGATTTCCACTGCGGCTATTGCCAGAACTGGCTCACCAGCCAGGCGCTGCGGGACGATGCGGCGGGGGTGCTCCCGACGGATGTGACGCCCGACGGCTTGGTGCGGCTCGCGCTCGAGCAGGGCGCCAAGCTCGTCGGCTCCTCCTACAACGAGCCGCTGATCACGGCCGAGTGGGCGGTGGACGTCTTTAAGGAGGCAAAGGCGCACGGCTTGCGGACTGCGTTCATCTCCAATGGCAACGCGACGCCCGAGGTGCTCGACTACATCCGGCCCTGGACCGACTGCTACAAGATCGACTTCAAGGCCATGGACGACCGGCGCTACCGCGAGCTCGGCGGGGTGCTCGCCCACGTCCTCGACGCGATCCGGATGGTGCACGAGCGCGGCTTTTGGCTCGAACTCGTGACGCTGGTGGTGCCGGGGTTCAACGATGACGCCGCGCAGCTCGCCCGCGCGGCGGCCTACATCGCCGCCGTGTCGCCCGAGATCCCCTGGCACGTGACCGCCTTCCACAAGGACTACAAGATGACGGACCCCGACAATACCACGGCCGAGACGCTGGTCCGAGCCTGCGAGATCGGAGCCGCGGCCGGCCTGAAGTTCGTGTACGCGGGAAACCTGCCCGGCCGCGTCGGGCGCTGGGAGGACACCTACTGTCCGGATTGCGGCGATCGGCTCATCGAGCGCTCCGGCTACGTAATCGAGCGTCAGCGGATCGGCGCAGACGGACGCTGCCCCTCCTGCGGACGACGCATCCCCGGCATCTGGTCGTAAGCGCCCTCGTCGGGGCCTTGCTGCAAGCGAGCGCGGCCGGGGCGGCCGCGGGCGCCGCGGTCCCGCGCCCCCGCCCCCCCCAACCGGGGGGCCAGCGTGGCTTCGCCACGGCGACGTTCGATCCGCTGGTGCAGGATGGCATTCGACGCGGCGCCTACCCGGGAGCCGCGCTCGTGATCGGTCGGCACGACACGATCCTCGTCGCGCGAGGATACGGGCGCCTCACCTGGGCGACCGCGAGCCCGGCCGTCACTCCCGACAGCACGCTGTACGACCTGGCGTCGCTCACCAAGGTGGTGGCGACCACGACCGCCCTCATGCTGCTCGTCGAGCGGGGGAAGGTGCGGCTCGATACACCGGTCGCGGCGTATATCCCCGAGTTCCGTGGCCCGGGGACCGCCGGCATTACGGTGCGGCAACTCCTCACGCACACCTCCGGGCTGCGCGCCGATCTGCCCGATTCCGAACTCAAGGCGCTGCGAGACAGCGGCGCGTTGATGCGGCGCGTGTTGGCCGAGACGCCGCGCCGCCCACCGGGCAGTCGCGTGATCTACAGCGACCTCAATGCGATCCTCTTGGGCGAGCTGGTCGGGCGGGTGACGGGGCAGCCGCTCGACGCGTTTGTGGGTCGGGAAGTGTTCGCGCCGCTGGGGCTCGGCGCCACCATGTTCCGGCCGCCGGCTCGACTCCGCTCCCGCATCGCGCCCACGGGGCTGTGGCGCGGCCACGCCGTCGCGGGCGTCGTGAACGACGCCAGCGCCTTCAAACTGGGGGGCGTCGCCGGCAATGCCGGCCTCTTCGCCCCCGCCACCGACGTCGCGCGGTTTGCGCAGTTCGTGTTGCGCGAGGGCACGCTGGGCGACGGCCGACGCCTGCTCGGGGCGGCGACGGTGCGGCGCTTCACCGCCAAGGCCGCGGACTTCGGTCACGGCACGGAAACGCGGGCGCTCGGCTGGCAGACGGTGCCCACGGGAGAGCGGGTCTCGAGCGCCGGGACGCGGTTTGGGCCGCGCAGCTTCGGCCACACCGGCTGGACGGGCACCTCGCTGTGGCTCGACCCCGACCGGGACTTGTTCGTGGTGCTGCTGACGAACCGGGCCTACGCGCCACGCGCCCGCCGCCCCTTCACGGTCTTGAAACAGGTGCGCGGCCGCGTGGCGGACGCCGCCGCGGGCGCGTCCGATGCGCGCTGACCCTCCGATCCGGCCTACCCTGATCTACGACGGCGAATGCGGGTTCTGCCGCGCCGCCATCGAGCGCGTGCGCCGCTGGGACCGGGAGCGCCGGTTGGCCACGATCCCCCTGCAGGATGGGGCGCGGGTCGCCGCATTCGGAATTCCGCTGGCGGCGCTCGCTGCCGCGATGCATCTCATCCTCCCCGACGGCCGCGTGTTCGCCGGCGCCGACGCGGCGCCCGAGCTGCTGCGGCTGTTGCCGGGGAAAGGGTGGCTGGCGTGGCTGTGGCGGCTGCCCGGGGTGCCGGCGCTGGCCCGGCGGGTGTATGCGCGGATCGCGGCGCGACGCCGCTGCCTGGTGCGCGGCCACACGCTCGAGTAGGTTCCGCACAAGGGACGATGCAGAGGAGATGTCTATGACGGTGCCCACGGCGCTCAGCGGCGACCTGGCGCGGACGGCCCTCCGGCAGGTGAAGGACCCCGAACTCGACATGAACATCATCGACTTGGGGCTCGTGTACGACGTCGAAGTCGACGGCGGCGCGGTGTCGGTGAAGATGACCCTCACCTCGCCCGGCTGCCCCGCGGGCCCGATGATCACCAACGACGCCTATCGGGTGCTGCGCGGGCTCGACGGCGTGACGGACGTGGACATCGAGATCGTGTGGGAGCCCTACTGGACGCCGGACCGCATGGATCCCAAGGTGCGCGCGCTCATGGGGCTCTAGCGGAGCGCCGCGAGCAGCGCGTCTCCCAGCGCCTCGATCTGCCAGCGCCGGAGCTCCCCGATACGGGCGAGTCCGGCGCGATCGTTTGGGGGCGGCGTCACGCGGGCGACCGCCTCGAGGGTGGCGCGGCTGCACAGGACGCCCGGATCGAGCCCCAACTCCGCGGCGGCGCGGTTGCGGGCGGCCTTCAGCCGCTCGACGCGCGCCTCTAAGGCGGGATCGCGGGGAGCGCCCCGGGCGGCGCGCTCGAGGTGCGGCAGCTCCGCCTCGCTGAGGGCGCGGGCGCGCGCCACGGCGGCGAGCAGGGCGGGACCGTGCCGCCGCGCCAACGCCGGCGAGAGCTCGGGGATCCGCGCGAGATCCGCCAGCGAGCGCGGCAGCGCCTGCGCCACCGCGAGCAGGCCGTCGTTGCCGACGATGCGGAACGTGGCCTTGTCCTGCGCCGCAGCGACGCTCTCCCGCCAGCGAAACAGTTCGCGCAGCGCCGCGAGTTGGTCGCCGGGGAGGGCCCGGGCGCCCTTGACTCGACGAAACGCCTCTGCGCCGTCGGACGCGCCGGTCCAACGCAAGTCTTCCAGTCGCGCGCACTCCTCTTCGACCCAGGTCAGGCGCCCCAGCGCGGTGAGCCGCTCGCGCAGTGCCGCGCGCAGCGCCGGTAGGTGCTCGGTGTCTGCCGCGGCGTAGGCGAGCATGGCGGCGGGCAGGGGGCGCCGCGACCAGTCCGCCTTCTGGTGCTGCTTCGCGAGCTTCACCCCGACGTACTTCTCGAGCAGCGCCGCGAGGCCGACCGCCGGTTCGCCGGCGAGCTGAGCCGCGATGCGGGTGTCGAACACGTGGCGCGTCCGGAACCCATAGTCGCGGTCGAGGATGCGGAGGTCGTAGTCGGCGTCGTGGAAGATCTTCTCCACCGCGGAGTCACCGAGGAGCTCGCCGATCGGGGTGAGGTCGGGCAGCGCCAAGGGGTCGACGAGCACGGTCGCCGCGGGACTGGCGAGCTGGATCAGGAAGATGCGGTCGCGGTAGCGGTGAAAGCTCGCTGCTTCGGTGTCGGCGGCGACCAGCGGCTCGCGGCGGAACGCGGTCACCGCCTCCGCCAGGGCGGCGGGCGTTCGAATGTAGCTAGCAGCCGTCACTCCTCTTTGCTCAGCTGGTCCAGTCCGGTCGCGATCTCCTCCAGCGCCTTGGCGAGGGTCTTGTAGAATTCGGGGTCTGGCGCCTGCGGCGCGCCGCCCAGCGGATCGCCCGCGCACCTGCGGGCAGCGCGCGCGGCGTGGCGGATGTAGTCGGTGGCAACCCGCATGGGGCGTCCTCGAGATCGGGGCTCACAGTGGTGGAACCGGCTCGGCTGACCCAAAAGATACGCGCCGCGCTGGCCCCGTGCAGTCTCGGCGCGTGGCCGACGCCGCTCGAGCGGGCGCCGGGGCTCGCGCACGCGCTCGGCGTCGCGGCGCTCGCGATCAAGCGGGAAGACCGCTCTGCCTCGAGCTGCGGCGGCAACAAGGTGCGCGGACTCGAGTTCCTCCTCGCCCAAGCAGTTCCCGGCACCGTATTCGTGACCGTGGGGGGGACGGGCTCGACCCATTGCCTCGCGACGGCTGTGCACGCCGCCGCGATGAGGTGCCGCGCCGCCCTGGCCCAGTTCCCCCAGCCCGACACGGCGGCGAGCCGGAGCGTCGCCGCGGCCTGCGTCGCTCGGGCGGCGCTCGTGGTCCGCGCCCGGTCGCGCGTGACACTGCCCTTCGCGGTGCTCTCGGCTTGGCGCCGGGCGCGCGCGCTCGGGGCGCGCCGTTGGATCCCGGGCGGTGGCGCTCACCCCCGGGCGGTCGTCGGTCACCTCCTGGCCGGGCTCGAGCTTGGTGTCCAGCTCGCCGAGCCGCCGCAGGCGATTGTCGTACCGCTCGGCACCGGTGGCACCGCTGCGGGCCTCGGCCTCGCTGTCGCGGCGCTGGGGTGGCCCTCCCGGATCGTCGCTGTGCGGGTGGCGCCCGTGCTCGTCGCCAACCAATGGCGCACGGCCGCGCTGGCCCGCGGCGCCGGCGGATTGCTCGCGCGCCACGGCATCGCGCTCCCCGCCGCGCGCGCTCCCGTGGTCGCGGACGGGCTCGGTCGTGGCTACGGCTGGCCCACCGCGGCGGGGGAGCGCGCCCGCCGCCTCGCCGCGGAGCAGGGGTTGGTCGTCGATCCCACCTATGGCGCGAAGGCGCTCGCGGCCGTCCCCGCGCTCGCGGCGCATGGATTCCAACGCTTGGTGTTTTGGCATACGTTTGGCGTCCCCGTGTCAGACTCCGAGGCCGCGCCGTGACGGCGTTCGCAACCGTCGAGCTGACGGTCTACCCCAACGAATGTGATGCCTACGGCCACCTGAATCAGGCGGCGCTGCTCGCCCTGCTGGAACGCGCCCGCTGGGAGGCCCTGGGGCGCGGGCCGGGGATGGACCTCTTCGATCGTAACGGCGTGTGGCCCGCCGCCCGCAAGGCGGTGATCGAGTACAAAGCGGGCGTGTACCCGCGCCAGGTGGTGCGCGTGGAGACGAGTGTGGTGCACCGCGGCACGACCAGCGTGACGCTGCGCCACGTGGTACGCCGGGTCGGCGACGACGTCGTAGTGGCCGAGGCCGAGATCGTGTTCGTGTGCGTCGACCGACTGGGCCGGGCTACGCCGCTGCCCGACGAGATCGCGCGGTTCCTCGGGCCCCGCACGTCGGCCGCGCTGCATACGGTCCGGGTGGCCGTGCCGGACGCGGAGCTCGCGGTCGAGGTGCGGGGCGAGGGGCAGGCGGTCCTCTTCGTCCACGGGTTCCCCTTCGACCGCACCATGTGGCGCCACCAGCTCGCGGCGCTGTCCCGCTACAAACGCATCGCGCCCGATCTCCGCGGCGCGGGGGGCTCCACGACGTCGCTGGCGGCCGACGGCTATTCCCTCGCTCGCTACGCGGACGACCTCGTCGCTGTGCTCGACGCGTGCGGCTGCGACGCCGCCACGGTGTGCGGCCTGTCGCTCGGCGGCTACGTCGTCTTCGAGTTGCTGCGACGCCACCCCGAGCGGGTGCGCGCGATCATCCTGGCGGACACGCGTCCCGACGCCGATTCCGCGGAAGTGAAGCGGAGTCGCCGCGAGCTCGCGGTCGTGGCTGAGCGGGATGGGCCGGAGGGGGTGATCGAGCGGCTGTTGCCGCGCTTGCTCGGGTCCGCCACCCGCGGGACCCAGCCCGAGGTGGTCGAGCAGGTGCGCGACATGGCGCGCCGTTGGTCGGTGCCGGCACTGCTCGGCGCCTTGCGGGTGCTGGGCGATCGCCCCGATTCGCAAGAGACGCTGCGGTCGCTGCGGGTGCCCGCGCTCGTGGTCGTGGGCAGCGAGGACGAGATCGCCCCGCCTTCCGTGGCCGAGGCGATGGCGAAGCTCATACCGCGGTCGCAGTTCCACGTGGTCCCCGCCGCCGGACACCTGGCGCCGCTCGAGCAGCCCCTCGCGACGAGCCGTGTGCTGAGCGACTTCCTGGGCGCGCTGGGGTGAGGCAGCCGGGCGCGCCCGCGCGCCCCGACGCCGCTCTAAACAGGAACCCCGGAGCGCCCGCCCCGGGGTTCGCGTCGCTTACGAGCCCTTACGCTGCGGCTTACCGGGTGGTGTGGCGCTCTGGAATACGTCGCGATTCTTCGCGGTGTAGGCCTTCCACTGCGGTGGGACGTCTTCCTCGGGGAAGATCGCGGTCACCGGGCATTCGGGCTCACACGCGCCGCAATCGATGCATTCGTCGGGATGGATGTAGAGCTGGTCCTCGCCCTCGTAGATGCAGTCCACCGGGCACACGTCGACGCACGAGCGATCCTTCACTGTGATGCAAGGTTCCGCGATCACATATGGCATGCCAGCACTCCCGAAGAAAACAACGTGCTGCGGCGCAATCGCAGCACTGAAGCGCAAACATAGATTGGGTCCCCCCTCAGTCAAGGCCCACGCGTGCGTGGCGCGCGAGTGTCCTCAGGGGACAGGTGAGCGGAGGCTCGGCGCGCCGCCGCCCGTGCTGGCGCGCGTCACTGGCGTCGCCGAACGCGGGTCACCGCGAAGCCGTCGGCGCGCAGCGTGGCCGCCACGTCGAGTCGCGCGTCTCGGTTGCCGATTCTCCAACCGACTTCGTGCACGAGGTACAGGCTGGGCTTCCATGGCACCTCGCCGGGCACCAGTCGCAGCTCGAGGCTGTCCTCGCCCACGCGTGCGATCGCCAACCAGTCGGGTCGCGCCCGCCACGACACGGCGAACACCCCGTAGCGCGCTTCGTAGTCGTCCAGCGCCACCAGCTCTCGGCGCGCGGCGATCCGCTCGACCAGGTGACGGTACCCGGCGATGCGGAAGAGGCCACGGCGAGCATCCGCGAATCGCGACCGCACCCACGCCCCGCTGCTCGCGCCATCCTGCGCCAGCAGGGCATCGATCACGAGGAGATCGCGGTTCACGCGGGACCCGATCGCGATCACATAGGCCCCATGCGCGAGGAACCCCACGAGGACCGCGCCGGCGAGCCAGCGGGTCGGAGCGGCGGGCAGCCGCGGCACCGCCGCGCTCACCGCGGGGAGCAAGGTCACGACACCGAGCATTTGCAGTCGGATCGGGACGTATCCGCCCTCGCCCACGAGCGACGGCGCCACCACGGAAAGGGCCAGCAGACCGAGCCCGCAGGTCGCCCGGACCCGGAGGTACACCGTCCCCCACACCGCCGCCATGATGGCGACCCCGCCCACGGCGTCGAGCGGATGGAAACTGCGCACGATATCGCCGATCGCGAGTCCCGTGAGAGGCTGCCAGGGCGCTTGCCACGTCAGGGCGGCGCCGCCGGTCGCGCTGCCCCCGCCTGCTTCGGCCAGAAGCAGCAGCCCCGCCGGGGCCAGGGCGCCGAGCTGGGACCAGGAGGCCTCGTGTCGCCGCAGGCGCCAGGTCGTGACAACCAGCGCGAGCCCGGTTCCCACGACAAAGCTGAAGAAGTGGGCGAAGTAGAGCAGCAGCAGCGCGCCCAACTGGAACCCCCCTCGCCGCTGCCACCGCGGATGCGCGAGGAGGCCGACCAAGGCCCCGTACCAGGCGAGAGACAACGCAAAATCGCCGAACCCCATCCAGGCAAACCAGTTGTGGGTCAACCACGCGACGGCGGGCGCGAGCAGCAACCCGCGGGATCCTCCGACCAGCCACATCAGCACGAGGAAGTTCGCGACCATCGCCACCGAAAGCACCGCTCGCTCGGCGGGCTCCCAGCCGATGATCCGACCGAGCTGCCCGAGCAAGAGCTCGGTCGCCTGGTTGGGCCGCAGCGACGTGCGGTCGACCTGAAAGATGCCGGCGAACGGAGCCCGGCCCGCGTTCACGGCTTCGGCAACTATCGCGTTGTACAGGTGACTCGGGCCGTCTTGAGTGACGAGCAGGGGCGACGCCCACACCGGCACCAAGACCGAGATCCCGACGCCCAGGAGCGCGAGGCGTTTCCAGGCCTGGGGGCGCGGCGCCGCTAGGGCCGGCTCCACAGCCCTCCTGGTCCGCTACCGCGCGCGGGCTCGCGTTGGCGCGTGGCACCCTGAGTCGTGACCACGCTCAGCCTCCGGTGGCGAGCGGCACGTGGATCAGAGTCATGGCGGAGAGCGCGGCGACGAGGGCGACGTACTCGAGCAACACCGGCGAGTCGGGGGTGTCGGAGTGCCGACCGGCGACGGCCGCGACGCCGGCGGCAATCAAGAGGAGGGCGAGGAGACGTTCGCCCGTCGCGAGCAACGTGGTACCGATCACGGCCGCCGCGAGCCATCGCTCGCTTCGGGTGAGCGCCCGGAATCCCCGGCCACCATCGAGCTGCCAAATAGGAATGAGGTTGAACAGGTTCACCCACGCGCCGAAGTGTGCGATCGCGCCCCAGATCGGCTCCTGACTCACGAGGTAGATCGCGTACGCCGTGAGCGCCGCGCCCAGGCCCCAGAGCGGCCCCGCGAGACCAACCCGGGCGTCCTCATGCGGACTCGCCGGATATTGCTTGAGGCGAATGACCGCGCCGAGCCCCGGGATGAACATCGGCGCAGTGGCCTTGATGCCGTAGCGCTGGAGCGCTTGCACGTGGCCCATCTCGTGAACGTAAATCGACACCACGATGCCGACCGCGAACTTCCAGCCCCACAGCGTCCAGTAGACACCCGCCGACAGGAGCATCGAGAAGAGCGTGCCGGCCTTGGTAAGACCGAGCAGCAGAAACTTGAGCTTCGAGAGCAGGACCCCGAGCGCCCCCAGGCCGGCGGCCCCCTTCCCCCACGTCCTCCTCGAGGTGCGGGGAGTGGCCGCTGCGTGGGGACCGCGGTCGAGCTGGCGACTGAGCGTGGCGACCTTCTGGACGACGACCGCGTGCTGGCGGGC
>WNFJ01668438.1_pt1 | contig 29179 bp, 26 predicted proteins | sample 5400461 | NCBI WGS metagenome assembly WNFJ01 (sample SAMN13153349, study PRJNA577476) | soil metagenome | isolation source: 115 cm saprolite on Douglas fir-dominated hillslope | place: USA:California | collected 2013-09-17
CCCCGCGGTGGGCAGGCGGTGGTAGGCCGGCGGTGGTAGGCAGGTGGCGTGCTGCACGACGAGATCCCGCCCGGCGGCCGGCATCAGCGCGCTGTGACCGGCGCGCGCGGCCGGCCGGCCCCGCTTCCGGGGAAGCGCTGGCCGGCATGACCATCGAGGTGACCGTCCGCGGCTCGGTGATCCCGCCCGAGGAGCTGACCTGGCGGTTCTCCCGGTCTCCGGGCCCGGGCGGCCAGTCCGTCAACACCACCGATAGCCGGGTGGAGCTCTCCTACGACCTGGCTGGCTCCGACGCGCTCCCGCCGGCGCTCAAGCAGCGGGCCCTGCGGGCACTGGAGGGCAGGATGTCCGGCGGCGTGGTCACCGTGACCGCGTCGGAGAACCGCTCCCAGCTGCGGAACCGGGAGGCCGCGGCGGCCCGGCTGTCCGCGCTGCTGACCGAGGCGACCGCGCCGCCGCCGAAACCGCGGCGTCCCACCCGGCCGAGCCGCGCCGCGCGGGAGCGCAGGCTGGCCGACAAGCAGCGACGGTCCGAGATCAAGCGCCTCCGCAGGCCGGACGCCGAGTGACGCCGGCGGAGCGCGGGCTGATCAGGAGCGGCGCGGCTAGAGGCGGGCGAAGACCGCGTCGATGAGGGCCCGGTTCCGCGGGTTCTGCCAGCGCGGTCCCATCTGGCTGGTGACATATCCAAACGCGACGCCCGCGTCAGGGTCGCACAGCCCGACCGACCCGCCCGCGCCGAAGTGCCCGAACGCCCGCGGGCCGGGTCCGAGCGGTCGCTCCGGCTGGGTCAGCTGGAAGCCGAGCCCGAACCGCGACGGCCGCCGCAGCACCAGGTCGTCGCCGTAGACCTGTTCCGCGACGCAGGCCGCGAGCGCCCCGGAGTCGACCACCCGCACTCCGTCCACGGCGCCGCCGCCCGCCAGCGCCGCGTAGACCCGGGCGACCCCGGCCGCGGTGGCGTGGGCGTTGGCCGACGGCACCTCCGCCTCCCGCCACGCCGCCGTGTTGACCACGCCGATGCCGGAAAGACCCGGCGGGTTGAAATAGGCGTTGAGGATCATGCGCTGGTCTTCGCCGATGGCCTCGGGGCCGGGCGGGGACCCCGGCTCCGGCCAAATGAACTCGGCCACGCGGCCATGCTGGGCGGCTGGCAGGCCGATGTGCACGTCAGCTCCGAGCGGGCCCGCGATCTCGTCCCGCAGCATCGCGCCGACGGTGATCCCGGTGACCCGCCTGATCACCTCCCCGGCCAGGAACCCGAACGTGTTCACGTGGTAGCCGTGCCCCGATCCCGGCGGCCACCACGGCGGCTCGGCGGCCAGGGCGCTGACCATCACCGGCCAGTCGAGCATGCTGCCGTCCGGCATCGGGGCCCGGAGGGCCGGCAGCCCGGCCTGATGGCTGAGCAGCTGCCGCAGCGTCACGGCGGCCTTGCCCGCCGCCCCGAACGGTGGCCAGTACCTGACCACCGGCGCGTCGGCCTCGAGCCGGGCCTCGCCGATCAGCCTGGCCACGCACGCGGCGATCAGCCCCTTGCCCACCGAGAACACGTTGACCAGCGTGTCCCGCTGCCAGGGCCGGTCCGGCCCGCGGCCGGCCCAGCCGCCCCACAGATCCGCCACCACGGTCCCGTGGACCGCCAGGCAGGCGGCGGCCCCGGCCTCGCCGCGCTCGGCGAAGTTAGCGGCAAACGCGTCACGCACGCCGGTGAAGTGCGTGTCGCACCAGCCGCCGATCCCCGGCCTGCGCCCCCGTCCGTCAGCAGTCATCGCGGTCCTCATTCGACAACGGGGCCCGTCCGTCCAGTACGGCCGGCCAAGGCCCCGTTCACGTCCGCTACGCACCGTAGTGAAATGACAGTTGTTACGGTCACAGCCCGCACAACTGTCACTCTTGTAATTGAAAAGTTACATACCACGAAATTCTCAGGAACCACCGTTCCTGCTAGCGTCCGCTCTGTTATCTCATCGAGTCCTTGCGCCGTCCGCTGACGGTAACGATGCGCTGGGACCCGCTCACCACGCGGCTGCCCCCAGCCGCCCTCCTGATGAGTCGAGCCCGGGCGCCGGGCCGCTCTGCACCACCACGCCGTCAAGTTCGTACGCCCCGGGCGGCGGCATGGCTCCGGCCGGAATCTGGAGCGAGCGGTGCGGGTACCGCCGATATTTTTCGTGATCAAAGAGTTACTCCAACGAAAATTCAGCACCTGCGAGGTTCTGCTAGCGTGCCGCGTTGGGGTCGCGACACCGTGCGGCCAGTCTGGCTGCCGTCGAAGGTGAGGAAGATCATGCGAGGACGCTTGGCCGCCGCCGCCCCGGGACCGAACGCGAGGCGCGGAGCCCGTTCCGTTCTCTTGGTGGGAGCGTCCGCCGCGACGCTGGTCGTCGCGCAGGCGGCCACCGCCGTCGCCGCTCCGGTGGTGACCTCGGCGGCCGGCCAGGCCCAGCAGCCGCTGTCGGCGGCGCAGGCCGCCCAGCTGTCGCAGCACGTCAACCAGAACGTGATCGTGTTCCTGAAGGACCAGCCGAAACCGGCGCGCGCGGGAACCAGCGCCGCCGGGGTCCGGGCCGGCATCATCACTTCCAACCAGAGCCCGCTGCTGGGCGAGTTCCGCCGGGTACACGCCACCCACGTGCGGTCCTACACGCTGGTCAACTCGGTCGCGGCCACGGTGTCCGCGGGCGAGGAGGCACGGCTGAAGGCCAACCCGGCGGTGCAGCGAGTCATCCCGGACGGGCTCATCTACGGCCAGAGCCCGGCCGCGCCCTCGGCCCCGGCGGCGGCGTCGTCGGCCATCAAGACCCTGCCCGGGGCCTGCCTGCCCAGGGGCGGCGTCCAGCTTGAGCCCGAGGCGCTGCCGGTGACGCAGACCGACTCGACCGTGCCCAGGGCCAAGACCGCGCGGTCCCTCGGCTTCACCGGCGCCGGCGTCAAGGTGGCCTGGATGGCCGACGGCATCGACCCGGCCAACGCGAACTTCCTGCGGACCCCGGGCCACCCCAGGACCTCGGTGTTCACCGCGTACCAGGACTTCAGCGGGGACGGCACCACCGCGCCGACCACCGGCGGCGAGGCGTTCCTCGACGCCAACGCGATCGCCGGGCAGGGCAAGGTCGTCTACAACGCTCAGCACTTCAGCGCGCAGTCGCCGACAGCGCCGTGCAAGTTCCGGATCGAGGGCGCCGCGCCCGGCGCGAGCCTCGTCGGGCTCAAGGTGTTCGGCCAGAACGACGCCTCCACCACCTCCGGCTTCCTCGACGCGATCAGCTACGCGGTCAACGTCGCCCACGTCAACGTGCTGAACGAGTCGTTCGGCAGCGACCCGATCCCCGACCTCAGCGACGCCGACGCGGTCAAGCAGTTCGACGATGCGGCGGTGGCGGCGAGGGTCACGGTCGTGGTCTCCTCCGGCGACGCCGGCCCGTTCAACAGCATCGGCTCGCCCGCCACCGACCCGAACGTGATCTCGGTGGGCGCCTCGACCGACTTCCGCTGGTACGCCATGACGAACTACGGCCTGGCGGATGACTTCGCCACGACCGGCTGGCTGAACGACAACATCAGCTCGCTCAGCTCGGGCGGCTTCAGCGAGACCGGCACTACCGTGGACCTGGTCGCCCCCGGCGACTCGAGCTTCGCGTCCTGCGACGCGAACGTGGCCAAGTTCGCCGACTGCACCAACTTCGTCGGCAAGCCCTCCAACATCGAGAGGAGCGGCGGCACCAGCCAGTCGGCACCGCTGACCGCCGGCGCCGCGGCCCTGGTCATCCAGGCCTACGAGAAGACGCACAGCGGGGGAGTGCCGACTCCCGCGCTCGTGAAGCAGATCCTGCTCAGCACCGCGACCTACCTCGGCGCGCCCGCGTACGAGCAGGGCGCCGGCCTGCTCAACAGCTACAAGGCGGTCCAGCTGGCCGAGTCGATCAACGGCGGCAAGCCGGCCGGAGGCACGCTGGCCACCAGCACCAGCCAGCTGAACGCGGTCGCCAACCCGGGCACGTCCGAGAGCTGGACGGTCTCGGTCACCAACGAGGGAACCACCGCGCAGACCGTGCGGCTGTCCGGCCGCGGGTTCGGCCCGTCACGCGTGGTCGGCGCCGGCAGCGTCACGCTGAGCAATGTCCACAGCAAGCACGTGACCGACTGGCTGGGCCTGCCTGACAACTACGGCGTGCTGCACTTCAACGTGCCGAGGCACCAGAACCGGCTCAGCGCCGAGATCGCCTACCCGGGCCACCCGGCCAACGGCAACAACGCGCGGGTACGGCTGATCCTCATCGACCCGAGGGGCCGCTTCGCCGCCCACTCGCTGCCGCAGGGCGTGGGCAACTTCGGCAACGTGGACGTGATCGACCCGGTCGCCGGCACGTGGACCGCGGTGATCTTCGGCATCGAGTCCGGCCGGAACGGCGGGACCGCGGGGAAGGTCCCGTTCGAGGCCAGCACGCAGCAGTTCACCTCGTTCGGCAAGGTCGCCCCGGGGTCGCTGAGCCTCGCGGCCGGAGCCAGCGGCACGTTCACGTTCAGCGCCACCACGCCCGCGAGCCCCGGTGACGGGTCCGGGTCCGTGCTCCTGAACGCGGGCAACGGCGTGACCTCCATCCCGGTGACGCTGCGCAGCCTGGTGAACGTCGCCGCCGGCGGCGCCTTCAGCGGCACGCTGACCGGCGGCAACGGCCGGCCGGATGCGCCCGGCAACGGGCAGATTCAGTACTACCAGTTCAACGTCCCGGCGTCTGAGCACAGCCTGTCGGCCAGCGTCAGCGTCGGCAACGACCCGGCCGACCAGGTCAACGCCTACTTCATCAACCCCCAGGGCCAGACCGAGGCCTACGGCTCCAACTATCTCGCGGTCCCCGCCACCGGCGGCATCGGGTTCGCGCCCGGGCGGGGCATGAGCCTGAACACCATCAACCCGCTGCCCGGCCCCTGGACGCTGATCGTGGACTTCAACCAGCCGGTGGTCGGCAACGAGATCTCCGACCCGTTCTCGGGCCATATCCGGTTCAGCTCGGGCGTAAGCGTGAACTCCGGAGGGCTGCCGAATAGCGCGAGCACGATGCTGGCGCCCGGATCGACGCACACCTTCAATGTGAAGATCCATAACGCCACCGGCGCGCCGGAGGACTTCTTCCTCGATCCGCGGCTCGCCGCCTCGGCGGCGGTGTCGCTGGCCCCGCTCGTCCCCAACCCGCTCACGCTGCCACTCCCGCCAACCGGGGTCCCGCAGGAATGGCTGGTCCCGACGCAGTCGAGCGCCGTCACGATCGCGGCGTCGGCCGCGACGTCGCCGGTGACGTTCGACGCGGGCTCGTTCCTCGGGGATCCCGACCTGTTCTCCGGGCTCCCGACCGGCGGCAGCAACGATCCGGCACCGGTCTTGTTCTCCGGGTTCGGCACGCCGGTGACATCGGGCGGCTGGTTCGCCGTCCCGGCGCTGGCCACTGTCACCGGCTACACCGCCCCGGCGCCATCCGGCGCGAAGGTCTCCCTGAACGCCACCGCGCAGACCCGGGAGTTCGACACCTCGATGACCTCGTCGGTGGGCGACCTCTGGGTCGAGTCGGTCAACCCGGCCGCCCCGTTCGGCCTGTTCCGGATCAACCCCGGCCGGACCGGGACCATCACCGTGACCATCACGGTGCCCTCGGCCGCCACCGCGGGCACCGTGGTCAGCGGCGACGTGTACGTGGACACGTTCGTGCCGTTCGTGCAGGCCGCGGGCAGCGAGACGGCCGCGATCCCGTACGCCTACACCGTCAGCTGAGCTCGCCTAGGGCAGGCACAGAACGCTGCCTGCCCCGGGGAGGTGCGCCTGCGCGCCGTGCGCCTGCAGGCGCACGGCCGGCAGGCCTCGCGGCCGCGGCCGGGGAAACGGGCGTGCCTGACGTCGCGAGCTGCCTGACCACGTGGTGCCCGGCCTGGACGTGATGAGTGGCCGGGGTGACCCCGGCCGCGTCGTGCAGCCGCTCGATGTCCCGGACCTGGGCGTGCTCGGCCAGCGCGATGACCATGCCGGAGGCTCCGGCCCGGGCCGTGCGCCCGGAGCGGTGCAGGTAGTCCTTATGATCGTTCGGCGGGTCGAAGTGAACGACCAGCTCGATGTCGTCGACGTGGATCCCGCGCGCGGCGACGTTGGTGGCGACCAGGACCCGCGGGCTTCCCGCCGCGAAGCCGTCCAGGGCCCGCTGCCGCTGGTTCTGGTTCAGGTTGCCGTGGATCGCCGCGGCATCGACGCCCGCCCGGCCGAACTGCCTGGCCAGGCGGTCCGCGCCGTGCTTCGTGCGCACGAAGAACAGGGTGCGCGCCGGACGGCTGGCGATCTGCGCGGCGACCGGGACCTTGTCCTCAGCGGACAGCACGAGCACGCTGTGCTCGGTCGTGCCGCCGTCGATCGGCTGGGGCGCGACGGCGTGCAGCGCGGGATCGCTGAGGTACGCGGCCACCAGCCGGCCCACGCCGCGGTCCAGGGTGGCGGAGAAGAGCATCCGCTGCCCGCCCGCGGGGGTGGCGTCGAGGATCCGGGTCACTGCGGGCAGGAAGCCGAGGTCGGCCATGTGGTCCGCCTCGTCGAGCACCGTGATCTCGACGCCGTCGAGCGTGACGGCCTGGCGCTCGAGCAGGTCAATCAGCCGGCCGGGCGTCGCGACCACGATGTCGACACCCCGGCGCATCCGGTCGATCTGGCGCCCGATCGCCACGCCGCCGTAGACCGTCGTGACGCTCACGCCGAGCGGCTGGCCGAGCGGCATGAGCACGTCGGCGACCTGGCGGGCGAGTTCGCGGGTCGGCACCAGGACCAGGGCCCGGGGCGCCTTCTCCCGCCGACGTCCTGTCCCGGCCGCGAGCCGGGCCAGTACCGGCAGGCCGAAGGCCAGCGTCTTGCCCGAGCCCGTCTGCGCGCGGCCGAGGACGTCCCGGCCTGCGAGCGCGTCGGGGAGCGCGCGGGCCTGGATCGCGAACGGCGCGTCGATGCCGCGGTCGGCCAGCTCGGCGACCAGCCGGGCCGGAAGCCCGAGCTCGCGGAATGTCGTCTCGGCCGGCGGCGGCGCGTCCGCGGCGGCGGCCAGGGCGCGGTCGAGCTCGCCCTGCGGCTGGTCGGGCGCCGCCGTGGTCGGCCTGCGGCGCGTGGCGGGCCTGACCGCCCGGCCTGGCCGGTCACGACGGTCACGACGGTCAGGCCGGGCCGGCCGGCCCCGCGGGGCGGGCGCGGCGCCCAGGTCGGACCGGCCCCACCCGTCGTCCTGGGCGTGGCTGCGGTGATGCCGTGCGGGCGCGCGGCGGCGCCGGGAGTCTTGGGGCATGAGCGGACACCATCTCCATAGGTGGCTCGTGGGCCGCGTCGTGCTCCCCAGACGCCGACTACAGCGGCGACGAAGGTTCGCCAGAGAGGCGAACTGCTCACACAAGCGACCGCGCGGGCTGCTCGCCCGCGGGAGTAGCGGCGAAGTTATGCCGCTGTTGGGCACAACTCTACCAGCAAGCCCGGTGTTCCCGGTTTGCGGTTCCCGTGACGGGGCCGGCGCGATAACGTCGCTACACGGACTCCAGGAGAAGCGCATGTCACAACACCCGATGCTCGCCGTCCGCGGCGAGGCCGTTCTCGAGGTTGATCCGGAGATTGCCCGCATCGAGGTGAGCGTGGCGGCCGTCGACAGCGACCGGGCGAAGACGCTCCAGACGCTGAACGAGCGGGCTGTCGCGGTAGCCAAGGTGCTGGCGAGCTTCCCCGAAGACATCGAGAAGAACGAGACCTCCGGCGTGAGGGTCAGCCCTCAGCTGGCCGGCCGTGCCGCGCGCGGCCGGGTCTCGGGTTACCACGGTGCCGTTCACCACGCGATCACGGTCAGCGGGTTCGGCCGTCTGGGTGAGCTGATGGCGCAGCTGGCCGACCTGGACCAGGCCGAGGTCGGCGGGCCATGGTGGGAGCTGCGGCCGGGCAGCCCGGTCTACGGCCAGGTTCGCGTCGCGGCGGTCAGGGACGCGGTGCGGCGGGCCAGGGACTACGCGGCGGCGCTCGGGAGCGAACTGGCTGGCCTGGTCGAGCTCGCCGACGACCGGCTGCTGTCAGATTCCCGCAGCCAGGCCGAGGCGCTGGCCGCGGGATCGGCCCGGCTGCCGCAGCGGGTGCGCCCGACCGCGCCCGAGGAGTTCAGCTTCGACATAGTCCCGGCGAAGCAGGTGCTGCGGGCGAGGGTGGAGGCCAGGTTCACGATCGGCGAGCCGGATCTCGCGACGGTCAGGATCGATTAGGCCGCGTCAAGATCAGACCGGCGGCACCGGGATCGGGCAGGCCACGCCGAGCAGGCGGCACGCCATCAGGGCGCCGTGGTGCCGGTCCGCCCGTAGCGGTCCTCGAGCCGGACCACATCCTCGCGCCATCCGGGATAGGCCGTGGACGCCTCGGCGAACTCCAGATCGGACAGGGCGGTGATGCGATGCAGCACCCCCGCGGGAAGGTGGATCGTGTCCCCGGCCGCGAAATGCCGATCGGCCAGCTGGTCGGCCGACCGCCCGTACTGGATCAGCGCCTCCCCGGAGATGACGCTGATCGTCTCCTCCTTCTCCCGGTGATACTGCAGGCTCAGCGAATGCCCGGCGTTGACGTGAATGATCTTCCCGATGTACTTGTCGCCGATCGCGGCGAAGATCAGCTCGTGCCCCCAGGGCTTGTCCTGCCGTGCCGCCGGGTACACCTCGGCCTGCGGGACCTGGGCCGCGCCAGCCACGTTCTGGGCACTGGTCACTGCAACCTCCAAACCTCCAACGTCCGCGGTCCGCGTTGACGCGGCCAGCATGATCCTACGTTTGCCGCGGGCCGCCCGGTGCCCGTCCGCATTCGGTGCCCCGGCCCGCCGCCCGGCGCGCCCGTCTCGCGGAGCGTATCCAGCCATTTGCAGAACGTGCGCGGCACTCTCCCGTCGGTTACTCGCCCTCGGGCTCCTGCGCCGCTGCCGCCGGGGCGGCGGCCAGCCCCAGGCGCTCGATGATGTCCTCGGCAAGCTGATCCGGCGGCCGGGCGGCGCCGAGCACCAGCACGCGCGGCTCGTGCTCGGGCGGCTCCAGCTCGGCGAACTGGCTGTCCAGCAGCCGCACGGTGAAGAAATGGCCGTGCCGGGCGGCCAGCCTGGCGTGCGCCAGCTCCCGGCTGATCTCGAGGAACGCCAGCCAGGCCGCCGGCCGCCCGGCCAGCAGCTGGCCCCGGAAGGTCCGCTTCAGGGCCGAGCACCCGGCGACCGCCGACTCGCCCGCGGCAATCCGTTCATCCATCCAGGCGGTGATCGCGGCCAGCCACGGCTCGCGGTCGGAATCGGTGAGCGGGACGCCGGACCGCATCTTGGCGATGTTCGCCGCGGGGTGAAACGCGTCCGCGTCCGCGAAGGGCCAGTGCAGCCTGCCGGCGAGCACGGCGCCGACCGTCGTCTTGCCGCTGCCCGCCACTCCGCCCACCAGCACGATCATTTCCGCGATCATATCCGGGGGACGGGTCCGGGCCGCCCGCGCCGGGTCCGGGCGCAGCGACATCGATGTCCCATAGGTGCGCGTCTAGCAGCATGGACGTGCCCTTAACGCGGTTTGTTCCTGTGGACGGAGCAACGCTGGCGTGAATGGTGTGAACAGTGGTGTTCCCGGCGCCCGGTCACGATGGGGGGCTGACCTGCGATGCGGGACTCCCCGGGAGCGGCCCGAGCGGGCTCGGGCTGGCGAATCCGAGCCCCGGCCTTCCGGCGGGCGGCCAGGTCCGCGGCCAGCGCGTCACGGCGGGAGTTTGCGCCGGCGTCCAGGCGCACCCTGGCCGCGGCCGCCGGGCCTGATGTCTGCAGGCTCGCCCCGCCCGCCGACGGGAATACGCCGGTGATGCCCGCGGCGGACAGCGCGAGCAAGGCCACTGACACGGCGGCCAGGCCAGGCATGCGCCACCAGGTAGGCCGGCCGGGCCGGGCGAAAGGCGACGCGTGCCTGGGCGCCGGCGTGCCGTCGGCGGCCGCGGCGCCGTGGGCCCGGGGATGGGTAACCTGGGCGATCTTGCCCAGCTCATGAATCGGCCCGGCCCGTAACCTGGAGCCGATGACTCGCACAAGAATCTCCTTCGCCAACGCACTGCTCCCTGGTCGTATAGCCGACAGCGACGCCCCGAGGGATTTATAACACGAGGCAGGCGGCGACAGCGGCCTTTTTGCGGTTGCAATCTGCACGTCGCATGGCGGATCAGCAGCAAATGTGAATAGCGAGACGATAGCGCCCTCTGGCCATTCTGCTTGGTTCAGGCCGCTTTCAGCGCATCGGCTCCGCTTTACTGGCCTTAGGAGCCGACCGTACCTTTGCTGGCGGCATGCGTGACGCGTTGCTGCCCGGACCGGTCAGGCCGCGATTTGCTAACGATTGCAGTCCGACGCTGCGGTAGTCCACTGCCGCACGCTCAGCCCGCCCGGCCGACCGGGCCCGGGAGGGCAGCGTCAAAGCGCGGAAAAGGGTACGGGGCGGCTCGCGGTGAGCCGCCCCGTAGTCCGATGTCAGGCCTGCCCCCAGGGCAGGCGCGGCCGAGTGGCCAGGCCGTTGGTCAGAGCGGACGGACCTGCTCAGCCTGCGGGCCCTTGGCACCCTGGCCGGCAGTGAACTCGACTCGCTGGTTCTCCTGAAGGCTGCGGAAGCCGTCAGCCTGAATCGCAGTGTGGTGCACGAAGACGTCGGCTGTGCCATCGTCGGGTGCGATGAAACCATAGCCCTTGTCGGCGTTGAACCACTTCACGGTGCCCTGAGGCATGTACCTTCTCCTACGTGACGATCTCCGGGGTCCACTTCTGAGGACCCCGGGTTGCCGCGGCCTTGCGTCTGCCTGTGAGTTTGGGGCCCCCGGAGTCCGAGAGACCCGCTCTCAGATCTGGCTGGCGCAGGTCGCATGAAAAATGGAACGCAACCAGGGCTATCAAACACCATCCCGCGTCTGGATGTTCCCCGGTCCTGTCAGTTCGTCGTATTGTCGCACTCGTCCTTGCCCGTGGCGGAGACGGTTCGGCCTGTCCCACGCCCCGCGCAGCCGCTCGGCAGCGTCAGATCCGCCTCGTCAAGCCGGTCAGCGAGCGCCGGAGCCTGCGCCGGCATGCTGCTGCGCAGCCCGGAGAGCGCCCAGGCCATGGGGTTTGTCCTGTTCCTGCCGCTGTCGTTCGTGTCGAACGCGTTCGTCCCACCCAGGGGATGCCTGCCTGGCTGCGGGACTTCGCCAACTGGAACCCGCTGAGCGCGGTCGCCGCCATGTGCCGGGACCTGTTCGGCGGCGGCACTCCCTCGTCGGCCGTGCCCGCGTGGCCGATGCAGCACCCCGAGCTCGCCGTTCTGGCCTGGTCGGTCGGGCTGATCGTCGTGCTCGCCCCCACCGCGGTGTACCTGTACCGGCGTAAGATCCTGCGCTGAACCCCGGCGGACGGGGCCGGCGTGGCGCGGCACAGGCACGGGTCAGTCCGGGGAGCTGGCGGCGGCGGCTTCCCACTTGCGCTCGATCTTGCCGAAGTGCCAGATGGCCAGGGCCACGCCCCAGGTGATGACGAAGACGCCGACGATCACGAATCCCGCGGTGTTGATGTTGAAGTTCTGCAGGAAGGACCAGAACGACCCGCTGCGGTGGGTGTCCTGGGCGAGCAGGCCGAGCAGCTCGACGACCCCGACGAACACCGCCACGAAGACCGAGAGCCCGGTGATCGTTAGGTTGTAGTAGACCTTGCGGACCGGCTTCGCGAACGCCCAGTCGTAGGCGAAGTTCATGAAGCAGCCGTCCACGGTGTCGAACAGGCTCATGCCCGCCGCGAACAGGATCGGCAGCGACAGGATCGCGTAGAACGGCAGCCCGCTCACGACCGCCGAGCCGGCCAGGACCAGCAGCGCGACCTCGGTGGCGGTGTCGAAGCCCAGGCCGAACAGGAACCCGATCGGGTACATCTTCCATGGCGCGTCGACCCGGCGCGCCAGCGGGCCCAGGAACCGGTTCATCAGGCCGCGCTTGTTCAGCTGCTCGTCCAGCTCGGCATCGCTGTACCGGCCGGTGCGCATCTCCCGGAACACGCGGGCGATCCCGGTCAGGATCACCAGGTTGAGCGCGGCGATCAGGAACAGGAAAATGCCGGACACGCAGGTGCCGATGATGTTGGTGTAGTGCTGCAGTTGCGAGCCGGAGTTCTTCACCTGCTCGTCGAGGCCGCGGATCCCGAAGTTCAGCGCCGCGGCGAGCACGAACACCACCGAGGAATGACCGAGGGAGAAGAAGAAGCCGACCGACAGCGGCCGCTTGCCCTCGCTGACGAGCTTGCGCGTGGTGTTGTCGATGGCCGCGATGTGATCGGCGTCGAAGGCGTGCCGCATGCCCAGGGTGTAGGCCAGGATCCCGGTCCCGACCCCGAAGACCTCGGTCTTGGTGATGTGGTAGCGACCGCTCATCGCGGTGGCTAGCATGATCCAGCCCGCCACGTTGAGCCCGATGACCGTGGCGGCCATTCCGCCGGCCCGCGCCCATTCCGCGGGGGCCAGCCCGTCGCGAATCCTCGCCAGGCGGGCTCGCGGGTCAGCCATCGCGGTGTGTACCTTCCTCAGGGACTCGGCTGCCACCACAGTAGAGCTATTGCGAATCACTTGCAATAACATCGGATGCGCAGCGAGGTGGGGTGCCCGCTACCGGCGCTGCCCGCTGCCAGCCGTTCCTCCGTCGTCAGGCTCTCCGGTCGGCTTGGCGGGTTCGGTGGCGGCTAGCTCGGCGGCACCCGCGACAATGTCGGACAAGCCGGCCAGGTCGATGAGTTCCCGCAGTCGGCTGGGCGCGTCGCGGAGCCTGATCGAATAGCCCGCGCGGCGGGCGCCGAGCTGCAGCCGCGCCAGGCGGTCGACCACCGAAAGGTCAGGGCGCCGGCCGGCCGGAAGCGGCCAGCACGCCACTTCGGCGTCGCCGCGGACGAGCACCACGTAGGGCGTCGGTTCACGAGGCGGCACCTAACTCCGACGATCACGGCCGACCGAACTCATCTGACCGCGGGGACAAGTTCCGGGCCGCTCCATCGGGCCGCGTGAAAGGCCTGCGCGGCCTGGGTCTCGCGGATCAGCTCGGCTTTGGACGGGAGATGGGCGCGACGGTCGCGTTCGCGGCCCTGACAAGATCGCCGGGAGTCAGCTCGATCTCCAGCCCGCGCCGCCCGGCGCTGCAGAAGACGGTCGGGAACTCCGCGCCGCGGAGTCGATCACCACGCGCAGCCGCTTTCGCTGGCCCAGCTGGGGCGGGCCGCTCCCTGACGTGCTACCCGAAAATGGCCCGGCCGATATCACGAGCACGCTGGTCACCCAAGGGGTCAACCCTCGCGGCGCTCATCGGCGCGCCATTGCCGGTACAGGGCGATGAACTCGTCCTGCATCTGCGGGGTCAGGTCTTCGGGCGTGACGCGGCCGGCCAGCTCGATGGTCGCGCGCATCTGCGCGAGGTACTCGGTGCAGTGCGGGCAGCCGGCCAGGTGCGCCTCGAACCGGCGGCGATCGGCGCGGGAGAGCGCGTCCTCGAGGTAGTCCGTGACCAGCTCGACCGCCTGCTGGCAGACGATCTCGCGGCGACGGGGGAGCGGCAGGAGGCGCAGCCTCGGGGGCATGTTCAGGCCCTCCCGAACTCGGTCTCGAGGACCTGGCGCAGGCGGCTGCGGCCGCGGTGCAGCAGCACTCGCTGGTTGCTCTCGCTGATGGCCAGCGCGCTGCACACCTCCTCGCTGCTCAGGCCATCGACATCGCGCAGCGTGACCACTTCCCGCTGGCGTTCTGGCAGCTCATCAATGGCCGAGCGGAGTCGGCCAGCCAGCTTGGCGGCGTGCAGCCGGTCGTCGGCGTCTTCGATCCAGCGCTCGGGCGGCGATGCCCAGGCGCCGGCAGCATCGAATCGCGACTGGTCGACGGCCCGGCCCGGGTCGCCGATCGCGATGCTGCGCCGCTCCCGCAACCCGGCGGTCCGCGCCCGGTTCACCAGGATCCGGAACAGCCAGGTCCTGACCGAGGAGCGGCCCTCGAACCCGTCGAGGCCGCGCAGTACGCCCAGCCACGTGTCCTGAACGACCTCCTCCGCGACGGCCAGGTTCGGGACGTATCCCGAGGCCAGGCGCAGCAGGGCAGCGTGGTGGCGCCGGACCAGGATGACGAAGGCCTGCTCGTCGCCCGCGCGCAGGCGAACGAGCAACTCCGAGTCCGTGTCCTCTTGCACCGCCGACAGCTTGGGCGTCCTTTCCGATATCGGCCTCAACCATACGTTCTGAGTAAAAGCTGTGACGCGCGGTGGCGGGACATGGCGCCGGCGGGGTCGGCGCCGCGTCCGCTTACCGCGCGGCGGCGCGGGTCAGGCCGGCGGCCGCGGTGGCGAGCATCGTGACACCCAGTGCCGCGGTGGCCTTCGCCCCGGCGACGCCGAGACGAGCCGAGATGCTCATGCATAGTCCTCGGGGACAGGAGGTAGAACGTGCGCCCCTTCAGTCCTCGCCGGAGCCCGGGCGTTACAAAGTCTTTTGGATTTCGGGTCAGGGAATCTGGATCGTGATCTCGCTGCCCGGCCCGGTCTCGCGGTAGTAGTTCACCGGCACGACCTGGACCTGGTAGGTCAGGCCGCGGGTCAGCCCGGTGAGTGTGACGTGGGGTGACGAGACTGTCCGCACCGGGCCCGGGTTGGCCGGCCCGCTGAGGTAGATCTGGTACTGCAGGCCGATGCCTGCCGACGGCCAGGTCAGCCGGGCAGTGCCCGCGCTCGTCCGCGCGGTGATACGGGACATGCCGGGCACCGGCGGGCAGCCGCCAGGGAATGACCAGGCGTTGTACCACTGCGCCGGATCCCGCGAGGTGATATGGGGGTAGCTGGAGGGGCCGGCGCGCACCAGGCGCTGCTGCGCCGCGCCATCGGTGAACGCGGTGAAGGGCACGGCGATGAACCGCGGCTGGCTGATCGCGTTGGTGAAGAACGCCAGCGAGAGGCAGGCGCCGGTGACGGCCTCGGAGTTGACGTTATAGCTGATCACCAGCGTGTGGCGGGTAGACAGGTCGGGCTCGGCGCGGGCCTCGTACATGACCCGGTAGTCGTCGGCGACGTTGAGCCCGATACCCGGGGCGCGGTACAGCACGATGGGGTGGAAGTTGTCGAACGGGCCCCAGGGCGCGGGCGCCGGGTAGGCGAGGATATCGGGGTCGCCTGCCCCCGGGGCCTGGATCAGCCAGTACTGTCCGTTTATCTGCACCACGCTGAAACCTGACGGCACGTCGAGGTTCCCGAGGAGCGGCTCGACCGGCATGGCGAGGCTCTGGCTGTCGACCCACCGGCCCGCGCTGTAGAACTGCCACGCGCCGAAGTCGGCCAGCCGGGCGGCGCCGACCCGGGCCAGGTAGAGCTGGCGGACGGGGCTGGACGTGTAAGGGCTCTGCCAGCCGTAGACGTAAACGGTCTGCCTCGCCGGGCCCGCCTGCGGGGACACGAGCAGCGCGGATCCCCAGATGATGGGCGTTCCGCCGCTGGGCGGCGTGTAGGTGGGCACGGGCGTCAGCTTCGGCCTGATCACGGCGCCGTATTCCGGGCCGCGCCCGGCCGCGCTGAGCTTGCTGACGGGGAACCTGGCGATCGTCGTCCCCAGCGCGGTGAACGGGAACGGGCCCGCCTGGTACAGGTTGTAGAACTTCACCACGGTGTCGCCGACCCTCATCCCGTCGCCGTCCCAGTACCGTTCCTGGCCCTGGTCGGTGGTCGGGGCCTGCAGCACCGACGCCGCGTGCCCGAAGGCCGTCCGGCCGGGGCAGGCGCCGCCGCCGGTGAGCGTCACGAAGCTGGTGCGGCGGTGCTCGGTGGTCTGCATCACCACCGAGTTGTGCAGGAACCCGCCCAGGTGCGAGTAGCCGATCGTGGGCCCGGCCGGGCCCAGGTAGGTGTCGGCGAAGAACCAGGCGATCTGCGACGAGCTCAGCTTGACCGCCGACACCCCGTCGCCGCCGGCCCAGTCGGCGCAGGTGGAGTGGTCGGAGTAATCGAGCCACTCCGAGTCCAGGGCCTTCGGTGAGGGCCCGTCGCCGGCCTTCTGGGTCAGGCTCCGGATCGCGCTAGGCCCGCGGCCCGGGTCGGGTGTCCCGGAAGGGTGCCAGCCCAACGCGAGCAGGATGCCGGACGTGATCCCGAACCCGACGAGGATGCCACAGACGACTAGGGCCGCGTTCACTCGAGCCCTTGAGTCCATCTGGGGAGAGCTCCCTTGCCCGCCACCTTGCCGGCGGCCCCGCGGCATGCCGTCTTTAGGTGACGGACGATACCAGTCTTATCCGGTATGCAACGCCTCGGTCAACCTCATCTCCTCCACCACGTTTTATTGGTTTTCCGAGTTGACCGTGGTTCGGGCCGGCTCCCGCCGGGCGGCGAACGGGAGCCGGCCCATCGCGGCCGTGGTCGTCTCAGGCGCGGGCCGGGACCTGCTGCACGGACCAGCGGTTGCCGTCCGGGTCGGCGAAGAAGACGAACTTGCCCCAGGGGAAGTCCTGGACCTCGCCGACCTCGACGCCCCGCGCGGTCAGCTCGTCGCGGGCCGCGCCGATATCGGAGACGACCAGCTGGAGGCCCGCTGCGGAGCCTGGCTGGGTGTCCACGAGTCCCTGGCCTAGGGCGATCGAGCACGCCGAGCCGGGAGGTGTCAGCTGCACGAAGCGAATCTCGTCGCTCACCGTGTGGTCGTAGTCGGCGTTGAACCCGGCCTTCTCGACGTAGAAGGCCTTGGCGCGGTCCACGTCCGAGACGGGAATTGCCACCAGCTCGAGCTTCCAGTCCATGTTGTTCCTCCTCCTGGTCGGGCTCTGGTGCAGAACAGATCGGTCTGTTCCATAGTATCAGAACGGAATCATCTGTTCCAGTACTAGGCCAGCCCAGGCCACGAGGCCGGGCCAGGCGACGCCCAGGCCGGGCAGCAGGCCGCTCCCGGACTCGGCGATAATCGCGGGGATGCCGAGGTCAGCGGCGGCCGAGCTCGTCGTGCCACCGACGGCGGCGGCCGGCGGGCATGATCGGGAGGACCAGCCATGACCCCAGTGATGATTGCCAGCGAGGGCGGCGAGGTCGGACTGGCCACGGGCATCGCCCTGCTCCGCGCCGGGGCCAGCGCCCTGGACGCGGTCGAGGCCGCCGTCCGCGTCGTGGAGTCCAACGAGGCCGACCACCATGTCGGCGTGGGCGGGCTGCCGAACCTGCTCGGCGAGGTCGAGCTCGACGCCTCGATCATGGACGGGGCGACCCGGCAGGCGGGCGCGGTGGCCGCGGTCACCGGCTTCCCGCATCCGATCTCGATCGCCCGGGCCGTGTGCGACCGGCTGCCCCAGCACCTGCTGCTCGTCGGCGCAGGCGCGGAGCGCTTCGCTGACGAGGTCGGCATCGAGCGCGGGCCGACGCTGACCGACGAGGCGCTGCGGATATGGCGCGACGGCCTCAGCGCGTCCGGGATCGAGGCCGCCGAGGCGAAGTCCGGCCCCGGTGAGAGCGCCTACCGGCGCCAGGCGCTGGAACGGATCGCGTCGATGTCGCCCCCGGCCGGCCCCATGGGCACGGTCAACGTCCTCGCCCTTGACGCGTCCGGCAGCCTCGCGGCAGGCGTGAGCACCAGCGGATACCCCTGGAAGTACCCGGGCCGCGTCAGCGACTCGGCGATCATCGGCGCCGGCAACTACTGCGACAACCGGGTCGGCGCCGCCGCCTGCACCGGCCGCGGCGAGCTGGCGATCCGCGGCACCACCGCCCGGTCGGTGCTGCGCGCGCTGGCGGCCGGAGCCGACCCCGCCCAGGCCTGCGCCGTGGCGCTGGCGGAGACGCTGGACCTGCCGGACGAGTTCCGCAGTCCGCTGCAGGCCCTGTGCCTGACCCCGGACGGCCGCCACGGCGGGGCTTCGACCAGGGCCGGCGCCAGCTACAGCGCGATGACCGCCGAGGATGAGAGCTTCCGGGCCGAGGAGCGGAGGCAGGTTTGAGGGTCACGGCGGGCGTCCCCGGCCTTCAAGCCGCTGCCGCCTGGCCTAAGGCGACTAAGGCGGACCCGGGCCGAAGATAGGGCAGTTACCCGATGCGGGTGCGGGGGGCTTACCGCGAATCTCGACGATGCAGGGCCAGAACGGTCCGGCACATCGAGGAGGACACGATGCACCCGATTTTCACCCAGGCCCTGGCCGCCGAGCGGATCCGGGGATGGCATGACGAGGCGGCCCGGGACCAGCTCGCGAAGCAGGCCCGGCGGGCCAGGCACCAGGCCACGCCGGCGGCGGACGAGCTGCCGGGGCGATCCGGCCGCCCGTGGCCGCCACGGCGGAAGGCGGCGCCGGTCGCCACGGCGAGCGAGCAGCCGGTCGCGATGGCGAGCGAGCCGCCGGTCGCCGACGATAGCCGCCAGCCGGCGGGCGTACGAGCCGCGTGACAAAACGTGAGCAGCGCGGTCGGCATGGAAAGCACAGCTGGCGCCTCCAGCGCGAAAGGCGCGTCCGCGGCTCCAGGCGGGCCGCAGCCGCCGGCCCCCGGCGGGACACGCCCGTCAGGCCCGGGCGGGCCGCGCCCACTGGGCCCGGGCGGCCTGCGGCCGCTGGTCCGCGACTCGGCTGGAACCTGGCATTCTTTTGACATGCGGACCGCAAGCCCTGTCCTGGTCGGGCGCGCGGAGCAGCTGGCGGTGCTGGATGCTGCCCTCGCCCCGGCCCGCCGGGAGGGCCCGTCCGTCGTGCTCATCGGCGGCGAGGCAGGCGTGGGAAAGTCCCGGCTGGTGAGCGAGTTCACGGCACGTGCCCGGGGCGCAGGGGCGCGGGTGCTGACCGGCGGATGCGTGGAACTCGGCACCGACGGCCTGCCCTTCGCGCCGTTCACGGCCGTGCTGCGGGAACTCGTCCGCGAGCTGGGCGCCGACGGTGTGGCCGGGCTGCTGCCCGGCGGGGTGACGCACGACTTCGCCCGGCTGCTGCCGGAGTTCGGCGCGACGGATCGCGACGCCGGCGAGAGCGTGGCCCGGGCGCGGCTGTTCGAGCAGATGCTCGCGCTGCTGGAGCGGCTGGCCGAGAGCGGGCCCGTCGTTCTGCTGATCGAGGACGCGCACTGGGCGGACCGCTCCACCCGGGACCTGCTGGCTTTTCTCGTCAGCCGCCAGCAGATCCTGGACGGCGTCCTGATCATCGTCACCTACCGGTCCGACGAGATGCACCGCACCCACCCCGTGCGCCCGCTGCTCGCCGAGCTTGGCCGGCTGAGCTGGGTGGAGCGGATGGAACTGCCCAGGCTCGACCGCCGCCACGCCGACGAGCTCGTGGCCCGCATCCTCGGCCGCGAGCCTGAGCCCTCGCTCGCGGACGACGTGTACCGGCGCGCCGAGGGTAACCCGCTGTTCGTCGAGGAGCTGCTGTGCTCCGACTGCGACAGCGGCCTCGCCGCAGGCGTGCCCGCGTCCCTGCGCGACCTGCTGCTCGTCTCGGTGCGGCGGCTGCCCGACGAGACTCAGGAGGTGCTCCGGGCCGCGAGCGCAGGCGGGCAGCACATCCGGCATGCGCTGCTCGCAGCGGTAACAGGGCTGGATGATGACGTTCTCACCCGTGCCCTGCGCCCGGCGGTGGCAGCGAACGTGCTGACGGCCGACGCGCAGGGATACGCGTTCCGGCACGGCCTGATCAGGGAGGCGATCCTCGACGACCTGATGCCCGGCGATCACACCCGGCTGCACACGCGGTTCGCCGAGGCCCTCGGGGCCGATCCCGGGCTGGTCCCTCCCGGCCGGGCGGTGATCGAGCAGGCGCACCACTGGTACGCGGCGCACGAGCTGACCGGGGCGCTCGTCAGCGGCTGGCGCGCGGCCGCGCAGGCCGGCCGGGCACTCGCCCACGCCGAGCAGCTGACCCTGCTGGGGCGGGTGCTCGAGCTCTGGGACAAGGTGCCCGACGCCGAACAGTGGATCGGCGCGAGCCAGCTGAGCGTGCTGGAGCAGGCCGCCCGGGTGGCAAGGACCGCCGGGGAGAACGAGCGGGGGGCAAAGTACGCTTCCGCAGCGCTCAAGGAGATCGATCCGGCCGCCGAGCCCGTCCGCGCGGCCCTGCTGCTGGAGACCCGGGCCTTGCTGAGGAAGCACAGCGACACCGATGACGTCGTCGCCGACCTGCGGGCGGCGCTGGACCTCGTGCCGCCGGGGGTAGCGGACGCCGCACGTGCGCAGGTGCTCGTCGCCCTGGCCAAGCACGGGTGGCAGCTGCGCGGACCGGAGGCCTCGGCGGCCGTCGACGAGGCCCTGGCGCTCGCGCGGCGGGCCGGTGACGCAGCCACCCAGGCGACCGCGCTGCTCGAGCTGGCAGTGATCCGGTACTACTCCGGCGACGACACCTATGCCCTGGAACTGCTCGGCCTCGCCCGCGCGGTCGCCGAGCGGGCGGGAGCTTACGAGCCGCTGCTGCTTGTCGTGATCAACGAGTCCCACGTGCTTGAGGGCATGGGCCAGCACGAGCAGGCTGCGGACGTGGCGCGGGCCGGGATTGCCAGCGCGGAGGACTACGGCCTCGCGCGGTCCTCGGGAGCGCTCCTGGCCATCAACGTGGCCGAGCCGCTCGTCTCTCTGGGCCGGTGGGACGAGGCCACGGAGGTGATCGACCACGCGATGGCGCTGTCCCCGTCAAAGCGGAACATCCGGGCCGCGCTCCGCGTGCTATCGGGGGACATCGCGCTGCGCCGCGGCGACCTGGCCGGTGCGGGAGAGTCTCTGACGGCAGCCAGGGCCGTCCACGGCATGGGCAGCTACACGCGCCACAGCCAGTACCACATCCCGCTGGCCCAGCTGGAGATCGAGCTGCGCCTGGCCGAGGAGAAGCCCGCCGAAGCGCTCGCTGCCGCCGCGGACGCCGACGAACGCCTCGACCTGGCGGCCGACCCGCGATACTCGTGGCCGCTGCTCGCCGTGGCTGCTCGCGCGGTCGCGGCGGCCACCGCCGCCGCCGCAGGCGACGCCGCCGGCCGGGACGGAACGCTGGCCGCGCAGGCAGGCGGCCTGCTCGCCCGGCTTCGCGCGCTCAGCGCGCAGATGCCCGCGCTCGGCCCCGTCCAGCAGGCTAACCGGCTGACGTTCTCGGCCGAGGCGCTCCGCGCCGCGGCAGCCGGCCACAGCGCCGCGGCGACGAGGCCGGATGCCGCGGCCACCCTGGCCGCCTTTGATGCCGCCGCGGCGGCCTGGGGACGTATCGGGCAGCCCTCCCCGCTGGCCGTCGCACTGGTGCGGGCCGCGGAGGCGGCGCTGGCCGCCGGAGACCGCGACCACGCGGCGGACCGACTGCGGCGCGCGGCGGAACTCGCGGACCCGCTTGGCGCGCGGCCGCTAATGGATGAGATTGCGGTGCTGGCCCGGAGCGCGAGGATCCAGCCGGCTGGCGACCGCGCCGACCGCAGCGCGGCCGCGGCGACGCCGCTGGGCCTGACCGCCCGGGAGTTCGAGGTGCTGCGCCTGGTCGCCGACGGCCGGTCAAATCCCGACATCGCGGCCAGGCTGTTCATCTCGGCCAAGACCGTCAGCGTCCACGTGTCGAACATCCTGGCCAAGATGGGCGTCGCCAGCCGCGGGGAGGCGGCCGCCGCCGCGCACCGGCTGCGCCTGTTCGATGCCGCTGACGGCCGGGTCGCGGCGGTCCCTTTCTCCCGCACAGCCCGGCCATAAAGGTGATTAGGCCCGGGGCCGCGGCCAGCTATCTGTGGCCTTCTGCGGCGGGTTGGCTAAGGGCATGCGCATTGTCGACTGGTGGGCCCTTGGGCCACAGTTGGGCATGAAGAGCAAGAAGCGCACGCCGTGGAGGTTGACATGAGCGATCCGCAGGTACTGTCGTTCCGGCCCGAGGCTGACCAGTACGCGTGGACGTTCGGAGGCGCGGCGCCGGTCGCGCGGATCAGGCCCGGAACGGTGCTTGAGCTGTGGACGGAGGACTGCTTCGCCGGCCGGGTCCGCGGCCAGGAGGATCTCGTCTCGCAGGTCTGCGAGTTCCCTTTCCTGAACCCGCAGACCGGGCCGTTCCACGTCGAGGGCGCGGAACCTGGTGACACGCTCGCCGTCCACTTCGTCTCGATCGAGCCGAGCCGGGACTGGGCCGCTTCCACGACCGTTCCGCTGTTCGGGGCGCTGACCTCTACGCACCTCACCGCTACGCTGCAGAACCCGCTGCCCGAGATCGTCTGGATCTGGGAGCTTGACCGTGACAAGGGCAGCTGCCGGTTCACCGCCCGCGACAGCGACTTCACCGCCGAGCTGCCGATGAGCCCGATGCACGGGACCATCGGAGTGGCGCCCGCCAACCTCGAGGTGCGGTCGGCGCTGGTCCCGGACGCGTTCGGCGGGAACATGGACACGCCGGAGATGCGCGCCGGTGTCACCTGCTACCTCGGCGTGAACGTTCCCGGCGGGCTGCTGTCGATCGGCGACGGGCACGCCCGCCAGGGCGAGGGCGAGACCTGCGGCGTCGCGGTGGAGTGCGCGATGAACACCGTCCTGGTCGTCGACCTGCTCAAGGGCCTGGCCACGCCGTGGCCGCGGATCGAGTCCGACACCCACATCATGTCCGCCGGCTCGGTCCGGCCGCTGGAGGACGCGTTCCGGATCGCCCAGGTCGACCTGGTGCAGTGGGTTGCGCAGGACTGCGGGCTCTCGGTCCTGGACGCCTACCAGTTCATCACCCAGGCGGTGGAGGCGCCGCTGGCGAACGTCTGCGACACGAACTACACGTCGGTCGCCAAGCTGCGCAAGGACTGGGTGCCCGGTCGCCGCGCCACCATGCGCGGCGCACATGAGCAGCTCAAGGAGCTGGCCCGCATCTACCGCGGCTGACCCGCTGGCAGATCGCGAGCGAGAGACACAGCAGTGACCACGGGCCGGGCCGAGAGCGCCGATGTGACTGCGGGCCAGGCGGCGGACTCCCCGGATGCGGTCCTGCGGGACTACGATCCGTTCGCCAGGGCGGCGCTTGACCCGTTCGGCTTCTCGGCGCAGGCCCGGCTGTCGCTGCTGAGCCTGTCGGAGAACGCCACCTACCGGATCGACGACCCGCGGGATGGGCGCACCGCCGTGCTTCGGGTGCACCGGACCGGGTACCACCCGCCGGGGGCGGTCGCGTCCGAGCTGGCCTGGCTCCAGGCGCTGCGGCGCGACGAGGGTCTGCTCACCCCCCAGGTGTTCGCGGCGGTGGACGGCCGGGAGGTGGTCGATGTCACGATCGGCCAGGTGACCAGGCAGACGGTGCTCTTCGAGTTCCTGCCCGGTGCGGAGCCCGCGGAGGAGCACCTGGCCGAGAAGTTCGAGCTGCTCGGGGAGATCTGCGGGCGGATGCACCGGCACTCCCGCGGCTGGGCCCGGCCGGCCTCGTTCGCGCGGTTCTCCTGGGACTTCCACTGCTGCGTGGGCGAGAAAGGCCGCTGGGGCCGGTGGCAGGACGGCGTCGGGGTCGGCCGGGAGGAGCTGGCCACGCTCGGCCGGGCCGCGGCAGTGCTGAGGGACCGGCTGCTCCGGTTCGGCAGCGGGCCGGAGCGCTTCGGGCTCATCCACGCGGACATGCGGCTGGCCAACCTTCTCGTCAACGGCAGCGACATCCAGGTGATCGACTTTGACGACTGCGGGTTCGGCTGGTTCCTGTTCGACCTCGGCGCGTCACTGAGCTTCTTCGAGCATGATCCGCGGGTACCGGCGCTGTGCGACGCATGGCAGCGCGGCTACCGGTGCGTCCTCCCGCTGCCTGCTCAGGACGCCGCGGAGATCCCGACGTTCGTCCTGCTCCGGCGGCTGCAGCTGGTGGCGTGGGTCGGCTCACACCGGTTCGCTGACTCGGCCCGCGACCTCGGGGCCGAGTTCACCAGGGGGGCCTGCGAGCTTGCCGAACGCTACCTGCTCACCAGCTCGTGATACCTCAAAGCTGATGTCACTGCTGGCGATCACGCGGACGTCTGCCACCTCCGCCGGCGGTCCCGTTCGAGTTCTCCCACGAGCTATTCCGCGCGGACCGGACCTGCGTGACGGGGCCAGGAGGCGGGGTGTTAGGAAACCGTTTGCGAATGTCCGGTCACAGCCCATGATGTACTGCTGGATGTCCCTTATGCTGGAGATTATCCGTTAGGAAGTCGTGAGGGCAGGAGGATTTCCAGTGAGCCTACAGATCTCCCCGCCTCGCGGCGAGGCCTCGCCTGGCCTGGCCTCAGACGCCGCGGTCACCCCCGGGCAGGTGCACGAGGTGCTCGGCCGGCACGTACTCGCCGACGGCTTCAAGCTCGTCTACGACACCCGGGCCAGCCAGGGCTCCTGGCTGGTCGACGCGCTGTCGGGCGAGAGGTACCTGGATCTCTACACGTTCTTCGCGTCCGCCCCGCTGGGTTCCAGCCCGCACGGGCTGGCCGACGACCCGGAGTTCATGGCCGTGCTCGCCGAGGCGGCGGCGAACAAGCCGGCGAATCCCGACCTGTACACGACGCACTACGCGCAGTTCGCGGAGACCTTCGCGCGCGTGCTCGGCGACCCGGCCCTGCCGCACCTGTTCTTCGTCGAGGGCGGGGCGCTGGCCGTCGAGAACGCGCTGAAGACCGCGTTCGACTGGAAGAGCCGCCGCAACGAGGCGGCCGGCCGCTCGGCCGGGCTCGGCACGCGGGTGCTGCACCTCACCCGCGCGTTCCACGGCCGTTCCGGGTACACGCTGTCGCTGACCAACACCGAGCCGGGCAAGACCGCCAGGTTCCCGAAGTTTGACTGGCCGAGGATCGACGTGCCCGCGGTCACGTTCCCGGTGCGGGCCCACCTGCCTGAGATCGAGCGGGCGGAGCACCGGGCGCTCGCCCAGGCGCAGGCGGCGTTCGACACCCATCCGCACGACATCGCCTGCTTCATCGCCGAGCCGATCCAGGGCGAGGGCGGCGACAACCACATGCGGGCGGAGTTCCTGCAGGCTATGCAGGAGATGTGTCACGCCAACGACGCGCTGTTCGTGCTCGACGAGGTGCAGACGGGGGTGGGGCTGACCGGCACCGCGTGGGCGTACCAGCAGCTCGGCCTCGAGCCCGATATCGTGGCGTTCGCGAAGAAGGTCCAGCTGGGCGGCATCATGGCCGGCCGGCGCGTCGACGAGGTCGCCGACAACGTCTTCGCGGTCTCCGGCCGGATCAACTCGACCTGGGGCGGCGGGCTGGCCGACATGGTCCGCTCCCGCCGGCTGCTCGAGATCATCGAGCGCGACGGGCTGATCTCCCGCGCGGCGAAGGTCGGCGACTGGCTCGTCGGCGAGCTGATGGCGCTCGGCGAGCGGCACGCCGAGCTGGTGTCGAACGTCCGCGGCCGCGGGCTCATGTGCGCCCTCGACCTCCCCGGCGGGCCGGCCCGCGACCGCGCGGTGCGGCTGCTGCGGGAGGAGCATGTGCTGGTGCTGCCCTGCGGCGAGCGCTCGATCCGGTTCCGCCCGGCGCTGGACGTCACCGAGCAGGAACTCGAGTTCGGCCTGGCCGCCCTCGATCGCACCCTGACCACCCTGGCCAGCTGACAAAGAGCAAGGATGTTACCGATGGACCACCGCACCGTCTCCTCCGTCATCGACGGCCGCCCGGTAGCCGACGCGCCGGGCGGGCGGATCCGGTCGACCAACCCGGCGCGCCTCGACGAGGCGGTCGCCGAGGTCGCGCTGGGCGACGCGCCGCTGCTGGTGACCGCGGCCCGGGCGGCGCGCGCGGCGCAGCAGGCGTGGGCGGACGTGCCCGCGCCGGTACGCGGCCGGGCGATCGCGCACATTGGCCGGCTGGTGGAGGACAACAAGGAGCCGCTCGCCCGGCTGGTCACCCGCGAGATCGGGAAGCCCTACGCAGAGGCGCTCGGCGAGGTCCAGGAGATCATCGACACCTGCGACTTCTTCCTCGGCGAGGGCCGGCGCCTGTACGGGCAGACGGTGCCGAGCGAGATGCCGGACAAGCAGCTGTTCACGTTCCGCAACCCGGTCGGCACCGTGGCGGTCATCACCGCGGGGAACTTCCCGGTGGCGGTCCCCTCCTGGTACATCGTGCCGGCACTGCTGTGCGGCAACACCGTGGTGTGGAAGCCGGCCGAGTACTCGGCGGCCTCGGCATCGGCCCTCCACGAGCTGCTGTGCCGCGGCGGCGGGCTGCCGCCCGGCGTGCTCAACGTGGTCCACGCCGACGGTCCGCAAACCTTCGCCGGCCTGGAGCAGGCGCTGGACGCGGGCCTGATCGACAAGGTCGGCTTCACCGGCTCCAGCGAGGTCGGCGCGCGGATCGGCGAGCTCACCGGCCGGCACCTGCAGTCGGCCTGCCTGGAGCTGGGCGGGAAGAACCCGATGGTCGTCACCGCGAACGCCGATATCGACCTCGCCGTCGAGGGGGCGCTGTTCGGCGGGTTCGGCACCGCCGGGCAGCGATGCACCTCGCTGGGCACGGTGATCTGCCACGAGTCCGTGCACGACGAGTTCCTCACGCGTTTCGCCGAGGCGACGGCGGCGGCCGCCGTGGGCGACCCGTTCGGGAACGTGCTGTACGGGCCGATGCTCGCCGCTCGATTTGCCGAACGCTTCGAGGCGTACCTGGCCTGGATCGGCCCGCAGCACAAGGTGCTCGGCTCCACTGGCGTCGGGCGGATCACCGCCGCGAACCCGCGGGCCGGCTTCGTCGGCGACCCGGCGGCGGGCCTGTTCTACCACCCGACGATCGTCGACGGGGTCCGCCCCGGCGACGAGATCTTCGACCGTGAGACGTTCGGGCCGCTGGTCGGGGTGACCACCTACCGGACGCTGGAGCAGGCGGTCGAGCTGGCCAACGCGCCCGGGTACGGGCTGTCCTCGTCGATCTACACCAGCGACGCGGCGGAGGCGTTCCGGTTCCGGCGGGGAGTCTCGGCCGGCATGGTCAGCGTGAACAACTCGACGTCCGGCGCCGAGGCGCACCTGCCCTTCGGCGGGAACGGCAAGTCCGGGAACGGCTCCCGCCAGTCGGGTCAGTGGGTCCTCGACCAGTTCACCCGGTGGCAGGCGCTGAACTGGGACTACTCGGGCCGGCTGCAGAAGGCTCAAATGGACGTGGCCGAGCTCATGCCGGACCGCGAATTCCGGCTGTGACGCAGGCGCGGAACGACATCGATGTGCCGTCGATGCGCATCCAGCAGCATCGATGTGCCGTCGATGCGGCTGCCGGACGAGCGGGATGACCACACCCGCCGGGCTTGACCGGCACTTCAGGGAGGCCGTGGGCGGCCTGCCCGGCGGGCGGGCCCGCCACGGCGGTCTCACGCCAGGGGCAGCGCCGGTGCGTTCGGGCAGCAGCCTCGACGGCGCGACCCTGCTGGCCATGTTCGACGCCCAGGCGGAAAGCCGGCACCTGGACTTCGCGGCCCGGTGGATGCAGCAGCAGGGCCGCGGCTACTACACGATCAGCTCGGCCGGCCACGAGGGCAACGCCGCGCTGGCCGCGGCGCTGCGGCCGACCGACCCGGCGCTGCTGCACTACCGGTCCGGCGGGTTCTACTGCGCCCGGGCCCGCCAGGTGGCCGGCATAGACCCGGTCCGGGACATCCTGCTCGGCGTGGCGGCGTCCGCCGACGAGCCGATCGCGGGCGGGCGGCACAAGGTGTTCGGCCGGGCCGAGCTGGCCATCATCCCGCAGACGTCGACGATCGCCTCGCACCTGCCGCGCGCGCTCGGCGTCGCGCTCGGCATCGGCCGGGCGGCCAAGCTGGGGGTGGCCTGCCCGTGGCCGCGCGACGCGGTGGCGGTCGCCTCGTTCGGCGACGCCTCGGCCAGCCACTCCACCGCCGTGGGTGCGATCAGCGCCGCCTGCCACACCTCGTACCAGCAGATCCCGGTCCCGCTGCTGCTCGTCTGCGAGGACAACGGGATCGGGATCAGCGTGCCTACGCCGCCCGGGTGGGTGGCGGCCTCCTACGGCGACCGCCCCGGCCTGCACTACCTGGCCGCCGACGGCTGCGACCCGCTCGCCGCCTACGACGCCACCATCCGGGCCGCCGGGCTGGTCCGGTCCCGGCGGCGCCCGGTGTTCCTGCACCTGTCGACGGTTCGCTTCCTCGGCCACGCGGGCAGCGATGCGGAGGCGGCCTACCGTGCGCCCTCCGACATGGCGGCGGACCTGGCCCGCGACCCGCTGGTGGCGACCGCGGCCGCGCTGGTCCGCTCGGGCCTGCTGACCCCGGGCGAGGCGGTGGCCCGCTACGGCGCGATCGGCGACCGGGTCCGTGGCGCGGCCGAGCAGGCGATGTCCGGCCGGCCGCTGGCCAGCGCCGCGGAGGTAATGGCCCCCCTGGCGCCGCGCCACCCTGACCAGGTCGCCGCTCTGGCCAGGCAGGTGCCGGCCGGAGCGTCGGCCCGGCCGGCTGACCTGATTACCGGGCCCGTCACCCTGGCCCAGGCGGTCAACCACACGCTCGGCGAGCTGCTCGAGACGTACCCGGGCATGTGCGTCTTCGGCGAGGACGTGGGGCGCAAGGGCGGCGTGTACGGCGTGACCAAGGGGCTGCAGCGGCGGTTCGGGCCGGCCCGGGTCTTCGACACGCTCCTGGACGAGCAGTCGATCCTCGGCGTCGCCCTCGGCGGCGGGCTGACCGGCCTGCTTCCGGTGCCGGAGATCCAGTACCTCGCCTACCTGCACAACGCCGAGGATCAGATCCGCGGCGAGGCCGCCACCCAGCAGTTCTTCTCGGCCGGCCAGTTCCGCAACCCGATGGTGGTCCGGGTCGCCGGGTACGCCTACCAGAAGGGCTTCGGCGGGCACTTCCACAACGACAACGCGGTCGGGGCGCTGCGCGACGTTCCCGGCCTGGTGATCGCGTCGCCGGCCCGGCCGGATGACGCGGCCGCGATGCTGCGCACCTGCCTGGCCGCCGCGGCCGCGGACGGCTCGGTCTGCGTGTTCCTCGAGCCGATAGCGCTCTACCACACCCGCGACCTGCACGATGACGGCGACGGCGGGTGGCTGGCGACGTATCCCCGGCCCGACGCGCACGTCCCGGCGGGCCGGGCCCGGGGCTACGGCGACGGCACCGACCTCACCGTCGTCACGTTCGGTAACGGGCTGCGGATGAGCCTGCGGGTCGCCCGCCGGCTGGCCGCTCGCGGGATCGGCGCCCGGGTGGTCGACCTGCGCTGGCTCGCCCCGCTCCCGGTCGATGACGTGCTGCGC